>TARA_R110000787_G_scaffold33482_7_pt1 | contig 12298 bp, 9 predicted proteins | sample TARA_R110000787 | Tara Oceans TARA_R110000787 (sample SAMEA4397920) | marine metagenome | biome: Polar Biome; feature: [DCM] deep chlorophyll maximum layer (ENVO:01000326); material: water (ENVO:00002006), including particulate matter (ENVO:01000060) such as... | depth 35 m
AATCTTGCGCCCAATGGGTCGGGAGTCTCAAAACCGTTATCATCAGAGTAGAGCAGGTTGGTCGTGGTAGCCGTACCCTTGATGGTGACATACTCGCTAAACTCCGTTGGCGGAATGTCCCAGTCCATCGCCCGGGTATAACGCACGTCTGTCAGGGTCGCGACGCCCGTGTTAGTGAGCGTCACCACCGCCTCAAACAAGCTGCTGTTGGCTACCGATGGTGCATAGGCGTGGGTGATCTTCAAGTCCGGCAGACTGGTCAACGTGGTGACCGAAGTTGCCGTAGACGCTGTTGAGCCAAAACTACCAAGGGTCAGATTATTAACAGCAGTACTGAGATCTTCATCTGCATACCCGCTTACACCACTCGCAGAAGCGCCCCAACCCTCACATAAACAACCCGGCGCAGTGGCGTCGCGCCAGGACCCGTCAGGAAATTTGTAGGCCACACCTGTCGCACTCGCGTTGGCTGTGATATTGCCAGCCGAGACATTTAAATGCCCCTCGTCGTTGACACCCAGCGCAACGGTGGCTGTAAGTGGGTCACCCGTGTTGTAAATTATGGCGCTGGCCATGGTATTGGCTGAAATTGCCATCAACCCGGCCAGACCCGCGCCCGCCAGTACCTTGTAATTCAATATTTTTGCTAATTTCATTGCATCGCTCCTATTACCCTTAAAGTTGTGCTTATACCGTCATTCCATCGAACTGTTTTAATCTATCGAACTGCTAATTTATCTTTATCGCCTTACCCGTCTACCATTCGTCACTAAGCGCCTAGCATCAGCGGATCTACGCTAAGGTCATCCTCGTTGTGCAGGCCGTACCGTCCCTTACAGGACGCGTATCGCTCATTACTACGTTGTGGTGACGAGTATCCGGCAATCCGCATGGACTACCCCCCCCTTGAAAAGCAAAGAGCTTGCCAAATTAAATTAAATTATGTATTTCAATTAGATAGCCAACTTCAGGGAGGAGGCGATCCCGACACCGTCTTAAGATGTGTAAAAACTATTGACAGCGGCATACCAAACAGGCGTCGCTCCACGAACGTACGAAGTTATCGCTAATGAGGGCGAAGCTAACGCATTGCCCAGAGCCTCGGCTATTCCGGCCACGGCAAGTTAGCAGCCATGAAGCATGCTGTACTCGCTAATAAGTAAGTAATAAATGCCAACAACATAAGCATCTCAACCACTAATACCCCTAAACTCCGTAAAAATGGCCACAAACTCTGCCAGGCGACGACAAACCCTGCCGAGACGCCCAGGACGAGATGACTACCGCTGTAAACTGCTTCGATGGGGAGTTCAAAGCGGCGCTACCAGTACGCCGACCATTGATCGCCCTTTGACCGCCATTGAAAAGTGTAAAATAAACAGACAGGTGTGCCTGACGCCACCCTGCTGCCGAAGTACGGGGAAACAGATACCGGTGCAACGCGCCGTTCATGGCCGGAAGCGGTATACGTACCGGCCGGGTGAAGACTGGATGCGGTAGATACGAACGAAGGTTTGGCAATTATTGCCGGTTTTCAATCACCGGAGCGGGGCACACCCAGGACCAACAAGATCACCTGGTCAGATCGCGCCTCCAGGATAACCAGCTAAGCTGGCAACCGGGAGGCGGTACTAACAACTAAACGGGTCGAAAAAACGGCAGGGCGTTGCCCTCCCCAGTATCGACAAAGGCCACCTCGACGGCCTGACCGATGGACAGCGCATCAAAATCGCAGTCGATGATATTGGTCATCATGGTCGGGCCTTCCTCAAGTGTCACGTAGGCGATGGCCCAGGGTTCACTGGTTCTGCGCGTGACGCTGTAGGTGTAAATAACACCGCGTCCGGAGCACGTCAGAAACTCGGTGTCATCACTGAAGCAGAACGGGCAAAAGGGCCGTGGATAGAAATGGTTTTCGCCACAGGCATTACATTTCTTGACGAGTAATTTGCCCTCGGCGGTTGCATCCCAAAACGGTCTGGATTCGTGACTGACCCGCGGTGCACGTACCTGCGGTTTGCTGTTGCTGGCCTGTTTGCTCATGCGTCTCCGCCTCCCATAATCAATGTTGCGCTGCCCATACGCGAGCCGAGTAACCCGCCGGTACCGTGCGCCAAAGCAATATTGCAGTTGGGCACCTGTACTTTGGGGTGGGCCTCTCCACGCAGTTGACGCACGGCTTCTATCACCTTGGTAATACCGCCCCGATCACTCGGGTGATTGTTGCACAGGCCGCCGCCATCGGTATTAAACGGCAGTTTACCGACACCTGAAATCAGGTTGCCGTCGGCAACGAATTTACCGCCCTCGCCTTTTTTGCAAAAACCCAGATCTTCCAGCGTCTCGATTACCGTGATGGTAAAGGAGTCGTATATTGACGCGTATTTGATATCGGCGGGCGTAACGCCAGCTTCTTCAAAGGCGGCCGGGCCAGACCAGCGTGCACCCGAGTAGGTGAGATCCACTTTACCGCCGTTGAGATGTTTAATAGCCTCACCGGCGCCAAGAATTTTCACCTGGGGCCGTTTCAGCTGTTTGGCGATCTCCGGCGCGACAACAATGATGGCGCCGCCACCGTCACTGACGACACAACAATCAAGTCGGTGTAGTGGGTCGGCAATGATCGGCGAATTCAGTACATCCTCCACGGTTACCACATCGCGGAGCATGGCGTGCTCGTTATATTGCGCATGGTGGGACGCGGCCACTTTGACCCACGCCAGTTGCTCACTGGTGGTGCCGTATTCGTACATGTGACGCATGGCAGCCATACCGTACATGTTGGTGACGGTGGGGCGAAACGGGCCTTCAAAACCATACTCCGCCGGTGCGCCACCACCTGGGCGGGTACGATAGTTTTCCCTGGCGTCGGCCCGCGGTCGTCCAGCCAGGGTAATCAGGGCAACTTTACAATGCCCGGCGGCAATCGCCTGGGCAGCGTGATTAACGTGCACGACGTAAGATGAACCCCCAGTTTCGGTGCTATCAATTTGACGCAAATTCAGGCCCATGTATTCAGCCTGGTTGATCCCGCCCATGCCGGGCACGTCGCCGGCGCAGTAATAAGCATCGATATCGTTTTTGGTCAGCCCGGCATCCTCAAGAGCGCCCCTGGCGACCTCTGCGTGCAGTTGCGGCACGGTGATGCCCGTGGCCTCCCGCGTCGGATGCTCATAAATTCCGGCGATGTAAGCCTTGCCCCTGATACTCATGGAGTAATCCTTCTGTTTTATTTGAATGTGTTTAATCGGCGTGGCTTAAGTTAACCGCTGTCCCGGACAGGGTCAATCATTACCGCGTGCGCCCCCTGGAAAGGCTAAAGCTTATCCCTTCCAGAGCCGCTCACGAATCGAAAGGATGACGCAGAATAATGGTTTCGACCCGATCAGGTCCGGTAGAAATAATATCAATGGGTACGCCGGTTTCCTTCTCTATGCGCGCAATGTAATGACGAGCATTGGTCGGCAGTTGATCAAGCTTTTTGATGCCGACGGTCGACTCCTGCCAACCGGGCAATGATTCGTAGACGGGCACCAACTGCTCGTAGTCATCGGCATGAACCGGAGGCTCAGCTGGATTACCTTCCTTGTCGTGGTAAGCAACGCAAATCTGTACCTGATCAAGGCCATCAAGCACGTCGAGCTTGGTAAGACACAGGCCAGAAATGCTGTTGATTCTGGCGGCCTGGCGGACGCCGACAGCATCAAACCAGCCACAACGCCTGGGCCGTCCGGTCGTAGAGCCAAATTCATGGCCTTTTTCAGCGAGACGGCGGCCGATGTCACAGAACAGTTCCGTTGGAAACGGCCCGGAACCGACACGCGTCGTATAGGCCTTGGTGATACCTAGTACGTAATCGAGAAACAGCGGACCAAAACCACTCCCCGTGGCCGTACCACCCGCCGTGGTATTCGATGAGGTGACAAAAGGATAAGTCCCGTGATCGATATCCAGCAGGGAACCCTGTGCCCCTTCAAAAAGAATGTTATGCCCGGCTTCACGGGAATCGTGTAATTTACCGGTGACATCGGCCAACAGCGGGGCCAGCTCATCAACCCAGCCTTCCGCCTCGGCCAGGGTGGTCGCGTAATCACAGGCCTCGACGCCATAATATTGCGTAAGCATGAAGTTGTGGTACTCCATAACTTCCCGCAGACGTTCAGCAAACCTGGTTCGGTTGAATAAATCGCCCAGCCGCAAACCCCGCCGCGCCACCTTGTCTTCATAGGCCGGACCAATACCGCGGCCAGTGGTGCCAATCTTAGCCTCGCCACGGGCCAGTTCACGGGCCTGATCAAGCGCAATGTGGTAGGACAGGATTAACGGGCATGCCGGTGAAATTCGCAGACGCTCACGCACCGGCACACCTTTTTGTTCGAGCTCCTTAATTTCCCTGAGCAGGGCATCCGGGGCCAGCACCACGCCATTGCCGATCAGGCAGGTGACGTCGTCACGTAACACGCCCGACGGGATCAGGTGCAGTACGGTTTTTTTGCCATCAATCACCAGGGTGTGACCAGCATTGTGGCCGCCCTGAAATCTGGCGACCACCTTCGCCTGATCGGTCAACAGATCAACAATCTTACCCTTGCCTTCGTCACCCCATTGGGTGCCGAGCACCACGACATTTTTTCCCATTGCTAGCTCTCTGACTCCGCTACCTGATCACTTATCGGCACTACTTTAAAGCCCTGCGCTGTCGCCATCAGCAGCCGGTCACAGTGCAGCTCCTCATAGTTCGGGATCTGATCGCAAAACCCGCACACAACCCGCTCACCCTTGCTGCGCAACATAGCAACTTCTGCGATGGCAGCCTCGCTACCGCTGCTAGCTGGCACAAAAATACCGGCAGCAATTTCATCTTCGTTCTCTGTCAGCGATGTCAGCAGGCCAAGATCAACGCCAAACCCGGTAGCCGGGCGGGAACGGCCAAATGCCTCGCCAACGTGATCGTAGCGACCGCCATTGCCAAGCGGTACCAGGGAACTGTCTGTGTAAGCAGCAAAAACCACACCCGTGTGGTAGTTGTAGCCACGCAATTCACCGAGATCGAGAAATAGATCAACATCGGGAGCGCGCACTTCTATCATTCGTACCAGGTCTGTAACAGTCTGCAGGGCTGTCAACACGGCTTGCGGTGCCGCGGCCAACTGTTGCCGAGCTGTTACCAGCACCTCTGTGGTACCGACCAGCCCTGCCAGGGCTGCGAGCATGTCGCTGCCCCCCTGATCGCTAACATGCGTATCAAGCCAGGCAGGTAACGTCGCATCTTTACGTTGCAGCAAAGCAAATAGCTGCTGACAACGCTCCTCATCGAGCCCGGCACTGGCTACCAACCCACGATAAATCCCCACATGGCCCAGATCCAGGTGAATCTCCTTCACGCCGGCCTGTTTCAGTGTCTCTATCAACAACAGAATGACTTCTGCATCGGCCTCGAGGCTTGACTCACCGAACAACTCGACACCCAACTGGATGGGTGAACGGGTTTCCAGGGGGTTGCGCGGGCGTGCATACAATACCTGGCCCGCGTAACACAGCCGGTTAGGGCCCTGGCGCTGCAGGCTGTGGGCGTCCATGCGGGCCACCTGCGGCGTAATATCTGCACGGATACCCATCATCCGACCACTAAGTTGATCGGTAATCTTGAACGTCATCAAATCGAGATCGACACCGGAACCGCTGAGCAAAGAATCGGTAAACTCAGCCAACGGCGGAATCACCAGGTCATACCCCCAGGAGTGGTAGAGATTCAGCAAACGCCGCCGCAGACGCTCCACTTTGATAGCCCGATTTGGCAGAATCTCTTCGATGCCTTCAGGCAATAACCAGCGGTCTACAATGTTCATAAGATTCACTTCACCAAGTACAACAACCCGGCACCGACCGCCATGCTGGCAAGCCCGGTCAAACGGATGGTTCGCTCATCCACCTGGGCCAGCGCCAGCATCATCTCTCGCCAGCGCCCAGGTGCCAGGAACGGCAAGATACCCTCGATTACCAGCACCAGGCAAAGCGCCGCCAGAAAGTCCTGTCCCACTTACAGATCACCCACTTTAAATTAGTCTGTTACACCCACGGGCGCATTCTACAGCCATAAAAAAACCGGGTTGCCCCGGTTTCAGAATTGTATCACTCCATACTCAGGGGCGCTGCCTTTTTTTGCTCGCCACTATTTGCCGCCCTGGCTTTTTAAATAGCGGAAAAAGTCGCTATCTGGTTCAACCAGCAGCAGATCTTCCTTACTTGCAAACGCCTTTCCGTACGCGTTCAAACTGCGCGAAAAAGCATAGAATTCAGCATCCTGTTGATAAGCTGCCGCATAGATAGCCGAGGCCTCTCCATCGCCGGCGCCGCGCGTTTCCTCAGCCTGCCGATAGGCGTTAGCGGCAATAATAGTTTCCTGTCGATCGGCATCCGCACGAATTTTTTCGGCGGCTTCCATACCCTTTGAACGCAGCTCCCGAGCTTCTTTCTCACGTTCGGCTTTCATACGGCGAAACACTTGCTCGCTAACCTCCGGCGGCAGGTCGATGCGCTTGACCCGCACATCTATTACTTCTATGCCCAGCGATTCTCGCACTCGATCATTCAGATCCCGAGCGATATTGGCCATCAGCTGATCCCGCTCTCCAGATACCGCTTCATGCAGAGTGCGTGTACCAAACTGATTGCGCAAACCATCGTTTACCCGGTCAGCAAGACGGCTGTGTGCCACAGTTTCTTCACCACCGGTTGCCTTATAGTAGGTCGCCACATCGACAATACGCCACTTGGCAAAGGCATCAACGATCAGACGCTTTTTCTCCGCTGTTAAAAAGCTCTCGGGTTCTGCATCGTATGTCAAAATTCTGGAGTCGAACTTACGAACATTTTCAGCAAAGGGTATCTTCCAGTACAGCCCCGGCGCGAGATCAGCCTCGACGATACGGCCAAATCGCAATTTGACAGCTTTTTCAGTTTCTTTAACAACGTAGAGGCTACTGTTAGCCAGCATTGCAATCAGGGCAAGGCCAATTAACACACTCGATAATTTCTGGTTCATTAGCGGCCCTCGCGACGTGGCGTAGCGGTTGACTGATTACGCAGTTTCTCGATGACCTGATCGGCGATGATACCGATATCATCAGCCGACAGGCTTTTCCCGCGCGCGGCGGATGCCGACGGCTGCCGGGCCATTTTATCAAGTGGCAGATACAACATATTATTGCCGCCCTCAACATCAATCATCACCTTGGAGGTGTTCTCAAGTACACCCTCAATAGCGTCCAGGTACAGCCGTTCCCGCGTCACGGCGGGCGCCTTTCGGTATTCAGTCAACACCTGCATGAAGCGTCGAGTTTCGCCCTCTGCTTCTGCCACCACCTTGGCCTTATAGGCGTTAGATTCTTCAATGGTGCGCTGGGCGCGGCCACGCGCTTCCGGAATAATGCCGTTGGCGTAGGCCTGAGCCTCGTTAATCAGGCGTTCCCGGTCCTCGCGAGCTTTGATGACATCATCATAAGCAGCTTTAACCGCTGTGGGGGGCTTGGCCTCAAGCACGTTGACCTTGATGACCTTGATACCTGTGCCGTAGTTATCCAGATAGGCCTGCAACCGAACATCAACGTCTATACTGAGCTGCTGTCGCCCCGTGGACACCACTTCGTCAAGCGCCGTGCTACCCACCACGTGGCGCAGTGCGCTTTCAGTCGCATTACGGAGGCTGGCCTCTGGATCCTTAACATTCAGCACATAGTTCTTAACATTTTTAATGTTGTAATGTACCGTCAGTTGCAGTTCAACAATGTTTTCGTCCTGGGTTAGCATTTCCCCGCGCGTTTGATACTGACGCTCCTCGGTGACGGGAACTTTAGTGACAACGTCCACCAACGGTGGATTCCAGTGCAAACCGTCACCAACGATATCCTGGAACTTGCCAAACCTCAGCACCACAGCTTTTTGTTTAGCGTCGACCTGGTAGATCCCAAGCATTGCCCAAACCGCCACCACAACCACAATAATTGCTAACACGAGCCCGGACGCTGCGGCACCGCCACCGCTACCACCGCCGCTACCGCCGCCAAAAAATTTGCCGAGCTGGTCGGTGATATTTTTTAGCACGGCATCCAGGTCAGGAGGATTGCGGCCATTGCCACTATTGTTACCACTACCCCAGGGATCTTTCCCCCCGCCACCGGGTTCATTCCAAGCCATACATCACTCCGCTAAGTTCAGGGACGCGGATTCTAACAAGCCGCGCTCGAAATACCAGTTAATTGGCAATTGCCAACGCTTGCCCGTCACCCGCCCTGGGCGACAATGAGGCTTGCACCACCAATTGTTCTTCGGTGAGACCTTCGGTTTTGAGCAATCGCTGCCAATCGGATCTGGCCATACGAATGCTAATTATAGTAGCACCATCACTCTGCTGGTGCTCCGCCACGACGGCGCCCGCCTGGTGCAACTTTGCCCGCAACCGGCCTGACTCACAAGGCAAATAGCAACTGGCCTCGACAATTTCAACCGCCAGGCGTTCCTGCACGGCTTTGTACAACAGCTCAAACCCGGCGCCGGACTGAGCTGACACCCATACCGCAGTCGCCGTGCCGCGAGCATCTCGGTCAATACGCGGCGCCACGGTATCATCAAGCAGATCAATCTTGTTATAGACTTTTAACAACGGGATTTCCCCCGCGTCTATCTCCGCCAGCACCGCCTCGACCTGGTGAATATTTTCCTCCACCCCGTCACTGCTGGCGTCTATCACATGCAGCAACAAAGAGGCGCTAGCCGCCTCTTCGAGGGTGGCGCGAAACGCCTCCACCAGTTTATGAGGTAAATGACTAATAAATCCCACCGTATCAGCAAATATCAGGGTGCCGCTTGTGGGCAATTGTACCGCCCGCATAGTCGGATCAAGGGTCGCAAAGAGTTTATCAGCTGCGTAGACGCCGGCCCCGGTTAAGCCATTAAACAAGGTGGATTTACCGGCGTTGGTATAACCTACCAGGGATACCGTGGGAACATCTGCGCGACGCCGTGAACGCCGACCCTGCTCGCGCTGCCGACGAACTTTTTCGAGGCGCTTCTGGATCGACTTAATGCGCGCCCGCAACAAACGCCGGTCGGTCTCGAGCTGGGTTTCACCCGGACCTCGCAAACCGATCCCGCCTTTTTGACGCTCGAGGTGGGTCCAGCCTCTGACCAGGCGCGTGCTCATATACTCGAGCTGAGCCAGTTCAACCTGCAACTTGCCTTCGTGGGTTTGCGCACGCTGAGCAAATATGTCGAGAATCAGCCCGGTGCGATCAAGCACTCGACAGCAGAGCGCCTGCTCTACATTACGTTCCTGACTGGGACTGAGGTTATGATTAAAAATGACGAGTTCGGCACCCGTGTCAGTGATCGCGCCACGTATCTCCTCAAGCTTGCCGGTACCAACAAAGTATCTGGCCTGCGGTGTGCCGCGATGACCGACGATCTCAGCAACCGGGTCACCGCCTGCCGACAGCACCAGCTCTTCAAACTCACGGGGATTTTCTGGCTCTGGCTCGCTGTCTAGCTTTAAGTGTACCAGGACAGACAGTTCACCGGATTCGGGGCGCTCAAAGAACAATCAAGCCTCCGCATCTCCATCATCGTCATCTTCCGATCCGGCCGGCACTGCCATGGGCAATTTGACCGGTCGTGAAGGCACCACGGTTGAGATGGCGTGCTTATAGACCATCTGACTGACGGTGTTCTTCAGCAGCACCACAAACTGGTCAAACGACTCCACCTGCCCTTGCAGTTTGATGCCATTGACCAGAAAGATTGAAACCGGAATACGCTCCTTTCTTAGGACGTTCAGGAAAGGGTCTTGTAGATTATGCCCCTTTGACATTATTGCTCTCCGCATTGATTGTGATAGTTTTTAGCCGCCAACAGGGGGCGACTCATTACAACAACATATGACACTAGCTCAACCACAACCGGCTCAAGCGCCGGTAGCTACTGCCAATCAGAACCGCGCATCATACTACTCGTCATCACCAAAGTATATGGCGGCTTTTCGCAGATAATTCAAGGTTTTAGTCAAAACATCTTCTCCGGCTTGCAGGCTGTTAAAGGCCCGCCGCACGGCCTGCTCCGGGTCACCCGGCGCACTGTCCAGGTAGACCGCATCAGGCCACCGCCGCAGCCAGGTCAGCTGCCTCTTTGCCAGCTGTCGAGTCGCCGCAATTCCCTTCTGCACCATCTCGTCATAGCCGTAATCATCCGTCAGATAGCCCCATATCTGACGGTAACCCACAGCGCGCACCGAGGGTAAATCGGTGGACAAGTCGCCGCGTTTGAGGAGCTGCCTCACCTCGTCAATTAATCCCGCAGCCAGCATCTCCAAAAAACGCCGCTCAATGACCCGATGTAAGGCCTGTCTATCTAACGGCATCAAGGCGAGCTGAACTACCCGATAATCATCTGTGAGACGCCGCCCCTCGCTCTGCCCCCGCTGTTGCGCGGCGATTAACTGCGACAAGGGTATGCCGCCAACGCGAAATACCTCCAGTGCACGCGCGATGCGCTGCGAATGGTTTGGATGCAACGTGGCAGCGGTTTGCGCATCAACGGATGCTAGCAGTTGGTGCATATAAGGCCATCCATGCTCATCGGCCTGCGCCTCAATTTGCGCGCGAATACCGGGATTGGCCGGCGGCAAATCGGCCAATCCCTCGATCAGGGCCCGGAAATAGAGCATGCTGCCACCCACCAGCAGCGGGATACGGCCCGCCGCGGTAATTTCGCCGATATGGTGGCGGGCGTCGGCAACGAACTCGGCTGCGGAATAGGCTTGTGCAGGGTCACGAATATTAATGAGCCGATGCGGGACGCGAGCCAAAACGTCCGCGCCCGGTTTCGCGGTACCGATATCCATGCCCGTATAAACCTGGGAAGCATCGACATTAATGATATCAACGGGCAGGTAATCGTGTAGCCGCAACGCCAGGCTGGTTTTTCCAGAGGCAGTGGGCCCCATCAGGCAGATAACCGGTTGTCGCTGATTCACTGGCAAGGCCTGATCTGCTAGCGGCCGCGCAAAAACAGGTTATCGAGTTCAGCCATTGATATTTGCGTCCAGGTAGGTCGGCCATGGTTACATTGCCCGCTGCGTTCGGTCGCCTCCATCTGCCGCAGCAGACCATTCATTTCGGTAATGCTCAATGATCGATTAGCCCTCACGGAACCGTGGCAGGCCAGACTTGAGAGGAGCTCGTTGGCAAGAACTTCACCGCGATCACTCCTGCCATCGGTGCGCAAATCGGCAAGGATGTCCCGGATCAGTGTTTCGATATCGGCATTGCGCAAGAGCGCCGGCACTTCGCGGACCAGCAACGTTTCTGGTCCAGCCCGATCCAGATCAATAGCCAGGTCGGCGAACAGGGTCCGGTACTGTTCAGCGCAATCGGCCTCCTGTTCACTCACCAGCACGCTTTGCGGAACCAGCAACGGCTGGGCAACCAGGTTTTTATCCTGGTAAGCAAGCTTCATTTGCTCGTAGATGATGCGTTCGTGGGCGGCGTGCATATCGATCAGCACCAATCCTTCCGAGTTTTCGGCGAGAATATAAATACCTTTCAACTGCGCGAGGGCATAACCCAGTGGTGGAATCTCGCCCTGCTGATTTTTTTGCGTGGCGTCATCTTGCACGGTATTAACAGGCATCCAGGGCCCACGATCTGCCCCCGGTCTGTGTAATGCGCTGTACACCGCTACCTGTTCGGCAACGCGGGTCGGCGGCGCGGCACCAAAGGTCAGCCGCGACTGAAAATCACCCCGCATCCCGGCATTAACGCCGCCACCTGGTGCCGCGCCAGGATCGACAGGCCGCGTGCCGCCGAACCCTGCTGATGCCTGGTCACCACCGCCATAACCGCTGCTGCCAGGCCCAAACTCCGCCACCGCGCGGTGCAATGAGCTGAATAAAAAATCGTGCACCGCACGACTGTGACGAAAACGCACCTCGTGTTTGGTCGGGTGCACGTTGACATCGACATCCTCTGCGGGTAACTGCAAAAACAGCACGCAAGCCGGGTGGCGAGCCTGATACATAACATCTCGATACGCCTGGCGGACCGCGTGAGTCACTACCCGGTCACGGACGCTGCGGCCGTTGACATAGAAATACTGAAGGTCCGCCTGACTCCGAGAAAAATGCGGGGAACCAAGCCAGCCCCATAAACGCAGGCCCCCATGATCGATGTCAACATACCGGGCCTGCTCCATAAACGCCGACCCGCATATTGCAGCAACACGCCGCTCCTGTTCATTGAAATTGCCA
>TARA_R110000787_G_scaffold38692_6_pt1 | contig 12273 bp, 11 predicted proteins | sample TARA_R110000787 | Tara Oceans TARA_R110000787 (sample SAMEA4397920) | marine metagenome | biome: Polar Biome; feature: [DCM] deep chlorophyll maximum layer (ENVO:01000326); material: water (ENVO:00002006), including particulate matter (ENVO:01000060) such as... | depth 35 m
TACGGGTTGCGATCTCTGCGTAGAGCCCTGCCCCGTAGACTGCATCGACATGCTACCCGTGCCCGCAGAAATTTCTGACTGGCATTGGCAGGAACCGCCCTCGCCGACTGAACTGCTGTACAAACCCAATATCATTGCCAGCGATCGGAAATCGGGTGTGGCGGCATGAGTAAAACCTGGGATATCCACGGTGGCATTCACCCACCGGAAAACAAAATTCAGTCCCTGCAACGGGCCATCACTACGGTACCATTACCCAATGTGCTGGTGTTACCCCTCAGTCAACATCTAGGCGCGGCAGCGCTTCCCCTGGTCAAATCGGGGGACATGGTTCTAAAAGGTCAGCCGCTTGCCGCCCCCAATGGCCTCATCAGCGCGGCGGTGCATGCACCTACTTCGGGCACCATCGTTACCATCGAAGAGCGCCCGGTTCCCCACCCATCGGGCGCAGCTGGGCGCTGCATCGTGCTACGTCCAGATGGCGAAGAGCGCTGGTTTGAGCGCGATCCCCAGCCCGACTACCAGACATTATCCCCTGTCGATCTGCTCACCATCGTGCGGGATGCGGGCATTACCGGCCTCGGCGGCGCGGGCTTTCCCACCGCGGTGAAACTGCAACCACGACAGCCTGTTGATACGTTGATTATCAATGCCACTGAATGCGAACCCTATATTACAGCTGACGACATACTGATACGCGAACGCGCCGGGGAGGTGATCACCGGAATCAAAATCCTCGCGCATATTCTGGGCAATCCGCAGCGTGTCCTCATCGGCATTGAGGACAACAAGCCGGAGGCCTACGAGACACTGCAAGCGTTGTTAAACGGTAGCCATATTGAATTGATTGAGTTTCCCACCAAGTACCCGTCCGGTGGTGAAAAGCAGCTCATCCAGATTCTTACTGGTAAGGAAGTACCGAGTGGCAAACTCCCTGCGGAACTCGGTATCGTCTGTCAGAATGTTGGCACCACCTATGCAGTCTATCGCGCCGTCTGCGCAGGCGAGCCATTGATCTCCCGTATTACCACAGTGACAGGCAATAGCTGCAAAAAACCTGGCAACTACGAAGTATTGCTGGGTACACCGATTGCTGACTTACTGGCCCTGGCCGAGTTCGATGAATTCCTCTGCCAACGCCTCATCATGGGCGGCCCAATGATGGGTTACACCCTGAGTGATCTCAGCGTACCCGTCATTAAATCGACCAACTGCCTGCTCGCCGCCGATGCGGTGGAAAGTCCGCCCAATAGCATTGCTCAAGCCTGCATACGTTGCGGTCATTGCGCTGAGGTCTGTCCGGCCAGTCTGCTACCCCAACAACTTTACTGGCACGCCAAAGCCAGGGATTACGACAAGCTGGCAGCCCATCATCTTACCGACTGCATAGAATGCGGCGCCTGCTCTTATGTCTGTCCGAGCGAAATACCACTGGTTCAGTACTACCGGGCAGCCAAGGGCGAGATACGTGCCATTGACAAGGAAAAGAAAATTGCCGATCGCGCCCGCCAGCGCTTTGAGTTTCATCAGCAACGCATCGATAAGGCCGAGCAGGAAAAGGCCGCCCGGCGTGAAACGCGCAGACAGGCCGCTGCCGCTGCAAAGCTGGCTGGCGCTGACGACGCCGGTGCAAACAACGCCGGAGAACTCGATGTCGTGCAAGCTGCGCTAGCCCGAGTCAACGTCACCAAAGCATCGCCTGAGGCGGAACTCAAGCGGCTGCAAAGGGCCGCCGCTGCCGCCGAAAACCGAGTGGCCGGGGCGCTCGAAAAGCTCGCACAGTGTGCTGAGGATGATGCCAGACACAGTTCGCTGCAAGCTGCGCTTGAGCAGGCCCGTTTGCGTCTCAGCGAAGCGCTCAGTAATCAGCAACGGCATATTGACGCAGGCCAGGCTGGTGCCGGGGACCCGGCGAATACAGGCATTGCTCAAAACAGTGCCGATCACACCATTGATGCCGCCGATTCCGTCGCACTGGACCGCGCTGCGCAGGCCATTCTGCGCGCCCAGCAGCGATCAGCGCAACAGGCAGAAATGTCGACACAGGAGAAACTGCAAAGTCAGTGCGAGAGCCTGCGCAAACGCCTCGACAAAGCTCGCGACAGACTTAAACAGGCACAAAGCGGCGATCAGCAACAACCGGATCAACCCGTTGATGCCCTCGCCAACGCCGTCGCCACGCTGGCCAGCAAGGTGGCCGAAACCGAAGCCCGGCTGGCTGCGAGCCTGGCGGAGCAGGAGTAACATGGCCCTGGCTCGTATTACCTCGCCCCATGTCCACGCCGCCCAAAGTACGCAACGCGTCATGCAGCATTTACTGCTCGCCACGTTACCGGGCCTGCTCGCGCTGACCTGGTTTTTCGGCTGGGGATCACTGATTAATATTGTCATCGCCAGTCTCACGGCACTCGCTTGCGAGGCAACTATCGTGACATTGCGCAAGCGACCCGTGTGGTTTTATCTGCGGGACTGCAGCGCACTGGTAACCGCTGTCTTAATTGGCCTGGCCCTGCCGCCACTAGCCCCCTGGTGGGTAGTCGTCGTGGGTACCGTATTCGCTATTGTCATCGCCAAACACCTCTACGGTGGCATGGGCTATAACCCCTTCAATCCCGCCATGGTCGGTTATGTGGTGTTACTGATTTCTTTCCCGCTGGAAATGACAACCTGGCCCGCCCCGGCCGAACTCTACCCGGAAGGACAGCGTGTGCCCGGGCTCTGGCAGTCGCTACAAAACGTCTTCCCGGTCTTATCGCATAACCCGGTGGACGCTTTCACGGCTGCCACGCCACTCGACGCGTTCAAACACAACAAAAGTTTGCTGGTTGAGCAATTTTATGCCCAACACGAAATATTTAGCGCTGCGCGCTGGGCTGGCGTGGGCTGGGAATGGGTTAATCTGGGTTTCCTTGCCGGCGGTTGTTACCTGCTCTATCAACGCGTTTTTACCTGGCACGCCCCCCTCAGCATGCTGAGTGCCCTGGCCCTTATGGCGGTGTTCTTCTACGACGGTGGCAGCTCTGCCAGCAAAGGCTCGGTCGTCTTGCATTTGCTGAGCGGTGCAACGATGCTGGGCGCATTTTTTATTGTCACTGATCCGGTTACGTCGGCGGTGTCGAATCGTGGTCGGATCATCTATGGCGCGATGACCGGCGTGCTCATTTTCATTATCCGCAGCTGGGGCAATTACCCGGACGCGGTCGCCTTCGCCGTGTTATTAATGAACTTTGCCGCGCCCTTTATCGACTATTACACGCTGCCGCGAACCTATGGTCATACCAGATCAGGTCGAGCCACGGACAAACACGACTCAGGCAGGAAGGGTTAAACTGTGCTCAAACAGTCGGTGGGTTTCAACAGTCTGGCACTCGGCACGTTCGCGCTAATCACAGCCTTGTTACTGGCCGGCACACACCTCGGTACGCAAGATAAAATTGCTGCAGCAGAGCGCCACGCGGCAGAAAAAGCCCTGCTGGAAATCATTCCCCGTGAGCGCCACAACAACGACATGCTTATCGATACCGTGCCGGTACCACGCAATTTATGGGACAAACTGGGGTTAACGCATGGCGGCCTGGTTAACATTGCCCGTCTTAATGGCCGAATAGAAGCGTTAATCATTCCCGCGGTCGCGGCCGATGGCTACAGCGGCGACATCAAGCTGATTGCCGGGGTAAACCGAGATGGCACCCTGGCCGGGGTAAGGGTTCTTGCCCACACCGAAACACCTGGTCTCGGTGACAAAATCGACCTGAAAAAAAGCCAATGGATGCTGGGTTTTAACGGTAAGTCACTGTCCAGTCCGCAACCGTCCGGGTGGCGTGTAAAAAAAGATGGCGGAGATTTCGACCAGTTTACCGGGGCTACCATTACTCCCCGCGCTGTCGTAACCCAGGTCCATAAAGTACTGGAGTACTATGCTGAAGAAGGCCAGCGGCTTATCAAGGCAGACGAGGCGGCTAAATTGGGCGAGACTACAATTAAAGAAGGCGAGACTATTAAGGTGAGCGAAACTATTAAGGTGAACGAGACTATTAAGGTGGACGAGACTATGATTTCGCCGGGAGCACGCAATGAGTGATGTTTCCTATCGGGAGATTGCCCGAAATGGCTTGTGGGACAATAACCCGGCACTGGTGCAACTGCTGGGCTTATGCCCCTTGCTCGCGGTCACCGGTTCGGTGGTAAACGCACTCGGTCTCGGTCTCGCCACGCTACTTGTGCTGGCCGGGTCAAACGCTGCGGTCTCATTAATACGCCTGCGTGTAACGGACGCAATACGCATTCCCGCCTTCGTCATGATCATCGCCACCTTTACTACCTGCACCGAAATGTTGATGAAAGCCTATACCTATGAGCTATACCAGATTCTCGGCATATTCATCCCACTGATCGTCACCAACTGCGCGATTCTCGGACGGGCGGAGGCGTTTGCCAGTAAACACAGGGTGCTGCCGGCCATAGCTGACGGCGTCATGATGGGCGTGGGCTTTGGCGCTGTGTTGGTGGTGCTCGGCGGAATTCGCGAGGTGCTGGGCAGCGGCACCCTGTTTGCCAATATGGATTTACTGTTCGGGCCCGTCGCTGCCAACTGGTCGCTACAATTATTCAGCGAAGGTTACAGTTTCCTGGTGGCGATCTTACCGCCCGGGGCATTTATCATTACCGGCCTGTTGATCGCGCTGAAAAATGTCCTCGATGCCCGCGTCAGAAAGCGTCGTGACGCATTGAAGACCAGGCCGGTAAAGGGCGCGAAACGGGTGCGTACCACCGGCGTAATTCATTGAGCTGGTGCTATTGCCCCACCAACTTCGTTCCCTGATATCAGCTAAACTAACAGCACCTGAACTGGCATCACCTCAGCAAATTACCCTGTTAAATTACTCAACTAACGCCGCCGACCGCCATCGGTTTGACGGTCAGCGGCATTGATCAAAACAAATACCTGTCAACAAACGCCGATTAACGATTCCGGTGGTCGCGCTCGCCAGGTGTTTTCGGATGGGCATAGGGGTGAGGTCGGTGGCTGGCTATTTCGAAAGGAATTTCGCTGACACTTTTTACACCCCGTTGCCAGGCCTCAACCAGGCGGTCTTCGCCCTCGTAATTAAAGGGGTCCTGTAGTCGTTCCTCCAGATCGCCGCCCGGCGCAGGACGATTTTCCAGCAACCAGTCAACCGTGAGACCCAGAGCCTCCTTGACGGGATTGATATCGCGATACCCGAGCTGGCTTTTTATTTTGCTGATATCCATCATCTTGTGGTGAGTCGACGCTCCTGTGGTGTAGGGCCGAGCTGGCAGCGCCAGCTCAAACGGCATGTTTACAATGTCAAACTTGTGGCCCATTTTTTCGGCAATCACTTCGATAATCTGACTCAAGGTCAATTGACTCTCATCACCACAGTTATATATCTGACCAGCACTGGCCTGTGGCTGATCAACCGCGAGCAGCACGCTATGCGCCAGATTAGCCACATAACCATGCGTCGAAAGGCTCAGGCCAGCGTCAGGGACGATAATCTGGGCCCGCCCGTCAAGCACACGGCGCATAATCGACCACTCACGGGGTACCAGCTGACGCGGACCGTAGACATGGGGATAACGAAAATGCGCCGCCTTCGGATGATAATCGAGCACAGTTTGCTCCGTCTGCGCAATCAAATGTGAGAAACGGTGCTCTTCTTCACTGGCAACCAGCGGGGCGTCTTCCGGTACCGGTGTTGGCATGCCGACAGGATGTAACGCCGCTGGCTTCATATAACCGCGATAACTGGCGACACCGCCAACGCTAACAAAACGTCCAACCTTGCCTACCAAAGCCTGCGCTAGAAAGCGTACCCGGCCATAGGTCACTACCGCCAGGTCAAACGTTCGCCCCGCCAGGCAGTCATTAATGGTCTCGAGGAAATGTGGGTCACCATGTATATGTTCGACCTGGGGGGGGATTTCGGGAATTTCGTGGGTGCCACGGTGAAATATACTGACCTCATAACCTCTGTCGAGCAGGCCATTAACAAGATAAGGCCCGGTTGGGCCGGTACCACCAACAACGAGTGCTTTCATATTTTGTCCTTGATTTTCCTAACAAAAATAAACTAACCACGAATAACCGGGTCGCGCCCGAGACTTATTACTTCGCCAATGAAACCATGCTGCGAGGCCCAAAATGCCGTTCCCGCACCAGACCCGCAGCGCCATTGCGCGCCGGGTCAACGGGTATGCGAATGTCCAGTCGAGAGCTAACGACAAGCAGAAGTCGGTAGCTTGTCAGAAGGAAAATTCGATGTCCAGCCTGCGGCGAAGCGCGGCAAACTCAACTAAACTACTTCTCACTACCCGTGGAACGAGTTTATGCTTGACCTCGATTGAAGGCGAAGCAAGGCGGCATGCGTACAACGCTGGGTCGCTGACTCAAGCACATATCCAATAAATTTCATAGCTAAGCAACGAGGAGACCGACATGCTCGATTATCTGATCAAAGGCGGCACACTGGTCGATGGCACCGGGGCGCCGCGCCGCACCGGTGACATAGGCATTAAAGACGGTCGCATTACCGCTTTGGGTAACGTTAACGAAGCCGCCAGAGAAACCATTGATGCCACGGGTAAAATAGTGGCTCCGGGGTTTGTTGATATTCACACCCATTATGACGCCCAGGTATTCTGGGACCCCAGTGTCAGCCCCTCTTCCTACCACGGCGTCACATCAGTGTTTGCTGGAAACTGTGGGTTTTCCGTAGCGCCGTTGGTTCCCGAGGCGGGTGATTACCTGATGCGGCTACTCGCCAAAGTAGAGGGCATGCCACTGGCAGCCCTGCAACAGGGCGTGCCATGGAACTGGAGCTCATTCGCCAGCTACCTGGCTTTACTGGAAAACAAAATGGCGATCAATATCGGCTTTATGGTCGGCCACTCCGCCATCCGCCGCGTAGTCATGGGTGAGGACTCGGGTAAACCGGCAACGCCAGCACAGCTGGAAGCCATGAAAGACCTGTTAAAAACCTCGCTCGCTGAAGGCGGTATGGGTTTCTCCTCCTCGCAATCCGCCACGCACAACGATGGTGACGGCGCGCCGGTACCGTCTCGTGCAGCGAACAACGAAGAGTTGATCCAGCTGGCTGGTTGCCTGAAAGACTATCCCGGCACACTGCTTGAGTTTATACCCTCCGTGGGCGTGTTCAGCGAAGAGCGTATGGAACTGATGACCAACATGTCACTGGCGGCGCAACGCTCACTCAACTGGAATGTCATGATTGTCACCAAGGGCACGAAGGATATTGTCGCCGAACAACTGAAAGCCAGCGACTACGCCGCCGCACGCGGCGCAGAGGTGAAAGCGCTGACCTTTGCACAGCCAGTTGCCCTGCGTATCAATCTGTGGAGTGGTTTCGGCCTGGATTCCTTCCCCGGTTGGGCCGCGGTGCTCGCCTTACCGATGGATGAACGGAAAAAAGCCTTTGCTGATCCCGCGACCCGCGAAAAACTGGTCGCGGGCATTTCCCATCCCGATGTTCCGGTGGTCCTGCGCGCCACCGGCAACTTCAAACGCATGCTGGTAGAAGAAACGTTCTCAGAGAAAAATGCGCAGTACCAGGGCCGCGTCATTGGCGAGCTGGCCCAGGAACTCAACAAAGAGCCGAGTGACCTGTTCTTTGATATCGCGGTGGCGGATGACCTGAGAACCACTTTCCTGCCTGACCTCGGCGGCCGTGATGAAGAAAGTTGGGCGCTGCGTGGAGATGTGTGGAGAGACTCCCGCACGCTGGTGGGCGCTTCTGATGCTGGCGCCCACGTCGATATGATCGACACCTTTGCCTTCAGCACCACCCTGCTCTCAGAGGGTGTCCGGGATCGCAATTTGCTGACTTTAGAGGAAGGCGTCCATCAAATCACCGATAGACCGGCACGCTTTATGGGCCTTATAGAACGCGGTCGATTGCAGGAAGGCTGGCATGCAGACGTCGTCGTATTCGATGCCGACAGTGTGGGCAAGGGGCCCATCCATACCCGCTATGATATGCCGGCAAAAGCCGGACGGCTGTACTGTGAAGCCATCGGTATCCAGCACGTTTTTGTGAACGGCCAGGAAATTGTGCGCAACAACGAGTTGACGGGGGCGAAACCGGGAATTGTTATGCGCTCGGGCCGCGACACCGAGACCGTGCCGATACCCGCCTTTCAGTAGGCAGTAGGCTTGCCAGTCCTGGCAGACGTATTGCCGAGTTCCCAGCCCATCGCAGCATTCACTGCGGTGGGCTGTTAGCGGTCACTGCGTTGTGTCTATCACACGCAGCCAGACAGCGCAGTAGTCTTACGCTAGCGGTTCGCCAGCGCCTCAGGATTTACGCAATTTAACGGTATTTCGCCCCGTTCAACCCGCCTGATATTCTCCGCCACACCCCTGGCGATGCCCTGCAGACCCAGGTCTGTGGCGCCGCCAATATGCGGTGTTGCTGTCACATTGCATTTAAACAGCGGGTCATCGGGATCGCAGGGCTCGGCGACAAATACGTCAAGACCGGCACCGGTGATCTGGCCTTTTTCGAGCGCAGCAAGCAGAGCATCGTTGTCGATCACCCCACCCCGAGCGACGTTTACCACAAAGGCGCTGGGTTTCATCAGCGCGAACTCCTGAACGCCCATCAAGCCGCGAGTCGCGTCATTCAAAGGCGGTGCCAGCACCACAAAGTCGGCCTTCGGCAGCAATTCATGCAGTTTATCCTGCGTAGTATGCAAATCGACATGGACGGCATTTTCCTCGGCGCTACCTTTTGGCCCCGAGCGGGAGATCGCAAGGATATTCATCTCAAAGCCGCCGAGACGCCGCGCGACTTCCCGGCCAATACCCCCGTAGCCAACAATTAATGCCGTACGATTTTTCAGCGACCAGCTGATGGGCGAGGAAACTTTACGGTCTTTAATACTCTGCTGCGCAGCGACATAGCGGCGCGCCAGTAGCAGCATATGCATCACCGCCACCTCTGCGACGGACTCAGCGTTACCTGTACCAGCAGCGGGCACATTGGCCACGTAAACGCCCTTTGCTGTCGCGGCTGCGATATCCACCGTGTCGAGCCCAGCGCCAAATTGCTGAACCAGTTGCAGATCTGGCAAAGCCAGCTCCTTTTCACCAATGGGGTTTATGGTCGGAATCAATACATTGGCATCTTTGGCGACGGTGGCTATCTCCGTGGGCAGACATTCATTTATTTCAGCGTCTGGCAACAGTTGACCCAGCATGTCATTAATAAAGCGATACCCCTTATTACACAGATAAACTTTCATGGCTTATTCCTTATTTTTAAAAAAATTATCGTGACGCGGCACGTCAATGTTCCGTGCCCGGCGAATCTGCTGCGCATTGCGACCTGGTCGAGCGCCACCCGGTGCGACGCCTGGTGAACTGAAAACAGTATAGTTGCCAGACGCACCGATAACTGATTTGCTGGCAACATCGGGCAAACTCGGTAAAGTAATCAGCACGCTTCCCCGCTTAGCTTTTCTTTGCAGGTTTATGTTATGACATTTAAAGCACAGTATTCATCTAAAGTACGGTATTTACAGTTCCTCGTCGTTGCAAGCGCCTTGCTAGTGCCCGGGCAATTATGGGCGACAACCTGCACAGATCACAAACTCGACATATTACTCACCAACGATGATGGTTACGATCAACCCGGCATACAGGCACTCTACAAAGTGCTCAAAAGCGCCGGCCACCGCGTCATCCTGGCCGCGCCCGCACGCAACAGCAGCGGCAGCAGCGCCTCGTTAACGTTGGCTCCGGTGCATGTCAAACAAACAGCACCCGACATCTACGCCATTGAAGGTAGTCCCGCCACATCGGTGTTACTGGCGCTGAGCGCACTGTATCCAGGCCAGCAACCAGATCTCGTGGTCTCAGGTATCAACAGCGGCGCTAACCTCGGCCCCGCCACACCCATATCCGGAACCGTCGGCGCCACGGTGGCCGCGCTACTCATCAGCCCATTGCCCGTACCGGGCGTCGCCGTCAGCACTGACGCGGTCAGCAAAGATGAAACAAGTGCTGAGAATCTTGCCCATCTCATCAACATCGCCCAGTTCACTGCGCGACTCATTGCTCGACTACAGGAAGAAAGTTGCGGTAAGACGGCTCTACTGCCCAAAGGTATTGCGCTGAATGTCAACTATCCCCCGTTAGCACCCGAAAAAATCAGGGGCACTCAAATTCAGAGCCAGAGCAAAGCACAGCTGTTTAGCGTTATTTATGAAGCGGCTAGCGGCACGCCTGGTCAGTACCTGCCACAATTGTTGCCTGCGCCGGAACGTAATGGCAGTGCCGACTCCAGCGCACACCAGGCTGCTGGCAGTAATGGCGACACCCGTGCCTTTGATCAGGGTTATATCACCATCGTGCCCATCGACGCCGACTACACCGCAGGACAGGCGACGCAGAACAGTCTGCAAACAACCATCGATGGCATGCGTCCCTGAGAAACAGGGCATTCAGGTGGTGTCTGCGTCAGATATATTCGGGGTCCTGTTGAAACTCAACAGTATTTCCCGTGGGATCAGAGGAAAATATAAAACCTCCCATACGGAAGTATTCAATACCGTTAGCCCCGAGATGCTTTTCAACCGCCTCTATATCTTCCACATAAAATGCCGTGTGGGGTCCCATTGGGTCGCCTTTTTTACCGGCCAGTTCTTTCATTATCACGCGTTCAGAACCCTTGTCGCCGCAACCAATGACATGCACCTGTCCGTTGGGAAACTGCATCCAGAAACCCGGCAATAATTTGTCCAGCTTCTCCGGTATGTCGCGTTTGACCGTGTTGACACCGAGCACGTCTTCATAAAAATGACGCATTGCATCAAGTTTGTCATCACTGGCAATCGCACTGTGATTGATCCGCGTAATGTTAATCATAGGACACTCCTGGCAGGCCTAATTAATGTTTAAACTCTGAACTTGTTATTCATCTTAGGTAGGACCTGGTTTTTGTGCAATATAATTGCAGGTTTTGCCAAACCATAAAATCAGGAACAACCAATGAGCACTGTGGGAATTATTGCCAACCCGATGTCCGGTCGCGACTGCCGTCGCCTGCTGGCAAGGGCAGACTCCGTTAGTCATGACAGCAAGCGCAACCAGATCAGTCGTATCGTGGTCGGCGCCGTGGCCGCGGGTTGCGAACGCATCCTCGTGCCCTGGGATCCACGCCGACTGGTGATCAGCGCGGTGGAAAACATGAATGTGCCGGTTACCTTCGAACACTTTCGTACTCCTCTGCATCACTCAGCCCAGGACACGGTGCAGAACGTGCAGCAAATGCGGGAGCTGGGCTGCGACGTCATCGTGGTACTCGGCGGCGACGGCACCAGCCGCATTCTCAGTAAGGCCTGGCGCGACGCAGTTATTGTGCCGTTATCAACCGGAACCAATAACGTGTTCCCGCTATTGATTGAACCCACCATTGCCGGTATGGCGGCTGGCCTGGTGGCCAGCGGGCGTATCACCCGAGAGGAAGCCGCGCAGCGCGCCAAGGTAATAGATGTTGTCCTGGCCAATGGTGACCGTGATCTGGCGCTCATCGACGCCCTGTTTCTACAGGGCGACAGAATTGGCAATCTGGGACCCTTCGAACCCCAGCATATGAAAACCATGGTATTGGCGCGCGCCGAGCCAGACGCTGTCGGTATGTCGCCGCTGGGCGGATTGCTATGCCCGGCGGGCGCTGCCGATGATTTTGGTGTGCAGGTAGAATTCTGCCAGCACAACGACGGCGGTCGTCTACTCCGCGCGCCGGTATCACCGGGGCTGTTTCGCTCCGCTCACGTCAGGCGCGCCGAAAAACTTCCTCTGGGTAAAGCAACCAGTGTTGCGGGACCAGGTATTCTCGCTTTTGATGGCGACAGAGAAATCAATCTCGCTTTAGGTCAGCATGCACAGCTGACCGTCAATAGAACCGGGCCGTGGGTCATCGACCCGCGCCGCACCCTGACCCTCGCTGCTGAAAGAGGCTTGCTGGTCGACCTGCCACACTGGGTAGACCCCTACGATGGAGCCCAAACCGGCGGATGTTGTTAAGCTTTAGTTAGGTGTTGTTAGGCTGTCATTAACTGTTGCCATTAAGGCTCTAATCAGCGCGCAGCAGAGTTGAGCGGTATCAGAACCGCGCTATTTCTTCGCCCTGAAGTTCGCCATTAATTCCTCTGACGAATTGGTTTTCGGGAAAGCCTGGTCCAGCACCGGCAAGCCTAGAAAAGCACACAGCGGTTGCCAGCCCTCAC
>TARA_R110000787_G_scaffold286234_2_pt1 | contig 12238 bp, 12 predicted proteins | sample TARA_R110000787 | Tara Oceans TARA_R110000787 (sample SAMEA4397920) | marine metagenome | biome: Polar Biome; feature: [DCM] deep chlorophyll maximum layer (ENVO:01000326); material: water (ENVO:00002006), including particulate matter (ENVO:01000060) such as... | depth 35 m
CTTATATCGTCTCCAAAGGTAGGCCGACATAATTTTCGGCCAACGATCGCTGCGCTGTTATCGAGCCGCGGATGTAATCCAGCTCCGCCATCTGGATGCGACGATCGAACCCATCCATGTTGGGAAAGCGGTGCGTGATAGACGTAAACCACCACGAAAAGCGCTCCGCCTTCCAGACCCTCGACAGTGCGCGTTCAGAGTAGCTGTCGATGCCTGCGGAAGAATGGTCGCGATAAAATTCGCGCAGGGCTTGACTAAGCATGATCACATCCGACGCTGCCAGATTTAAGCCCTTGGCGCCGGTGGGAGGCACGATATGCGCTGCATCGCCCGCCAGAAACAAACGGCCCCAACGCATCGGCTCGGATACAAAGGAGCGCAGCGGCGCGATGCTTTTTTCGAATGATGGACCTCGCGTCACTTTGGTGGCAACATCTCGTCCGAGCCGTAGGCACGCTTCATCCCAGAACCGCTCATCGGGCCAATCCTCTACCCGGTCGTTCAGCGAACATTGGATATAATAACGGCTACGTGTGGCCGAGCGCATGGAGGCGAGTGCAAAACCACGCTCATGGTTGGCATAAATCAGCTCATGTCCGGCAGGCGGTACGTCCGCCAGAATTCCCAGCCACCCAAAGGGATAAACGCGCTCAAAGGTCTTAAGCACGTTGTTGGGAATTGCCATCCGACTAGGGCCGTGAAAACCATCGCACCCCGCCACAAAATCGCAATCGAGCCTATGCTCAGTTCCATTCTTTTTCCAAGTCAGGAAGGGCCGTTCGCTATCGACATCATGCAACATGGTCTCATCCGCATCCCAGATCACATGCACTCCGCGTGGCTCGGCCGCGTCGAACAGATCCCGCATTACCTCCTGTTGTCCGTAGACGGTTACGGTGGAGCCACCGGTCAAATTCGCCAAATCGATATGAATGATTTGACCGTCCAATGACAGATTGGTCCCGCTATGAACTAAGCCGTCCTGGTCCAGTCGAGACGACAATTTGAGGCGACGCATCAAGTCCACGGTCACCTGCTCCAGCACGCCGGCGCGAACGCGCCCTTCCACATAATGGCGATCACGCTGCTCGAGGACTATCGCTTCAATGTTTTCAGCGGCAAGCAGATGTGCAAGGAGCATGCCGGCCGGACCGGCGCCAATGATTGCGACTTGGGTTCGCATCTAATCCTCTTATTGGTACGGCGGGCTCGCATGGCCACCCCACGCCCCAAATTAGCTGGCAATACGCTACGCACCATGTCACGGCCGATAAAAAGATTGGACGATTCAACGGCAAAAATTATAGTCGGACCATGACCGCACGGCAGCAGATCCCAACCTTTTACCTCTATGGGGAGCCACATAGACTCGTCGAAGATTGCTTTACACATGTCGAGTCGTTAGACGATCGATCCCGGCCAAGTGAGTGGACGATCAAGCCACATGCTCACGCCGAGCTTTGCCATATTTTCCTGATCTGGGCCGGTGGAGGGAGTATGCGTGCCGATGGCCAGGTGCTGCGTTTTATAGCGCCATCCCTTCTGGTCGTACCGGCGACGGTGGTGCATGGCTTTTCCTGGGATGAGGATTCATCGGGAACGGTCGTCACGATGGCGACGCGATACATTAGCGACCTCGCGCGCCATGATCACGCGCTTGCACGGATATTTGACGCCGCAAGAGCGCTAACGTTGTCGCATTTCGAAAAGGAGACAGCTGAGCGTCTTGTGCAGGAACTTATGCGCGAACTGGCATGGTCGGCACCGGGCCACCGGGCAGCCGTCGATGCAACTCTTCTCTCGCTTCTCGTCGTTGTTCTGCGCAACGCTACGCTAGACGACAGGCCGATTAGAAGACCAGGCTATTATGCCGGAATCGTCGCGCGTCTTAGGGAGAGGATCGAGCACAGGTTCCGGGAACGAGAGCCCGTCTCTGTCTACGCCGAAACGCTGGGGGTGAGCGAAACGACCCTACGCCTGGCCTGCTCGAAAGTTGCCGGCATGTCCCCGACCCAAGTGCTTAATCAGCGCGCTCTGCTCGAAGCACGGCGCTCGCTACTTTATACAAATCTAACGGTCGCTGAAGTCGGCTACTCGCTCGGGTTTCCGGACCCGGCCTATTTTTCCCGGTTCTTTAGCCGCCATGTGGGGCTGTCTCCAACGGACTTCCGTAGCTCTCGTTCGTCATAGCGCGTCATCACGGCTTCGTCAGTTTTATTCCCCTCAAAAATGCATATGACTTGTATGTCATTAAATTCCTATGACTTATCCAGAGTTGGATGACAGATGATCAAGTCGAAAATTGCACGCCTAATTATCCAAATCACGAATAGCGGAACTCACCATATATAATCTACATAACTTTCTAGGCGTACTTCGTAATCGGGGTCTAATCGGCGCCGATAACCATAGTTCCATGCCGCACTCGTGGCATAACATTTGGCAAAGAAAGGCATTTTTCAATCACAAATGATCTGCATAGAGTATCGTACTTTTTATCGTGCAAAATGTGTTGAAGACGGCGGGTGGTCGAAAGCATCGCAAATCCGTGCAGGAGAGACCAGCAAGAAATTGCAAGAGCCTCTAAATAATGCTCATCATGTTTCGGCACCAAAAGAGATATATAATTAGAAAATATATTAAACTTATTCTGTACATCTCGCATATAATCGTCGCTCGCCGGGAGATCTATAAATATATCTGCTGCAAAACATAGTTGATATAATTGCGGATGCTCCTCGGAAAACCGAAGGTATCTATCAAATACGGAACGTACCTTTTCGATAGGCGCTTCATAAGGCTCGGCTGCTTGGGCCAAGCCGTCATTAATCATCCTTAATCCATGAGAGATCAGGGCTTCCAGGAAACGGCGTCTGTTAGCAAAATGTCGATAAGGCGCTCCCCGAGACACCCCGGTTGCGGCGGCCATTTCCCGAAGGGAAAGGTTACCGTAGCCAACCCGTTCGATTTCAACAACGGCAAGGTCAAGGAGCGCACTCTGAAGCTCTCCATGGTGGTAGGGACGATCTTTGCTCATGCGAGGAGTTTGGCAGAAACCTCGGGTATTCTCAATGATTACGGACAAGCGGTCGATAAATCCGCAGCAGCCAAATACCCGATCGAATGTGTATGGGTCAGATTGGAGGTGCGCAGGCATATTCATAAATTTCAAAGGTCGTATCTCCGCCTGGGCTGCGGATTTCACAGCGCAGATGTGGGTACAGACGAGCTTGATGGCGACGAGATTGTTCTTGGGGTACCTGTCGTAGTAGGTGGCTATGCTGCGGAACCGTTCGATCCGAAATTATGCCGGATTGGACCTGTCGATGGAAACGTCGCACGTCTGCGTCGTCGATGCCGATGGGCGCAAGGTTGGAATGCAATGCGTAGACAGCACGTCAGAGGCGATCGCCGCGGTGCTGGAGCGCTATGGTCCCATTGAGCGCGCTGTGATCGAAACGGGCCGGATGAGTCCGTCGGTTGCGCTCGGGCTGCGCGAACTTGGTGTCGCGATCATCTGCATCGACGCGCGTCAGGCCCACCAGAGCCTGAAGGCGATGAAGGCGAACAAGACCGATCCGCATGATGCGGCCAGCCTTGCCCAACTGGCGTACACCGGCTTCTCGACAACACGATCCGCGGCCTGTGCGCCACATTCGGCTATCGTCCCTATCCGTTAAAAAGACTCGGCCTTGAAGTAGCGCCGGTGTCCTGATTCAGTCTGCGCGAGTGGCGGAGACGGGTCGATGATGGGCGAGCTGACAGTGGCGCAGGAGGCGCTGTTCTACACCTTCAGCCTGGAGCGGCATGTGCCGGCGGATCATCTGCTGCGCTCGATTGACCGGTTTTGTCGATCTGTCGGACATTCGCGAGCATCTGCGCCCCTGCCTCCCGATTGCGGTGAGAAAGCTTGTCGACTTCGGTGTCCCGCGAGGGAACGCAGGGTCGGATGATCTGCGAAGGTCGAGGGATGGGCCGCCGAGCTCGCTTCAAGTCAATGCAACGTCCGGCCTTGTGAGACCCGATACAGCACCACCGGCCTCAGGGTCGGCGAGTGCGGGCAGATCCTTGAGACCCTCAAGGGACAACCGCCAAGCGATCGCAAATTACAGATCACGACTTAGTTGGCCGCTGAACTGCGCGAAACTTTATTTCAGGCCCTTCCCCAATCTGGAAGCCGAAGGTGGCGCGTTCGATTGAGGTCTCACGAACTACGGCTACCCGCCTCGCTTCTCCACTTGACATCGTAAATCTCGCCTGCAATGTATGCGCCGACAACATCGCTCATAGCTTGCATGATCCCGATGAAGGGACGCAGCGGTTTGGGAAGTTAGGAGAGGATGTATGGTGATAGGAGCGCCGCGATGCGAACGCGGCAACGCTACGCGTACGCGTCGTGAAATGGCGGACTCGTGCCGATCTCGTCTGAAGGTGCCTCATAGTGGGAGCGACGGGCGGCCATCGAATATAGGCGAGTCCTCAATCCCAACCGATACACGATTATTCGCGCCGCTAGTCAAACTTCATAATGTTTTATTCGCTGAATATGTTCCTGCAGCAAAGCGCAGGCGCGTAACACTTAAAAAGGCATGCGTTCATGACTAAGCTATTTCCTGACGGTCTCTCTTTCAGTGGATACAACACTCCAAGTAGAATTGAATGCGATATATATGATCTTGAGGTGGAGGGTGATGTTCCCCCGGATCTTAATGGTAGATGGTATCGCTCCGGCCCGGATCCCCAATATCCGCCATATCTGGGAGACGACATTTACGTGAATGGGGACGGGATGATCTCGATGTTTAACTTCGAGAACGGCCATGTCGATTTCAAGATGCGCTATATTCAGACCGAAAGATGGAAAGCTGAGCGGGCTGCCCGACGTTCTCTCTATGGGAAATATCGCAATCCGTGGACTGATAAACCTGAAGTCGCCGGGAAAAGCCGAGGGACCGCAAATACCGCGCCAATTTGGCACGCTGGCCGTCTCCTGGTGCTCAAGGAGGACCATGTGCCGATGGCTGTCGATCCGGACACTCTAGCCACCTTGGGCGATTTCACTTGGAATGGGCAGCTTAAAAGTAAAACAGTTACAGCCCACCCGAAGATAGACCCCGTTACGGGTGAGCTTCTTCTGTTTAGCTATGAATGTGAAGGTGATGGTTCGTCGCCAATGTGCTTCCTGATCGAGGACAAAAGTGGGAATCTTGTTAAAGAAGAGTGGTTCGATCCCCCATATGTCGGGATGGTCCATGACTTCGCGATCACGACTGATTACGTGATCTTTCCAATCTTTCCGACGACAATGGATCCCGAGCGCTTGAAGGCAGGTGGGGATCATTGGAAGTGGGACGGGAGTTTGCCTAGTTGGGTTGGCATTATGCCGCGAGCCGGCAGTACGACCGATATCCGATGGTTCAAAGTGCCTACGTCGTGTGGCTTTCACGTCATCAACGGCTTTAACGAAGGCACAATAGTCCATCTCGATATGATGATCTCCAAGCGGAATGGCTTCCCCTACATCGGCGACATCGCAGGATCGGCCGCGGATCCTCAGGATGGCGTCCCCTATCCCACGCGTTGGTCTTTCGACATGACGTCGAACGCCGTCGATGGAGGATTCTCATCGAAGAGTTTGGCCCCATATGGCGGTGAGCTGCCGCTCATCGATCCGCGATGCGTCGGTCGGGATTATCGCTACGCCTATATCTCAATGGTGGATCCGGAGAGGCGGATATTGATGGCCGGCCCTACCTACATGGGCGCTAACATGATCGGCAAAATCGATCTGACGACCGGCGAAGTCCAAACCTATCACGGGACTGACGAGACTAGCTTCCAGGAGGGCGCGTTCATCCCGCGCGGGCCTGGCGAAGATGAAGGTTGGTATATCAATATCGCCGACCGACATGACCAAAACCGTTCCGATCTGCTGATCTTCGACGCGCGCGCCATCTCCGAGGGGCCGCTTGCAACGGCCCGATTGCCGATTCGTCTCAGGAGCGCCTTTCACACGACTTGGGTTCCGGGAGTATGACCATGATATTGCCTAACGGCGTGACTGAGGCGTCAATGCGCGCAGCACTCACGGAATTTTCCGCGATCGTCGGGAACGAATGGTTCTTTGGTCCCGAAAACGAACGACTGACAGCCTATAACGACGCCTACCCGCTGGACGATCTCGCTCGCTTTGCGCCAGTTGCCGCAGTAGCTCCGGCAAATGTGAAGCAAATTCAGGATCTTCTTAAAGTCGCCAATGCGTATTCTCGCGAGCACTGCATTTGTGATGGAGCAAATCGCTCTACGCAACGGCCTGCATTTCATTCGGGGCACTGTACCCGAGGAGATTGTGGCGCGAATGGCTGGGCCAGGTTCTGCTGAGGCGATATCCGAGTTGAACGCAACTCGTCCAGAATGGAAGGACAGAGGCATTTGGTGGTGTGCCTCTCCCGTACCCGCGGGCGCTTTAACGGCCGTGGGCTAAAAGCCATCCAATAATCCACTATTATACCAGGAGGGGAACATGAAAAAAATCATCCTATCAAGCGCGTTGTGGCCATTGTTTGTCGCTTATCCGGCGATGGCGCAGACCGCTTCGACAGAGGTCGATGAAGGCGCGAATAGCTCTGACCAAGCCGGCGTTGGAGAGATTGTGGTGACTGCGCAGCGGCGCAGTGAGAACCTGCAGAAGACGGCACTGGCGGTTAATGTTATTGGCGGCAACGACCTCATCAGATCCGGGGTGAGCCAGGCTCAGGATCTGAGCCGTCTCATTCCGGCTCTCAAGCTCTCAAATGGCGGTGGTGGTGGGACTCAGGTCACGATCCGTGGGATCGGGAGCTTCAACGGTCTCCCGTTCGCTGAGCCAGGGGTGGCGACCAACCTCGACGGTGTTTACCTAGCCCGTTCTGGAAGTTCGAACGGTCTGTTTTACGATCTTGAACGCGTGGAAGTGCTAAAGGGACCTCAGGGAACCCTGTACGGTCGAAACGCGACAGCCGGCGCGGTTAACATTATTACCCGAAAGCCTAGCAGAGATTTTGAACTCCAAGCTGGAATGGAGGTGGGCAACTATGGCAAGATGCGGGGCGATCTGGCCGTCAATGTTCCCATTGAGGGACTTGGAGCACTTCGCGTTGCGGGGGTCGTTTCTCGCCAAGAGGGCTTCCTCGAAAGCGGCTATCAGGACGACGATACAAACGCCGTGCGGGCTCAGATTTCGTTTGACCGGGGCGGGCCCTTCACAGCTCTACTATCGGCTGACTACTCTCATCTTGGTGGCAAAGGTAGCGGTGGCGTCTTTGCGCTTTCCGAAACAAACTTTGTTTCCCCCGATCCACGGCTCGGGCCGTCACGAGATGGATCAAATGCCATCCTGCAAAATGTCTCTAGCTTGATCACTGGTGGGCTCAATCCCAATCTTCTGCCCCCATTTAAGGAGGATGGTTTCGTAGATATAACAAATTGGGGTTTGGCTGCGACGCTCAATTATGACTTCGGTGGAATAATGCTTACGGCATTACCAGCCTACCGTCGTAATGAGGCACATTACCTCCACTATAATGGCGGATTTCCTACATCTTCTGACGAATATTCCAAGGCCACTTCAGTTGAAGTGCGTTTAGCATCGACCGATAACAATGCTTCGCTCCAATGGATGCTTGGCGGCTACTATTTCAATGAGGATCTGAATTTCGGTCTGACAGCATTCCAAGGTGCAGCATACGGCGAGACCCGACCAGTTCTAAAGACACAAAGCTTGGCGGCCTTTGGACAGGTGACATATGCACTTTCTGCGGCGTTTCGCCTGACAGGCGGTCTGCGGTATACCAATGAGAAGAAAAGCATGAGCGGCGAGAGAGGTTTCCAAGACCCTCCGCTGGGCGTCGGATTTCCTGTTACATATATTCCGCTGATCGGCAGGATAGATGATGATAGCGTTACGTGGAAAGCTGGTCTGGAAATTGATGCGGGATCTGCGTCGCTGCTTTATGCGAACGTCGCGACCGGATTTAAGGCGGGCGGATTCTTCTCCTCTCAACCGCCTAATACTACAAAGCCTGAGAGATTGACGGCTTACACCATTGGCGCAAAAAATCGTCTCTTCGACAATAAGCTTCAGGTAAATCTTGAGGGATTTTACTGGAAGTATAGCGACAAGCAAGTTTCTCATGTTGGACCTGTTCGGCCCGTTGGTTTCGATTTGATAACGGAGAATGCCGGGAGCGCAGAGGTTTATGGTGTGGAAGTTGATCTGGTTTGGCAGCCGACGATTAATGACCGCTTCGCGGCTAATATCCAGCACACCCAGTCAAAGTATCTTGAGTTCACGTATTCGCAGACGACATTGACTGGACCCCCGCAGACGACCTGTGCAATCTCGCCTCTTTCCGCGACATCAGTGACCGTTGATTGTGCAGGCCGCCCTCTGCCCCGCGCGCCGAAATGGACGCTTAACCTGTCTTATTTGCATACCTTCGAGATTGGGGAAGCTAAGCTTGACGCCTTGATCGGAACACGCATCGAAAGCAGATCAGTTTTGGGCGAGGAATACCTAGATGGGCAATATCAGCAAGGATATATGATGTCGAATGCGAGTTTGACATGGCGCGGCCCTGAAAACCGCTACTCTGTTGCTGTGTATATCGATAATATCGAGAACGAGACGTTAAAGGCGACCTCGTTTGTACAACCAATCGTCGGTCTTCCTGTAGTTACACTTGAAGCTCCTCGGACTTACGGAATTCGAGCTAGATTTAATTTCTGATTCGTAGGGACGGCCTGCTTTCTCCATTGATCTTCTATTTACCACTAAAGAGGTGGAAACATGCGGTTTGAACGAATCAATCCACTCACTGGCGAAGTAGCATCCTCGGCTGAGGCTATGCAGGCCGCTGACATTCCGAACTTAGGCAATAGGGCTGCCGAAGGTCAAAAGGTCTGGGCAGCGCTGGGTCCCAACACTCGTCGCATGGTTCTGCTGCGGGCGGCATCGGCCTTAGAGGCCCGCAAGGACCAGTTTGTTGCTTCGATGATGCAAGAGACTGGGTCCACACGTGGTTGGGCATTGTTCAATCTGGAACTTGCTGCCGGTATAGTCCGAGAAGCGGCAGCGCTGACTACTCAAATATGCGGTGAAGTAATTCCTTCGGACAAGCCCGGCTGTCTGGCCCTTGTGATGAAGGAACCTGTCGGGGTCGTGCTTGGGATAGCACCTTGGAACGCACCGATTATTCTCGGCGTTCGTGCTATCGCGGTGCCGCTTGCCTGTGGGAACTCGGTGATCCTCAAAGCTAGTGAATTATGTCCAAATACCCACGCGCTTATCGTCGAGGCCTTCGCTGACGCGGGGTTTCCCGAGTCGGTAGTAAATATCGTGACTAATGCGCCAGAAGATGCTGCAGAAGTAGTCGGCGCGCTGATCGACGCGCCAGAGATCAAGCGTATCAACTTTACTGGCAGCACCCATGTCGGTCGGATTATCGCTCGTCGGGCGGCGGAAAATCTTAAACCTTGCCTGCTCGAGCTTGGCGGTAAGGCGCCGCTCCTGATTCTGGAAGATGCCGATCTCGACGAAGCCGTCAAGGCGGCAGCTTTTGGTGCGTTTATGAACCAAGGCCAAATTTGCATGAGCACCGAGCGAATTATCGTGGTTGACGCAGTCGCAGAGGCTTTTGCGGAAAAGTTTGCATCAAAGACGGCGACCCTTGTCGCGAGCGACCCGCGTGAAGGGAAGGCGCCGCTGGGTTCGGTGGTCGACATGAGCACTGTGAACCGCGTCAACGAGTTGGTTGACGATGCGATCGAGAAAGGTGCCAAGATCTTGACGGGCGGAAAAGGGGACAATGTGGTGATGTCTGCCATCGTGCTTGATGGCGTAACTCCCGCAATGGATCTCTATCGCGACGAGAGCTTCGGCCCGGTCGTGGCCTTAATCCGTGCTCGCGATGCCGACCAAGCGGTGGAGATTGCCAATGACAGCCAATACGGGCTTTCTGCGGCTATCTTCACACGCGATATCGCAAAGGGGTTGATGCTCGCGAAGAGGATCAAATCAGGCATCTGTCATATCAATGGGCCCACGGTTCATGACGAGCCGCAGATGCCTTTCGGGGGTACCGGAGCGTCTGGCTATGGCCGGTTCGGAGGCAAACAGGGGATCGATAGTTTTACTGAAACTCGCTGGATTACAGTTGAAACCCTGCCAGGACAGTTTCCGATTTAAACCAAGTCTAATCAAACTTACCAGTTGGGAATTAAAACAATGGATTTCACCACATATATAGATGCATTCAATTCCGGGGATTACGTTAATCTCGTGGATCAATGGTTTACGGAGGATGTGGTCTGGGAGGATGGCGGTCAAACGGTGACGGGCCGCGATGAATGGTTGAATTTGTTCCATTTCGTTCGAAATGGTATCCGTGAGATATTTCGGCCTATCACAGGCTTTGATGGCCCGTCGGGTCATTTTCGTGAGATCGACATGGATTTTCATGCACTAAAGTCGCGGCCAGACTTTCCGTTTGGACCGTTGGCGCCAGGCGACATGATGACGGTGAAGTTCTTTATCATATATGAGTGTGAAGGTAATCGGATTCGTCGCCTGAAAGCAGCGACTTGGCCTGTCAACTATGGAACGAGTAAATTACCGCGCTTGGGCGCTCACGTTACTCAGCGAGCCGCGTTTCAGGCTTTCCAAGCAGCGCTGGCCCATGAGCATGGCGCAAATGCAAGGCAGTATCTTGCCGCTCAATTGCAAATCGGCAGCACCGGTGGGACGCGTTCCAGTTCGCATGAAGACGCGATTGGCTCGCTTAGAGAGGCTGGCGTGGCCACGGCGACGTTGAAGGACGCGAGGGACGATGAACTGTTGCTAGATGCAGGCGGGCGTCTGATGAGACTAGGCCTGCAAAACGGTCTAATATCTCAATTCGAACTGGTTTAATTCGGCGCCGACACGTCCGGCGTCCGGCATAGCGTGAGACATGCCCTCATGTTTGTAAATAAAATCTCCGTTGAGATAAGTTGGGGTGATTGCGATCCCGCCGGGATAGTTTATTATCCCCAGTATTTCAGAATGTTTGACAGCTGCACCGCCGCGATTTTTCGCATGGTGACCGGTATTGACAAGCGCGCTATGATTGAGAGGTACGGGATTGTTGGTTTTCCGATGGTGGATACCGGAGCCCGTTTTTATATTCCCAGTCGGTTTGGTGAAGAAATTCAGGTGCATACCTCCGTTCCCAAGATTGGCCGTAGTAGTTTTGAGGTGTCACATCGCGTCTTCAGAGGTGAGGATCTGGCGATCGAGGCATTCGAAAAGCGCGTTTGGTCTGCCATCGACCAGGAGAGCGGAAGATTGCGAGGCATTCCATTGCCCCCTGAAATCGTGTCCGCGCTTTCCACTCCCTCCATCCATGAAGGTGTTTCGTCGTGAGCAAGCTGATTATCACCGTTGCTCCTACGGGCGGCATGGCATCCAAGAAGCAGAGTTCGCTTCTTCCCACGCAACCCGATGAAATTGCAGCTTCCGTATACGCATCTTACAAGGAAGGGGCAGCAGTTGCTGCGCTTCACGCTCGTAGGCCGGATGATGGCGCAACTTGTAACGCGGATATTTACCGTGATATTAACGGACGTATCCGCGATTGCTGCGACATCATTATAAACAATTCCACCGGGGGCGGATCAAGCGGTGACATGCTTGTCGAGAGGCCGGACGGATTGTTCGAATCAAGCTTCGAGGAACGACTAAAGGGCTGCGAAGCCGGTGCGGAGATGGCGACCTTCGATGGCATGACCTTCGTCGACGTCCATGGCGGACGGGAAATATGCGTAATCACGCCGCCCAGCCGCTGCGAAACGCTGGTGCAGCGTATGACGGATAGGGGCATCAAGCCTGAATGGGAGGTATTTTCACCAACCCATATATTGCAGGATGTAACACGACTCATTCAGAAAGGCTATGACAAGCCTCCCTACTACATCAATATGGTCCTGGGCGCAGACAAGGGCTTTCAAGGCGCCATGCCCTATAGTCACGATATCCTAGCGGCAATGATCGCGGCTTTGCCGCCGCAGTCGATTTTCTGTGTGTCGGCGATTGGGGCGGCGCAGCTGCCCGCGACCACACAGGCTATGCTGTTGGGCGGACACGTGCGCGTCGGCCTAGAGGACAATCTTTACTATAGCCGCGGGCAGTTAGCGACCAATGAACAGCTCGTGGCTCGAACCC
>TARA_R110000787_G_scaffold17133_5_pt1 | contig 12209 bp, 10 predicted proteins | sample TARA_R110000787 | Tara Oceans TARA_R110000787 (sample SAMEA4397920) | marine metagenome | biome: Polar Biome; feature: [DCM] deep chlorophyll maximum layer (ENVO:01000326); material: water (ENVO:00002006), including particulate matter (ENVO:01000060) such as... | depth 35 m
ATTGGTCACTACGGACTAGCTTTTGATTATTATTCTCATTTTACTTCTCCTATTAGACGTTATCCAGATGTAATGACACATCGTTTATTACAACATTATTTAGATGGAGGAGATTCTCCTAAAGCAGAAGATTATGAAGAGAGATGTAAACACGCATCAAAACAAGAAGAATTAGCTTCTAAAGCAGAAAGACAATCTATAAAGTACATGCAGGTTAAATACATGCAAGACCATAAAGACGAAGAGTTTACAGGAGTTATTTCTGGAGTAACAGAATGGGGTATTTACGTAGAAATCTCTTCTAATAAATGTGAAGGAATGGTTAGAATTAGAGATATTAAAAACGACTATTATATTTTTGATGAAAAACAATATGCAATTATTGGTCAATCTACAAAACACATGTATCAATTAGGAGATGAAGTTGTTATTAAAGTTAAAAAGACTGACTTAGAGAGAAAACACTTAGACTTTACATTAATAGAAAATTAAATAAAATTTAACCAAACTGCAACAATAAATACAGTAGTTTGTCTTTATATTGGTATACTAGTTGAATTATACCCTAAAAAAAAAGAAAGAAATGAAAAAAGTATTAGTTATTCTAGTCTTACTCATAAGTAACGGGTTAGTTTCTCAGACATCAATAACAAAGATTATTGGAGATTTTAAAATTATTAAAATTTACAACGGTATTAATATAGAATTAATTAGGTCTGATGAACAAAAAATTGAAATAACAGGAGAAAAAGCAGAGAGAGTAAAAGTAAAAAACACGAATGGAACTCTAAAAATAAGTTTAAAATTTCCTGATTTATCAGCTGACGGTAAAGTTGATATCAAGTTGTTCTACAACAAAGATATTAATGTAATTGATGGTAATGAAGGGTCTACGATAACAGGAAAAGAGATAGATCAATTACAATTAGAAGTGAAGGCTCAAGAAAGAGCTTTTATTAACCTTGTTATAAAAACAAAACATTTAAAGGTAAGATCATCTTCTGGCGGAATTATAAAACTAACAGGAAGCTCTAAAAATCAAGATATAAATTTAGACCTATATGGTGTTTATCATGGATATGGTTTAAAAATTTCAGAGAATACATCAATTAAAGCCGGTTCTGGTGCAAAAGCAGAGGTTAATGCTGGAGAAACATTAAACGCTAAAGTTTCTTTTGGAGGATCAATATTTTACAAAGGAAACCCAGAAGTTGTAAAAGACAAAAAGGTTGCTGGCGGAATTATAAAACAAATGAATTAATACATTCATTCGTTTTTGTATATTTGTCACTTAAACATAAACTAAAATGATGAGTTTAAATATATTTCTTTTAGGTATGCCAGGTATGGGATCTTGGGTAATTATTGCATTAGCGCTTTTATTATTCTTTGGAGGAAAAAAGATTCCAGAATTAATGAAAGGTCTTGGAGGTGGAATTAAGGAGTTTAAAAAAGCTACTAAAGACGAGGAGAAAGAGAAAGAAAAGCTAGAAGAAAAAAAATAACATAAAAAAAACCGAAGAGATAATCTTCGGTTTTTTATTTATATATAAAGAGTAATTACAATTTAACAGCAGTTCCTGAAGCTGTAACCATTAACATCCCTCCGCTAGGACCAACGGTTTCATAATCTAAATCGATACCAATAATAGCATCAGCTCCTATTTTAAGTGCGCTCTCTGACATTTCTTTTAAAGCAATGTCTTTTGCCTCACGAAGCACTTTTTCATAAGAACCAGACCTTCCTCCTACAATATCACGAATTCCAGCAAAAAAATCTTTAAAAATATTTGCTCCAATAATAGTTTCGCCAGTAACAATACCTACATATTCTTTTACAGGCCTGCCATCAATATTGTTTGTTGTAGAAAGGATCATACTTATTTAGTGATTTTTTTAGTGCTGTTTTTCATTGCTTCTCCAATTTGATTACTAGCGGTAAAACTAGCAACCATATCATTTAACATCTGACTTCCTGCTTGTGGAGAATTAGGCATTAAAATTAAATTACTATTTGTATGTTGACCAATAGATTGAAGTGTGTCATAATGTTGTGTCACAACAATTAAAGCAGAAGCTTCTTGAGAATTAATTCCTACTTTATTTAATACCTCTACTGATTCTTCTAGACCACGAGCAATTTCTCTTCTTTGATCAGCAATACCCTGCCCTTGTAAGCGTTTACTTTCAGCTTCAGCTTTTGCTTTTTCAACAATTAAAATACGTGCAGCATCACCTTCATATTGTGCAGCAGTTTTTTCACGATCTGCAGCATTAATTCTATTCATTGCCTCTTTTACCTGTGCATCAGGATCAATATCGGTTACTAATGTTTTTATAATGTCATACCCATATTCTATCATTGCGTCATTTAATTCAGACTTTACAGCAATAGCAACATCATCTTTTTTTACAAAAACATCATCTAATTTCATTTTTGGAACCTCAGCTCTTACCACATCAAAAACATAAGAAGTAATTTGATCATGGGGGTAATCTAATTTATAAAAAGCATCTTCCACTTTGTTTTTAATTACCTTAAACTGAACAGAGACTTTCAATTTAACAAAAACATCATCCAGTGTTTTAGTTTCAATAATTACATCTAATTGTTGAATTTTAAGACTTAACCGACCGGCAATTCTTTGAATAAAAGGTATTTTTAATTGAAGACCTGATTGACGAATATTACTAAAACGACCAAAAGTTTCTATAATAGCAGCTGTTTGTTGTTTTACAGTAAAAATAGCACCAAACAATATCAAAACAATAACACCTAAACCAATAGGTAAAATAAGATTTTCCATAACGTTGTTTTTAAAAGTTAATAAATAGTTTGTTAAAGATACTAGAAATAGTACCTAATTACAAGACGGAAAAAAAAGAAAACGTTACAAAAAAATAAAAAAATAGCTTAACCTTTTATCTTTTTCTTATATTTTTTCCATTTTTTAAGTTGTTTTTCAGAAAGTGTTTTTTCTAACTTTTTATCTAGTTCCTTTTCTTTTTCTTCGATAACCTGAACAATAGGGGCAAAAGAAACACTTACCTCTTTATAGGCTTTTTCCAAGACAGAATAATCTCTGTTTTCTATCACATCCTTTTGAGCAACTTCAACCTTTGTCTTTCCTTCAGATAATAAAAAAGTATTAATTCTCCTAACCTGTTTTAAATCTTTATTAAAAACGTAAAGAATAGAAGTCATTTTTTTATACGTGTCAGATGATTTTTTAATGCGAATTTTCTTTGCGACCTTTTCTATATTGTAAAAAACCATTCCAATGTTTCTTTCAACATCAAAAACAGGGTCTTTAGGCCTCTGGGAGCTAGCAGGAGGGCGATCCATAACTCGTTGTCTTCTAAATCTATCGTTTTGTAATTGTGCTTCAGCTGTTAATGAAAACAGAACTATTAGTGTAAAAATTATATTTTTATTCATGATAACTTCGTTGTTATTATTTTAATTCTATATAGCGTTTCCTCTTTTCCAATCATTTCTATGATGTCAAAAAGGTGAGGGCCTTTCATTGCTCCAACAAGGGATAAACGAAGAGGTTGCATTACTTTTCCAAAACCAACTTCTTTTATAGAAATCCACTCCTTAACTTTTGTTTCTATTGTTATTGATGAAAAATCTTCAACAGAAGAGATTACGGACAACAATTCACTCATTAAGGCACCTGTCTCTGGTTTCCATTGCTTTTTTGACGCCTTTTCATCATAATTAGAAGGGGTTTCAAAAAAATAACTACTTAATTCCCAAAAATCCTTAACAAATACAGCTCTTTCTTTTATTAAAGAAACAACTTTTTCAACATATGCTGAAGATGTATCAATATTCTTGCCGTTTAATATAGGCAGGTATAAACCAGCTAATTCAGAATTTGATTTCTGTTGTAAGTATTGTTGATTAAACCAATTGGTTTTATCTGGATTAAATTTTGCTCCAGACTTACTTACTCTAGACAAATCAAACGCAGTAATTAAATCTTCTAAAGAAAAAATTTCTTGCTCAGTCCCTGGATTCCAACCCAATAAAGATAACATATTTATAAACGCATCTGAAAAATATCCATCTTCTTTATAACCGCGTGAAACATCACCTGTTTGTTCGTTTGTGTATTCTAAAGGGAACACAGGAAACCCTAACGTATCTCCATCTCTTTTACTTAGCTTTCCTTTACCAACAGGTTTTAAAATTAATGGTAGGTGTGCGAACATTGGAGAATCCCAGCCAAAAGCTCTATATAATAAAACATGTAGAGGCATCGACGGCAACCATTCTTCACCGCGAATTACATGACTAATTTCCATTAAATGATCATCTACAATATTTGCTAAATGATAGGTTGGCATTCCGTCTGACTTGAACAATATCTTATCATCTAAAGTATTTGTATCAATTTTCATTGATCCTCTAATTTCATCTTCTAAGATCAGTGTTTCATCTTGAGGAGTTTTAAAACGGATAACAAAATTCTCTCCTGCATCTATTTTTTGTTGAACCTCTTCATTGGATAAAACCAAGGAGTTTACTAACCTCCCTTTTTCTCTATTGTGCCAGTTATAAATAAACGTTTTTCCTTCTTCTTCGTGTTGTTTTCTGTGACCGTTTAATTGGTCTGTAGTATCAAAAGCATAATATGCATTTCCGCTTTCAATCAGCAGATCTGCGTGTTTTTTGTAAATTTCTTTACGTTCAGATTGACGGTATGGTCCAAATTTCTCGTTCTTTCCAGGGCCTTCGTCAAAAGGAATCATACACCATTCTAAAGAATCTATAATATATTGTTCTGCATTTGCAACATATCTTGTTTGGTCGGTATCTTCTATTCTTAGAATAAAAGTTCCTCCATGTTTTTTGGCAAATAAATAATTATATAAAGCGGTTCTTACACCACCAATGTGTAGAGGTCCTGTTGGACTAGGTGCAAAACGAACACGAACGTTAGATTTCATTACTAAATGATTTTAAGCCGCAAAGATACTTTTTTCTTAAAAGAGGAGAGAAATTAGAACTAAGAAAAAAGAGATGTTTTTTAAAGATTTTTAGTATTTTCATAAAATGAAAATGAAAAGACACTGTGATTTATGTGATCATCAAAAGTTAAGTCTAAAAGAAGGGACTATTTGCGGTGTAACAAACAGAAAACCTGATTTTAATAAAACATGTATAAAAGTTAATTTTGGAGATAAATTAAAACATCAACTAGAAAAAGTTTTAATAGAATACGAAGAGTTAAAACAATCAAAAAACAAACTATATAGGCAAGGTTATTTTAGATTAATTAGAGGGGTTATTATTCTAGCCGGAGGTTACTTTATTTCAAGTTATTTTCTTGATAAAGGAAGGGTTTCATTGTTCAGAACAGGAGACCTTTTAATAGCGCCTGCTTTAATTATAATAGTAGGCTATTATATTATAAGAAACACAATCAATAAATTAAAGAGCCATAAAAATCAATTAATTAATATAGAAAAAGAAAAAATAGATATTGATGAGGTTTTAAGTATTTACAATATAAAATACGATTATAAGGTTAATACAAGAAAAGAAACTCACGGAACAATAGATATGAAAATTAAAATTAATTTCAAGTAAAAAGTTTTTTTTCTTATGCCCGTTGGCTTTTTAAAAACAAAAGAATAAAGATTAAAAAGACAATAACCAGCACTATTTTTTTTGTTTTATAAATAAGATTATAGAGGTGAGAGTGTTTTTTAAAATACTTACAATTCGTTTTAACAATTATCTTGTTGGTAATCAAAGCAAAAACAGTATTTTTATTGGTTGATGAAAGAGTTTACGAACATACAGAACAAGTTATCTTTTTTTTATAAAAAGTACTATACAAATGAGCTTATTAAAGGGTTTATACTATTCTTGTCGTTTGGTTTGTTGTACTTTCTTTTTACAATTTATTTAGAGTATTTTCTTTGGTTGAAACCTTTTTACAGAACACTACTTTTTTGGTTTTTTATATCGGTAGAGGGGTTTTTGATTTTTAAACTAATTATAAGCCCACTTTTTCACTTAATTAAAATTAGAAAAGGAATTAATGACGTTCAGTCTTCTAGAATTATAGGCGATCATTTCCCAGAGGTAAAAGATAAATTATTAAACATTTTACAACTTAAGAAAGAAAGCAAAGAAACGGAACTGTTATTGGCAAGTATAGAGCAGAAGTCTAAAGAACTACAACCAATTCAGTTTACGAAGGCGGTAAACTTTAAAAAGAACATTTCATATTTAAAATATTTATTAATTCCTGCTGTCGTTTGGGGGCTTTCCCTTTTAAGCGGAACAAATAGTGATTTAACAAACAGCCTTTCTAGAGTTGTAAATTATCAAGCGGAATACCATCCGCCAGCACCATTTTTATTTTCTTTAGAAACAAAGAATCTAAAAGTAATAGAAGGAAATTCATTTACAATTAATGTTACCACCAAAGGAGATGTTGTTCCTGAAGAGGTAAAGGTTCTGTATAATAACCAGGAGTATTTTATGCAAGAAAAAACGACAGGAGTTTTCTTTTTTACGTTCACAAATGTCATTCAGCCGATAGATTTTGAATTTAGATCGAATGAAGTAGGTTCTCAAACACATATACTTCAAGTAATAAAAACACCAACAATTCAAAACATTATACTTGATTTAGAGTACCCTAATTATACAAGAAAGAAAGACGAAACGATAGACAACACCGGAAACCTTCTTGTTCCAGAAGGAACAAAAATTGAATGGCAAGCAACAACAAATCAAACAGATTCGGTAAGCTTTATAGAAAGTAACCAAAGAAGCCTTTTTAAAAAAAATAAGCAAAATAGTTTCAGTTATAGGCTTACGGCTAAAAAGAATCTCCAATATCAAATTTCCTCTTCAAATAACGAACTTCAAGATTTCGAAAAGCTTTCATATAACGTTAGGGTTGTAAAAGACGAGTATCCAACTATTTTAGTTCAGTCTAATATTGACAGTCTAGAAAGGGGTGAAGCGCAGTTTGCAGGACAAATTTCTGACGATTATGGAATTAGTCAACTAGATGTTTTCTATTATAACGAAGATTTTCCTTCTCAAAAAACTAAAATTTCAATAGATACTAATAAAGAAAATGTACAAACCTTTTTTTATCAGTTTCCAGACCAATTAAAGTTAGAATTAGGGATAGATTATGAAATTTATTTTCAGGTTTCAGACAATGACGGGGTAAACGGCAAAAAAAAATCAATCAGCAAAAAGTTTAAATACAGACAAAAAACAATAGAAGAAATAGATCAAGAAATATTAGAGGATCAAAAAAACACGATTCAAAACCTAGAAAAATCGATTCAAAATCAAAAGAAACAAAAAGAAAAATTAGATCAAATTCAAAAAGACATTCAGAATAAAAAAGACATTAATTGGAACGATAAGAAAAAAGTAGACGAGTTCATAAAAAGACAAAAGCAATATGAACAAATGATGGAGCGTCAAACAGAAAACCTTCAAGAATCCTTAGATCAAAAAAAGGAGGAAAACCAAACACTTCAAGAAAAGAAAAACGAACTTCAAAAGAGAATAGAAGAGTTAAAAAAACTTAATAAACAAAAGAAGTTGTTAGACGAACTTCAAAAATTAGCAGAAAAACTAGACAAAGAAGAGATCGTCAAAAAAGCAAAACAATTAGCGCAGGAAAACAAACAGCAAGAAAGAAGTTTAGAGCGAATTCTAGAGTTGACAAAACGCTTTTATGTAGAAGAAAAAACGATGCAGATTGCGAACAAGTTAGACAAGCTTTCTAAAAAGCAAGACAGCATTAATAACAATAAAGAAAACGCCTTAGAAAAACAAAAAGAGATTAATAAGGAGTTTGATAAAATTTCAAAGGAATTAGAAGAATTATCTAAAGACAATGAAAAGCTAAAAGAGCCGATGGAGATTCCGGATTTAGAAGATGAAAAAGAAGAAACAAAAGAAGAGCTGTCTAAGTCTGAAGAAAATTTAAGTAAACAACAAAAAAGTCAGGCAAAGAAAAGTCAGCAAAAAGCATCTAAAAAGATGAAGGAAATGAGTCAGAAAATGCAACAAGCAATGTCTGATATGCAAGCAAACTCTATTGATGAAAACATTGACGACCTTAGAAAGATCTTAGAAAACCTTGTAACATTTTCTTTCAAACAAGAGGATTTGATGAAAAAGTTTGATGAAATATCTGTACGGCATCCAGATTTTGGAAAATCACTAAAAAAGCAAAACGAGTTAAAAACGTATTTTGAACATGTAGACGATAGTTTGTATGTTTTATCAATGAGGCTTCCCCAATTGTCTACAAAAATTCAAACCGATTTGTCTAATACGCATTACAATTTAGATCAGTCTTTAGAAAACTTTTCCGAAAATAGATTTAATAGCGGAAGCTCTAATCAGCAATATGTGATGACGTCGGTTAATAATTTATCTGATTTTTTAAGCAACCTTTTAAATAATATGCAGAATAGCGCGAACTCTTCTGGCAAAGGAAAAGGAGGAGGAAAAGGAAAAGGGTTTAGTTTGCCTACCTTAATTCAAGGTCAGAAAGGTGTGTCTGAACAAATGAAAAAAGGAATGAAAAAAGGAAAGGGAGAAGGGAAAGAAGGTGATAAAGGGAAGGACGGTAAAGGAAAAAAAGAGGGTAAAAAATCAGAAAATGGCAAAGGCGGTCAGAATGGAGAAGGAAATGGAGACGACGAGAACATGAACGGAGAACTGTTTAAAATATACCAACAACAAAGCGCTATAAGGCAACAACTACAAGATGCAATTAAAGAAGGTGGGGGCGCGAAAGGCAATGCAAAGAAGGTTCTTAAAACGATGGAACAACTAGAAAATGACATTCTAGAAAAAGGATTTAATCAAGAAACTCTTCAAAGAATGCAACAACTAGAATATGAATTACTGAAGTTAGACAAAGCTGCTTTTGAGCAAGGAAAAGACAAAAAGAGAAAATCCAACACGAATATTTCATCCTATCAAAAGAAGAAGTTAAAAGAATTACAATTTAAAAAGCAGTTTTACAATCAAATAGAGATTTTAAATAGACAATCATTACCTTTGCGCCTCAAATTTGAGAAAAAAGTACAAGAGTATTTTTCAAAAAAGAAAAAAGAGTGATTATATTTAATTCAGAAATAGCTTTTACTTTATTAAACGAAACGAAAACTTCTTTATGGATTCAAGAAACTATTGAATCTGGAGGCTTTGAAATATCGGAAATCAATTACATTTTTTGTGACGATGATTACCTTAACAAGATTAATGTTGAGTTCCTAAATCATGATACATATACAGATATTATCAGTTTCGATTATTCATTAGGAAAACAACTAGGTGGCGAGATTTATATTTCAGTAGAAAGAGTACGAGAAAACGCACAGGAATTTAATGTTACCTTTGAAAACGAATTACATAGAGTCTTGATTCATGGTGTTTTACACTATATGGGCTACAAGGATAAAACAGCAACAGAAAAACAAGTAATGAGAGATAAAGAAAACGATTGTTTGTTGGGGTTAAAACTCTAGAAATCAGTTAGTTGTTTTTTTTGTTTCACGTGGAACGACAATGAGTTTATTTAATACAACATACGACGTAATTGTAGTTGGTGGAGGTCACGCAGGAAGCGAGGCAGCAGCAGCAAGTGCAAATATGGGTGCAACAACATTGTTAATAACAATGAACCTTCAAAATATAGCTCAAATGAGCTGTAATCCCGCCATGGGAGGAATTGCAAAAGGACAAATAGTAAGAGAAATTGACGCTTTAGGCGGATATAGTGGAGTTGTAACAGATAAAACCGCTATTCAGTTTAAAATGCTCAATAAATCTAAAGGCCCTGCAATGTGGAGTCCAAGAGCTCAATCAGATAGAATGATGTTTTCAGAAGCATGGAGAACCATGTTGGAGCAGACTAAAAACGTTGATTTTTATCAAGATTCAGTGAATGGTTTATTGTTTGATGGAAATAAAATTGTTGGTGTAAAAACTGTATTAGGTCTTGAGATAAAAGCAAAAACAGTTATTGTTACAGCCGGAACTTTTTTAAATGGATTAATTCACATTGGAGAAAAAACATTTGGAGGAGGAAGAGCTGGTGAAGGTTCTTCAACAGGAATTACAGAATGTCTTGTTGAAAAGGGTTTTGAATCTGGAAGAATGAAAACAGGAACACCACCAAGAGTAGATGCTAGGTCTTTAGATTATTCTAAAATGGAAGAACAGCCTGGAGATAAAGTAACAGAAAAATTTTCTTACTTAGACACGACAAAACCTTTAACCAAACAACGATCATGTTATTTAACACATACAAATCAAGCAGTTCATGATTTGTTACGAGAAGGATTTGATCGCTCACCAATGTTTAATGGCAGAATACAATCTACCGGACCAAGATATTGTCCGTCAATTGAGGATAAAATAGATCGATTTGCGACGAAAGACAGTCACCAGGTTTTTGTTGAGCCAGAAGGATGGACTACCGCAGAGATTTATGTAAATGGTTTTTCTACCTCAATGCCGGAAGACATTCAAGACAAAGCAATCCGATTAATTCCAGGTTTTGAAAACGTTAAGTTTTTCAGATATGGATATGCTATAGAGTATGATTACTTTCCACCTACACAATTAAAACATTCTTTAGAAACAAAGGTTATAGAGAACTTGTTTTTTGCAGGTCAGATTAATGGAACAACAGGATATGAAGAAGCTGCAGCTCAAGGATTAATGGCTGGAGTTAATGCCGCTCATAAAATACAAGGAAAAGAACCTTTTATATTAAAAAGAAACGAAGCGTATATTGGGGTTTTAATTGATGATTTAATCACAAAAGGAACAGAAGAGCCTTATCGTATGTTCACTTCTAGAGCAGAATATAGAACCTTATTGCGACAAGATAATGCAGATTTAAGACTGACACCAATAGGGCATAAAATAGGATTGGCGTCAGAAGAGCGACTATTAAAGGTTGAGAAAAAGAAATTAAAAACAGCAAGACTTATTAAGTTCTTAGAGGAAACGAGTGTTACAAAAGAACAAATAAATCCAATATTAGAAAGAAAGGGATTGTCAATAATTAATCAATCTTTAAAGCTATATAAGGTCGCTGCAAGACCACAACTTTCGCTGTTGGATTTTAAAGAAATAGAGTCTCTAGCTGCGTTTTTTATTCTAGAAGAAATTGACAGTACGATTATTGAGCAAGTAGAAATACATTTAAAATATGCCGGATACATAGAAAAAGAAAAGGCCAATGCCGATAAGTTAAATAGATTAGAAAATGTAATTATCCCCCAAACTTTTAATTACACTAAAGTAAAATCACTGTCTTATGAAGCAAGAGAAAAACTAACCAAAATTCAACCAACAACAATTTCACAAGCAAGTAGAATTAGTGGTGTTTCGCCAAGCGACATTTCAGTTCTATTAGTTTATATGGGTAGATAAAACGTAATTGTTGTTATTAATGTTCCACATGGAACATCACTTAAAAACCAATGAAAGAAAAAGAACTTCACAGGGGAGTTGTTCCTTTTTTAAACTGTAAAGATTACTTAGTTTCTAACGAAACTTATGAAGTCATGCTAAACCAAGAAAAAGGAATGTTGGTAACCTCACCAGTCCCTATAGATCTTAGTAAGTATTATGATTCAGAGAAGTATACCTCTCACCACAGTACAAAAAAAACACTTTTAAATTTTATTTATAATACCGTTAAGAGGCGCTCTTTTAAAATGAAGAAAAAACTCTTTCAAGACGGAATAGCAAATAAAACAATTTTAGATATTGGAGCCGGAACAGGAGATTTTTTAGCCTACTGTAAAGACAGCAGTTTTAAAGTAACAGGAATTGAACCAAGTGATATTGCGAGGCAGCAAGCGATAGAAAAAGGGGTAAGTGTTTATAAAGAAATTGACGATGTATTAGGCAAGCAGTTTGATGTAATTACAATGTGGCATGTTTTAGAGCATGTACCAAATTTGCATGAGTATTTAGAACACCTAAAAAACTTATTGAAAGAAAACGGGAAGTTGATTGTCGCGGTTCCAAACTTTAAAAGTTACGACGCGGATTATTATAAAGAGTTTTGGGCGGCTTATGATGTTCCAAGGCATCTTTGGCATTTCTCTCAAAAATCTATTTCTATTCTTTTTGAAACAGTTGACATGAAGGTGAAGAAAGTTCACCCAATGAAATA
>TARA_R110000787_G_scaffold198581_2_pt1 | contig 12206 bp, 10 predicted proteins | sample TARA_R110000787 | Tara Oceans TARA_R110000787 (sample SAMEA4397920) | marine metagenome | biome: Polar Biome; feature: [DCM] deep chlorophyll maximum layer (ENVO:01000326); material: water (ENVO:00002006), including particulate matter (ENVO:01000060) such as... | depth 35 m
TCAACGTTTGTAACTAATAGCGGTGGTATCGGTGGTAAAATGACATCAGAGGTTGTAAAAGGTGGAGACGGAAATAGATTAGATATTATAGTGTTTGAGACTGTAAGTTATAAGCTTTTACCTACAAAGATTCAAGGAGAATTTATATTCAATGTAGTCGACTCAAGAGCTGGAACAGAAACAACAGTAGCAACTGGAATCAAATTTGATAGCAAGAATATAGCAACATTCTCATACACAACAAAAGGACTTAAAGGAGACGCAATAGTAACATGGACTATAGCATATGCCGCTAGCGGTGGTGGAGGCGGTACAGTAACCCATATATCATCAACCGATAAAACTAAAAAGTATACATTCCAAATAACAAACGTTGAATCGGGCATATTGATGCTGCCAGTAGACATGACCATTAGCATTGACTTTAAAGCAGGAAATATTCTTACTTTAGCAGCATCTAACATACCAGGAAATAAAAACACACTAAATAACATATTGTTAAAAGCTGACCCATTTAAGATCGGAAACTTTATACTATCAGCTGGAGAAGAGGGTGATGCTTTTAAAATTGCCGCAATAAGTAACAGCTTTAATGAATTAAATGTTTGGCAAAAATCGGTTGTTATGGGTGAACTTGGAGTTCAGTATACTATTACTATTTCATATGTTGACGCCTAAAAATAAATAATTTGGATAATGCAAAATAATTCTATATAATATAAGAAACAACTATGGCAACAAAAAAATTAGACAAAGAACATCTAGAACAAATTAGCGACCTCCGAAAGAAATTTGCAGACAACGCAATGATCCTAGGAAATTTATCAATTGAAGAGTTCATGCATACCAAACAATTAGAATATCTAAATACAGAAAAAACTAAATATTTATCAGAAGTTGACCAATTAAAACAACAAGAATCTGAATTAATTGTCAAACTCAGAGAACGTTATGGTGACGGTGAAATTGATACCAATGCTGGAACATTTATAGAAGTATAGGTTTACCCGTATATACCTATATTTATAACAAACTAATCAAGGAGTATAAAAATGGCAGAAAGAATTGTCTCACCCGGTGTATTTACGAATGAAGTTGATCAATCGTTTTTAGCTGGCGGAGTAGCACAAATAGGTGCAGCGGTAATAGGACCAACCGTAAAAGGTCCTGCGTTAATACCAACGCAAATCACATCATTTAGTGAATTTGAAAAAACATTCGGATCATTTACAGACGATTCATATGTTCCATATGTAGTCAATGACTATTTAAGAAATGGAAATGTAATAACAGTAACCCGTCTTTTATATGAAGATGGATACGAAATACCAAATGGCGCATTGGCTATACAGGCAGAATCTGGATCAGTAAAAATAGTAACTCATGTTCTTCATCCAACCCAAGCAGTATTAGGTGCCGGTAGTGTTGTGAATGCAAATTATTTTGAAGACTCCGTTTTAAACAATGATTCATCTGGATCGTTTGAAATTAAAATATCAGGATCATATGTAGCAGCTGCTAACCCAGCAATTGGATTTGATGGATCATTCCTAGTAGCAGAAGGATTATCTATATCATCATCTATTAATAGTAGAAACAATGATTATTTAGCTAAAGTATTTGGAACCTCACCTAAATCAGTAGATTATCCGGTATATGTTCAATATGAAAATGAAACGGCATTGAACACGTTATTTAATAACCTAGGCGATGTTACAATGACATTACATCCAATGGCTGATTATGAATATCTTCAAGATTTTAAAACTGCAGCTACTCCATGGATAACATCTCAAAAAATTGGTAGCACTGCAAAAAATCTTATTAAATTCCATACGATATCACATGGTAATTCAGTTAATGCTGAGGTTAAGGTTGGAATTAGAGACATTAGAATAGCATCTGAAGTTTCAGATCCAAATGGCTACGGAACATTTACCGTGGAAGTACGTCGTGTTAATACAAATAATATTGATAACTCTCCATACTCATCCGAAGACACCGATCAAACTCCAGATATAGTTGAAACATTTTTAAATGTAAATTTAGATCCAAATTCACCTAGATATGTAGCTCGCGTTGTTGGGGATCGTTATCAAACAGTTAGCGATGCTGGCGATGTAGTGGTAAATGGTGATTATCCAAATCTTTCACAATTTATTAGAACTGAGGTAACCGATGGTGTTAAGAATTCAACTAATGATAAGACGTTGATTCCATTTGGGTTTAAAGCACCAATTTCTCCTATAGCAAATGCATCTGCATCATTTAACTTAGAAGCAGTATCTTATAAGACAGCTCAAATAGTATCTGATGCATATAATGGTAGAGTATATTTTGGCTTTGATTATACCGATACTCACAACTTAAACTATTTAGCCCCAACTCCAACTAGCGGTAGCACAACAGGTTTAAGTTCGGACTTTTATCTTGGAGATATGCTTCAAGACTCTGGATCATCGTTCCCATCATCAGCAGCAACATATAGTGGGTCATTGCAATCAGCACTTGTTGCTAGTACATTTACTACCAACATTGCAACTGCTACTAGAAAGTTCATAGTTAATTTTCAAGGCGGCTTTGATGGTACTCGTCCTAACTTACCAAAATATAACGGAGCAAATATTGCATCCACAAATACATTTGGATTTGATTGTAGTACTGCTGCAGCAACTGGAACAAAATCATATAATAAAGCATTTACATTGTTAAGTAACACTGATTATTATGATATGAACCTTTTAGTTACACCAGGTATCATTGATAGTTTACATGGTACTGTAACAAATGCCGCTCGTAATTTAGTTCAAAACAGGCAAGATACATTCTATGTAATGGATAGTAATCCAGTGTCAGATAGTATTGCCACAGTAACAAGTCAAGTGACGACACTAGATAATAATTATACAGCAACATATTGGCCTTGGGTTAGAATACTTAATCCTAGTAAAAATGTCCCATTATGGGTTCCACCATCAGTGGTATTACCTGGGGTATTAGCATTTAATGATGCAGTAGGCCAACCATGGTATGCACCAGCTGGATTGAATAGAGGAGTTGTTTCTGCAACGGATACATATGTTAGATTATCACAATCTAATAGAAATGACCTGTATGAAGCACGTGTTAATCCTATTGCAAACTTCGTTAATGACGGAATTTGTATTTGGGGGCAAAAGAACCTACAAGCTCGACCAAGTGCATTAGACCGTGTAAGTGTGCGTCGTTTGCTTATCGCAGTGAAAAAGTTTATTGCATCGTCTACTAGATATTTAGTATTTGAGCAAAACACAAGTACCACTCGAGACAGATTCTTAAGCATTGTGAATCCATATTTGGCAGATGTAAAAGCTAAGCAAGGATTATATGCATTCCGAGCTATAATGGATGATAGTAATAACACACCAGACGTAATAGATCAGAATATCTTATACGGCCAGTTGTTCTTGCAACCAACCAGAACCGCAGAATTTATAGTGTTAGATTTTAATATTCAACCAACGGGAGCCAGTTTCCCAGAATAGTATTATTAATAATTTTAAAAAGGTAGGATTTCGGTTCTACCTTTTTTACTGTTCGTTATATTTATATTAAAATAAACAAGGACCAATATGGCATTAGAAGATCAGTTAAATGGCAATTTAGGAGCAGCAGACGAAAATCAATTATTTGATAATGCATTTTCGTGGGAACCAAAAAGACAACATCAATTTATACTGTCAATGGCAGATACCGGAATTCCGGCATATTTAGTAAAAACATCAGGTAAACCTAATATTAATAATGGTGAAGTAGCGTTAGATTTAATTAATGTTAAACGATATGTTAAAGGTAAAAGTGAATGGGATGCTATTTCAATGACATTATATGACGCAATAGTTCCAAGTGGAGCTCAAACAGTAATGGAATGGGTACGTCTTCATCACGAATCTGCAACTGGTAGAGATGGATATTCTAATTTTTATAAAAAGAATTTAAAACTTCATCAATTATCTCCATTAGGTGAAAAAGTAGAAGAATGGACACTAAATGGTGCATTTATTGTCAGTGCGGGATTTGGAACATATGATTGGGCTGCAGGCGACTCGGTACAGGAAATAGAATTATCTATTAGATTTGATTGGGCATTCTTAAACTTCTAATAATATTTTAAAATATAATAATTAAGGTAGAGTATAATTCTCTACCTTTTTTACTGTTCGTTATATTTATAATAAAGTTATAAGAAGGGACCGAATGAGTAATAAAATGACCGATCGAATTAGTACATCAACTGCAGCAGACCAAGCACGCCAACATTATCAAACAGAACAACGTAGCAAATTACCAAGTATAATAGCACCATTATCTAGCGGTGGTAAAATATATCCAAAAGACCATCCACTACGAGAAGGTAAAATTGAAATGCGGTACATGACTGCATATGATGAAGACATCTTAACTAATACGTCTTATATACGAGACGGCGTAATGTTAGACCGATTACTAGAATCTATTAGTTTAACTAAATTCAATGTGTCTGACTTAGCTACATACGATCGCGATGGATTACTTATATATATACGGATAGTATCATATGGATCGGACTATACAGTTAAAGTAACAGACCCAAAAACTAAAAATGAACTTGACCGTGTAATAGATCTTAAAAAAATAAAATCGAAACCATTTAATTTAATCGTAGACGATAATGGAGAAATTGAATACCAAGTTAATGACAATATAATCAAATTTACATTTAATATAGATGATATTACAGATATATCTCCGTCTAACTTTTGTAAAAAAGTAATTAAAGAAGTTAATGGCTCTAGATCTCAAGAAACAATCGACTATTTTATACAATACCAATTTATGGCAATTGACTCGAAGAAATTTAGAACATATTATACTAATAATTCACCAATGTTAGACTTAACGGCTGAATTTGAAGGTGAGAATGGAGGCACCTTTACTGCCGGGTTTTCAATCGGATCTGATTTTTTCTGGTTTTAACGCACAATATCGTTTAGATTTACATGCAAGTATATTTAATTTAATATGGGCAGGCGAGGGTCGATGGTCATGGGATGACATATACAATATGCCAATATTCTTAAGACGATATTGGATTTCCCGGGTTTCGGGTATTATAAAAGATCGAGAAGAAGCCACACAAACAAGGTTGAAACAAAATACTTCAACTATTCCAAATCGTACGATTAAACGTTGACATTGATATTTATTAATATATGACGCAATCACAATTCATACAACGTTTAAAACTGCAACCTAGAATGGGAATATCCTGGCAGGATACGATGGCCGCAATCAACACCCAATTGAATTCATTCCTTGGCGCTGGGGGGCAATTTGCCAAGACCTTCCTAGAAGCAAACGCTGCTATAGCGGCTGGTATCACAACCAATACAGCGTATTTAACTGGGTTAGAAAAACAAGTTGCAGTTAATGAGTTATTAACTGGCCAGTTAAATACACTAATCGATCGCAGTCTTTTATTTGAAAAACGTAATTCTTCATTAAATAAAAGTTTCGGCCTGTCTTCGGGCGGAGCAGCAAACCTATCACAGGAATTAGCAAAAGTTGCAAAATTTACCGGATTAAATACCGAGCAAACTATAAAATATGCAACAAGTATTAAAAAAATAGTTCCAACATTGAATGTAATGACAAAAGCAAACACTAAATCATATCAAGGAATGTTAGCAGTACAAAAAGTTTTAACAACTAATGTAGGATTAACTGACGAAGCTGCAGAAGGATTTGCATACTATGCTGGTCAAACAGGAAAAAATGCAGTAATACAATTAAAAACAACCCAGGGTATTGCCGATGCAATTGACGAAGCAACTGGTATGCAAGGTTCGTTTAAAGACATTACCGAAGAAATTTCAAAGGCTTCTGCAGCAACACAACTACAATTTGGCCGTATGCCCGGAAATTTAGAAATGGCTGCTATAAAAGGTAAAGCTTTAGGATTTACACTTGATCAAATGACTGGCATTGGAACAAAAATGCTTGACATTGAAAGTAGCATCGGATCAGAATTAGAATATCAATTATTAAGTGGTAATCGTTTAGTAAATACACAAGGACAGAGTTTAACTAACAAGTTTCGAGAAGCTGCTTTAAGTGGAGACGCAAATAAACAAGCAGATGCATTGAATACTATATTAGAACAAGAAGGAAAAACTTTAAATAATAATGTGTTAGCTCGGCAGCAAATGGCAAAACTTTTAGGAATAGAAGAAGGTCAATTAGCTCGAGCTCTTCAAAAAAAGAAAATTTTAGAAGAAATGGGTGCCGACAAAAAACTCTTTGAACTTGGGGGCGACGAATTAAAAAAAGCATTACAAGCACAAGTCGACGCTGGAAAAATTACTGCGGCCCAAATGAAAAACGTTGTGAAGATATCGGATACTAGAACAACAGATCAACGAATAGATGAAAGCAATAAATATTTAGAAGATATTCGAATGTTTACATTTTTAAGTACTAAACAAGCAACCCAGATTATGGCGAATTCGGCCGATGCGATAGCAGCTCAAAAAAAACTTAATACAACATTAATAGATTTCGAGTCGCCCGATGCAAAAGCAAATCAAAAGTTGATGGACCAAGCGATTAAAACTGGCCAAGCTCAAATTGTTTATGACCAGGCTCAAAATGTCAAAGCCCAGGGCACCAATGCATCAACCGTCAAAGCAACAGTCCCAACATCAACTGAGAAGCAAGACTTCATGATTCGTAGTAGTGGCGAAGTTGTCGAGTTCACATCACAAGACGATGTGTTAGGAGCTAAAAAAGGCGGACCAATTGATAAAGCATTGAATGGTAGCAATGGCGGCCGTACTGCTACATTGCATATAGACTATGATAAAATGGCTCAAGCAATGTCAAAAGCGAAATTAGAAGTAGTAATAGACCCAGTAGCCATGGCATTTAATAATAAAGCATAAAAGGAAATCGAAATGAGTAATCCAACTATAGGAAATGAATCGCAATTTAACAATCCTTTTAATATACTACCCGATAACATATATACTAATCCAACATTAGGACTCTCACAATTCACCAATCCATACGACATTCTTCCTAATATTAGTTTGACTCAAAAGAATCCTACATTTACAAGACTTGGCACACAATTCACAGATCCTTTTGATATTCTACCTAATCCAAGTCTAATTACAAAGAATCCTACCACAGGAAACGATTCACAATTTACAACACCATTACAACAAGGAAACTATAATACTTTTGATATTCTACCTAATCCGAGTCTGATTACAAAGAATCCTACTGCAAACATAACAACCGATCAATTTAGCAGACAAAATACAGAACAAAACATTGTATATTCTAATTGGAGTCCACAATCTGCAGCTAATTCAAATATATCAAGCGATGCATTAGCATCATTCGCGGCTTCTACTATATCTGGCCGTAGTGGAATACCATTTGCTTCACAGATAATTAGCACAATTGGAGCTAATTCAATGTCTACGCCATATAAAACGTTACCATTTGATAAATTAAATTTATTACCTGGAATTAAATATTCAGATTTCCGTAGTCGACTACCATATAATATGGCCGATGCCCAAAACCCAAATAATATATTACATACACGCGCTGATGGTGGATTTTCCGCAATTCGAAATGTAATCTCTGGAAGACGACCGTGGAAGTCAATTGCTTATGCAGCTGCGTCAGCAACACCAGCTGGTGCATATTCATTATTCAACTTAAATGCATCAGGTAAATTTGGCTATGGATATGGCGATCATGATAATCCAAGTGCACTTCGGAATGATTTTACAATTGGTTCCGAAACTACTACAATATGGCTAAGGGCAATAGGTAAAAAACGTAATCCGGGTCGATGGATACCGAGTCCATCTGACAATATTATTCCATTTAATGGAGACAAGGTAAATGTTATAGATTTTGGACAACGAACTTTTAAAAATGCATATAAATGGAAACCTAGTATAATACCTACCGATACCGCTATTGGTAGAATTGTAGCATCAGATTCTATAACACAAGATTTTATTAAATTTTTCTTTACTGGGCCAAAACTACAAAATGGATTGCCGGATGCTACAGATGATATTATGGTGTTCCGAGCTGTTATTACAAGTCTAGGAGATAGTTTTAATGCCAATTGGAACGGGGTCACTATGATTGGTAGAGCCGATCCAAATTATCATTATACTGGATATAGTAGAGATTTAAGTTTAAATTTTGACGTATATGCAACAACAAGAGATGAATTAAAACCAATATATCGAAAATTAAACGCATTAGCAGGGTATACAGCTCCAGAATATAATAGTGAAGACATTGCTTTAAGAGCACCATGGATGCGTATAACAATTGGAGATTTATTTCATCAACAACCAGTTGTGTTAAACAGTTTAAATTTTGACTATAGTACCGACGCGTCTTGGGAAATAAACATAGAAGATGACCAAACAAATATGCAAGTACCATTTAAAATATCAGTTACATGTCAAATGAATGTTATAATGGATTATCTGCCACAGAAAGGCGGACGATTCCTATCATTGGCAAAACGTTATACTAAAGATGCATTGCCAATCGAAGGATCTGATAATTGGTTGAGTGACCAAAAAGGAAATGTAATTCAAGAAACTGAAGTTAAAGAAGAACGACAAAAACGTAGAATTAAAAGATTAAAAGAGACGGGAGCTCAAGCAACACCTCAAACTCCTCAAGAATTGGGTGACAAAATTACAAATAGACCAAGGTAATAAACATGAGTAGATATGCAACGGCAAATATATTAAAAAAGATCGGCCAAAAACGAAAAATGGCTTCTATCATTATACCAGTAATCCCAGTGTCTAGTCTAGATACATTTATTAAAACGATAACGATAGAACGTTTAGATAAATTAGCTGATACATTTTATGGCGATGCTAGATTATGGTGGGTAATTGCTTGTAGTAATGGGTTAGGAAAAGGAACTTTAATTGTTCCACAAAATACTACGATACGTATTCCAGACATATCAAATATACAACAAATTATAAATCAAACTAATCAAACACGATGAGTAATATATTTTATTCGGAAGTAGATCCTAAATTACAACAAGAACTAAATGCTCGAGGATATTCTGGGTTTCGTAGAAACTCTGACGATATTGCATATATGACTGAAAAAATTGCAAATGTACAATTGGAAGCATATGGTCCTCCTAGGTCTGGTAGTAAAGAAGCATTTGGCCCAATAATGCCAAGTGATAAATTTCCTATATTAGGCGGCCAAACAGTTTTATCTGATCGATATCAACCAAGTGGTAAAAATGGATTTTTAAATTCCCAGCAAGAAACATATACAAAAAATGTAATAGAAATTACCGGAACCGGAAATGATTTAACTGCAACATCTGTACCAACACCCCCATTAACTGATAATAGCCGCAGAATAGGACCATATATACGAACAGCTGATGTCAGTATCGGAGATGGATCAATGGGACTATTAAATAAAGCAACTGTAGCAATAACTGTACCTAATCCTACAAGAGATTTAGATGCCATTGAATCAACATGGATGCGACCCGGCCGGCATGTAACTATTACACTAGAACATCCCGAATCGGCGGTAATTACAAAAAATAAATCTATCGATGGTTACCCTCCTACAAATGCACTATTGAGTAAATTAGTAATTCCAGACAAATCAAAATTACAAGAATTATATCCATCATGGAATATTGACGATTTACAAAACCGTATACGATCAATGAATAAATATACATTTACTGGATTAATAACAAATTTTGATTTATCATATGCTGCGGATACATCTGCGGAAATAACAATATCATTAACGGGTACTAGTGACATATACACTGATATAACGTTATTAATGGATCCAAAAAAAGATGAAAAATCACAATTATCTAATACTGAAAACATTGAATTAGACAAAACAACAAGTGAATTCTATGAAACATTATCTGCAGAAGTAGATATTAAGTTACGACCTAAATTTAAAACAATAACAGGCCTAGATACTGGAATAATGCCGTTTACTATTGAAAATGAACCAAGTGTAAACAATACCGATCGGTTTATATTATTTGGACAACCATTTAATACTAATATATCACGTCCAGACTTTGAGGCTGTATATGAACCACCCGAACCATTTGAATATGAGCCCGGACCAGGTCAAACAGAAGCAGATCGTCCAAATCCAGCTGATCCACAATTTAGATTACCAGGTTCTTTACTTCCCAATGTAGTAGCATTTGACTCTGCATCCCAAGCTTGGATTGAGAGAATTGGAGAAGAAGCGCTGTCTCAGCTTGATCAATATACTAGTAGTTCCCGGCAAGACAAAGCAACCGAAAAAACCATATGGGAAGAAGAAGAAGGCAAAATTAAAACTATATTAACCGATGATAATCGTTATATAACATTAGGTGGATTAATATATTTTATTAATACGCAAGTTGCTAGCAAACAGCAAGGAATTGGAATTTTACATGATGACATTCAAGTTTCTAGTACATATTATAAATATTTAAAATCAAATGATCCTGAAAATGTTTTGTTGTTGCCAAAAGATCCATCGATTCCTGGAGATATGAATTGGTATGGTGAAACTGGATATTATGAAGACGTGGTGAATTTTACAAATATGGAGTCATCTGAATTACAAGAAAAAAGCTTGTATCAATCATGGCCAGGAGTTTATCAACAAGGAGGCTCACCGTTATCGTCAAAGATTTTACCTAGCAGGATATTCATTAATTTAGCAAAAATTGATGAAATTATTGACTTATTAAATGGAGACAAAAGTACATTTAAAATTGGAAAATTTTTAGAAACAATATCTGCATTGATAAACAATGCTACTGCAGGTGCAATTAACCTTGTTTTAACAGAATTAAAAGACGATCCCACTAAGGTTATTTATGCTGATGCTGGATATATCGACCGAGAATCCGTTATTCCATATTCAGTACCAATGTTTGCAAATCATCCCAATGGTACAATTGTACATGATTTTCAATTGAGTGCCAAATTACCTAGTAGCGTAAAAAACTTAAGTTATGTTTTAAATCAAGGACCGGATATATCAACGGAAAAAATTGCACCATATATGAATTTCATGTTTAATGCTGATAACCCAGATGTATTAAACACTATTATTGACAACTATAAACTTACACATAACCTAGCTGTACAGAAACTAAGTGCAGCGGCAGTTAAATATGGATTATCTCCACAAGATTCAGAAACATCAATTGATCTAAAAACAGCATTGCAGGAATATTTAAAACATCCATCAGCTGATATACGACAATCACAGCAGTTAACTGCACCAATATTTCCATTTGATGCATCATTTAAAATTGACGGAGTTAACGGGTTACGATATGGAGATGTATTAACTTTTGATTCATTGCCAAAAAAATACACAGCAAATACGGTATTTAGTATTATAGGAATAAATCATACGGTTGGAACTGACGGTATGTGGACTACAAAAGTAACATGTATAATGCGACCTAATATAGATTGATATGAGTAGAAAAAAAACATATTATACGGCAGATGAAATAACAAACGATTTGTTTACCATTGGCAAACAATGGATGACTACTGATAATGTAGAATATAAAGGCGCGTATCATCGATATATAACTGGCGAAATATACACTCAATCAAAATGGAACTCTAAAACATCTAAAATATTAATTGTATATAAGCCACCAAATATATTAACTGCAAGTAATAGTATCTATAGAAAATTAAAACCAAACATTAAATCTACATTTACTTCATTTAATCCAGAATTAATACATGTTACATCTGATGACATTAAATTAGGATATATGACTCGGTATTTTGTTAAAAAATATGACAATGAAACTATATTCGAAACCAATAGTAAATCTTTTAAAGATATGGCTTCAAATATCATGGACAAAAAGTTGTATACAATTGTAGAACTTAAATGGTATATATCCGGCCAGAAAACCGATTCATCCAACGGCCCAGTTAAATTACTCGGTGTAGTAACAAAAAATTTAAACCAAATCAAACTGGCTATAAAACGAATGCCAGGTATTAGTAGTAAATTGTCTAATCCACTCGAATATTACACCGACATAGACTTCATAACACCCACAGACATAAACGGATTGGATTCGTAAA
>TARA_R110000787_G_scaffold71112_6_pt1 | contig 12204 bp, 15 predicted proteins | sample TARA_R110000787 | Tara Oceans TARA_R110000787 (sample SAMEA4397920) | marine metagenome | biome: Polar Biome; feature: [DCM] deep chlorophyll maximum layer (ENVO:01000326); material: water (ENVO:00002006), including particulate matter (ENVO:01000060) such as... | depth 35 m
TCAGCATTTTACATTTTCGAACCACATGTTATACTAGACACGAATAGCCGAGTCGGCGCCAACCCATATTTTTATCCAATCTCTTCCCCTGAAAATATTGATATTGATACAGAAGCCGACTGGGAGCTAGCCCTGAAATTATCATCAATAACAGAAAGGAACAACCAACCATGATCACCCTCCATAAGAGCAAATTTACAGCAATAAACTACGAAAAGTTTTTAGACCCTGAAGATAAGAACTCCAGTCTTCAGAATTATCCGTTGAAAGTAGAAGAGATGCAATCGATGTCCGACGGGTGGTACGATGATCCGGAGCAATTTCCTGAAATGATGTTTCATATTTTTAGGACATTTTTAAAAGAGATCTCTACCGTAGAAAAACACATAACTTTTTTTGATATTGGCGCCGCTGAAGGCGCCTGGTCGTGTTCGATTCTTGAGTATTTTAATAGTTTTGATATACTTGCAGTCGAGCCTGACCTCCCACGACTGGGCCAATTCGTAAAGAATCTTGAGGCTAGCACCAAAAAATTTGATATAGATCCAAACACCGCCAATATAGATCTATTTGAATGCCTTATTAGTGATGGATTACAGGAGACGGAATTTTTACGACACTACACTTGTCTACAATTCGGCGGTCACGCGGGAAGTAGTAGAATATTTAAAGCCGACCAACCCAACCGGATAGGAACAGACCTTGAATACGAAGCTCTCCCTTTAGATACTTTTATCGAACAGTACGATGAGGTAGACATAATTAAGATCGATGTTGAAGGCGCCGAATTGAAAGTATTGGCGGGCGCTAAAAAGTTTATAGAAAAATTTAAACCCATAATATTTTTAGAAGTCCACGGAGGCTTCAACCATGGTTCTGTCTCTATTTCACAAATTAAAGATATTTTTGATACATATGATATTGACTACAAATTCAATCTTATAGAATCACAGCCGGGACCCGGCGAATTACCTTTTTTAGCATATTATATATGTGTCCCACCCAATTCGCAGTTAATCTTTAAACCTTGACTTTGAGGCATTGAATTTAAAATGAAAAACATGAAAGTCTTTATTGTGACTTACAAGAGAAAGGATGTTTTAAATGAAACACTTCACCGTCTTTTTAATGAAACAGACTTTTCCTTAATTCCAGATACCGAAGTGTTTATTATTAATAACCATAGTGATTTTCATCTTAATGAGGAATTCGAAGATAAGGTAACAGTCTTGCACAACATGACTAGACCCGACTGGGATTTAGGCAATTTAGCTAGAAGTTGGAACGAGTGTATTCTTCATGGATTTAAAGACTTGAATAATCCCGACGCTAAAGTTGTTGTAGCGATGCAAAACGATATTGTGTTACACCCAAATTGGGCGACAAATGTTTTAAAACTACACAAAAAGTACACTTTTGTAACCGGGCTGTTGGGAGATAATATAATTAGTTATACTCCTGAAGCCATTAAGAAGATAGGAATGTGGGATGAGAGGTTTAATTCTCCATCGCATAAAGAAGCAGATTATTATATAAGGGCCCTGATTCATAATAAAGATAAATCAATGATAGCAGATGCGGTGCACCAGAGACTTTTGAATGAACACGATTGGTTGCCCTTAGAAACGGGTGAATACCGCGGTAATGATCCTGAGTGGCGAGAAGAAACTAAAGACCGAGAACTGGCTAACGAAGCCTCATACCACAGCACTCAAGTATTTTATTGGAAATGGAAAGACACATGGAAGGAACAGCCTACTTATTTTGGTTGGGTTAATGGATGGACACCTGATTTCATAGAAAACCCCCCTGTTCCAAACAAAGCTGTCAACTTTAGTCAATATTACTATTTTGAAAGGGATATTGACCTGAAAGATAAGAATTATGTTGGTTGGCGAGAAGGCGATTTATGGTTTGACTGCGAATCTTGGGAGAACAGAACAAGTAAAACTGGCGATATAAATATACACCCATTTAAAGAAGATAAAAAATTTAGAGAATAAAGGTGATATGCTTATTAAAAAATTACATGGTCATTCCGGGTGTACGGTTTTATTGTTACGCCTCGATGAAAGACTGACGGTACGAAAGATTTCACCATCTGAGCAGTATGATATTCGTATAGACAACCAAAGAGACAAGCAGGGCTGCTTTCGTTCATCTATGGTTCAGACCCCTCAGATATATGATTCTGGTATCGTAGACAAAAGACGCTTTTTTGATATGGAATTCATCAACGGTCAGACCTTTAGTAACTTCATTGAACACGGAGATCAAAAATCGATATTTCAAATATTTGAGAAATTATTTGACTTTGTTAACAAAAACAATTATATTGACGAAACGGTAGAGTATCAAGTTTTGAATAAGATAGAAAATATGCCGCTTACAAACGAATACAATCTTTATAGAGATTATTGTTTAGATTTTGACTGGTCTAAAATAAAAAAATCTTATTGTCACGGGGATCTAACATTTGAAAATGTGATGATATCAAATGGGGAAATATATTTTATTGATTTTTTAGATTCTTTTACAAGCTCTAAGGTAATCGATTATTCAAAAATGTTGCAAGATATTATTCTTGGTTGGTCTTGGAGAGATAAAAATTCTAAACCATATATAAAGCTAATCCGTATGCACGAACATATGGTTAAGAATATGAAAGACATTGAATACGAGGCGTCAAAAAGAATGTTAGTATTGTCAATGCTTAGGATCTTACCGTATTCTGTCGACACAAAAACAATAGATTTAATAAATCGCAATTTAAAATTTATAAAAAGAGAGTTTATCAATGAATAATTTAGTAATCCCAGCCGCCGGCCTTAGCTCTCGCTTTCCCGGGATGAAACCAAAATGGTTACTAACTCACCCCGACGGCAATTTGATGATCAAAAAGGTGCTGGGCTCTTTTAAAATGGCAAATTATGATCGTGTTATCATTACAATTTTACGAGACCACTGCCAAAAATATGACGCTGATTTAATGATACAACAGATCTTTGGAACATCAATAGAGGTGTGCATTTTAGAACAACAAACAAAAGACCCAGCAGAGACAATTGCAAAGACTATCCAAATAATGGATCTAAAAGGATTCATTACGATTAAGGATTCAGATTGTTATGTTTTGGCAGATTATCCTGTTGATAAACAGTTCATCTGTGGCTTAAAAATCGATAGGATGGATGATATAGTTAAAATACATAACAAGAGTTTTATTATTAAAAACGACGAAAATATAATCACTGACATAATTGAAAAAAAAGTAGTCTCAGATACAGTATGCCTAGGCGTTTACTGTTTAAAAATTGATAATCTAATGTCAGCTTACAATAAGATTAATAGTAGTCCAGTGTATCGTCACGACAATGAAATGTACATCAGCCATATCGTATCATATTTGATATCACAAAATGATATATTACATTTTGTGGAAGCAGAACAATTTATTGATTGGGGAACCTTAAAAGAATGGCAGAAGGAACAAAAGAAGTTTCGCACATATTTCTTTGATATCGATGGCGTTTTCTTGAAAAATACTGGCAAATACGGGGTTAAGAACTGGTCAAATACTTTTGAGCCGATTCAAGAAAATATCAACACCTTAAAACAACTGTCTGACTCTGGCGCCCAGATAATCTTTACGACCGCTAGACCAAAGGACCATATCGACAAATTTAAGGAACTCCTCTTGGAAAACAAAATAAAATATAAACAGATAATTACCGACTGTAATCATTCACAAAGAGTAATTGTAAATGATTTCGCCCCAACGAATCCCTACCCTTCATGTAACTCAATATCCATACCCAGAAATTGTAATCTAGGAGACTATCTTAAATGAATATTTTAATAACAGGAGGCGCCGGTTTTATAGGTTCTCAAATCAGTCGACATCTTCAACAGTTAGGACATACTATTACTGTATTGGATAATATGAGCTACGGTAAAGATGACAATTTAAAAGTCAATGGTGAATGGGTTTTTGATAAGTTTATCAGAGATGATATACGCAGCCAGAGATTCTCACAGCATTGTAAGAATATGGATGCTGTTATCCACTTAGCAGCAATAGCACCGCTACCAGACTGCCAGCTAAATCCAGTAATAGCATATGATAATAATGTGATTGGAACTTTGAATGTTCTTAATTCTTGCCGCTCAGCAAATGTACAAAAGGTTATATTTTCAAGTACCAGCGCGATATACGAAAATTGTCAGAATTATCCCCTCACAGAAGACAACATTGAGAGTGAACCAAATTTAATTTATTCTATGTCAAAGAGAGCATCCGAAGCAGTATGCTCAAGTTATGTTGACAATTACGATATGGACATCACGACATTACGGTTTTTTAATGTTTACGGCCCTCACCAAGACTTTAAAAGAAAACACCCACCACTTATGGGTTATATAACGAAGTGTCTGTTAGAAGACACCGAGCCAACATTCTTTTCCGATGGCCATCAAAAGCGCGATTATGTATATATTGATGACATTATTAACATGGTAGAACTTATTTTATTGCGTAGTGATATTGCAGGTGAGACATTTAATGTCTGCACTAACACTGCACATTCTGTGCGAGACATTTATGAGATCTACCAGAAGGCTTTTGGAAAGAAACTACCGCCGAACTTTAATGATTCAACGAGATTTTGGGATAAATACCCTCAACTTTTTGAGGGAAAATATCCTCTTTCGAAAGAGCGTTTAATAAAAGAAGTTGACAAATATAGTTTAGGGACTTATAATAAGGCTAAAGAGATTTTAGGCTGGGAACCACAAACATCATTAGAGCGTGGTATACAAAACTGTGTCGAATATGCGAAAAACAATATGGAGCCTCAATAATGACAGTTAAGATAAAAGACCTTGAAGTGGTCGAAAAGAGCCAAGAGTTTTATGATAACTTCAATGGCTTTATGATAAGTCCTGACTTAAAGGTTTTCGGAAAGCTGTTAGCTCGCTCCAAAATGCTTGAATTGGTGAAAGATGTGCCGGGCGATATTATTGAATGCGGTGTTTTTAAGGGTTCAGGAATATTTAGCTTTTTAAAACTTAAGCGATTCATATGTCCTAATACTGGTAAAAAAGTTATCGGATTCGACTTTTTCGATACGGACTCACTGATTAAATCCCTCTCCAACCAGGATAGAGAGGCTATGAAAGCCCTCTTTGAGCAAAGAGGATTTAGTCATGAGGAATCCTTTCATAAATATTTAAAAGATCTAATAGCTTCTTGTGGGTTTTTAGATTATGAGTATGATCTGGTCAAGGGGAATATATCGGAGACCTTTCCAGAATATCTGCAGTCCCGCCCGGGCCTGAAGATCTCATTATTATTTATAGATCTCGACCTCGAGGACCCCACTTATGATGTGTTATGCCATGCTTGGGAAAGAGTCTCTAAGGGCGGCGTCGTTGTATTTGACGAATATGGATTGCACCAATGGTCCGAAGCCAAAGGCGCCGATCGCTTTTTTAAAGACAAAGATGTTGAAATAAAATCAATGAATTATATTGGCTCCATGGCATACATCCAAAAGAAAGAGTTTTAAGATATGAAATTAGCATGGCAACAAATTCCAAGTCCGACAATATCTGAATTATTATGTAAGAGTCTAGACGGCGTTGTACTCGACACCGAACATGGATGCTTCAATAATGAGACACTGTATAACTGTATCCAAGTTATTACAGCCAATGATAAGAAATGCTTTGTGAGACTAACCGAAATTAATAAAACACTGATTAGAATATGTTTAGATGCTGGTGTTACCGGCATAATCTTTTCTACGGTAGAAACGACCCTACAAGCTCGTAAAATCCACGAGCTATGTAAGTTCCCCAAGCATGGTGGCAAACGCGGCCTAGGCCTAGTCAGGCAGAACAAATGGGGTTATGGTGGATTAGTGAGCGCCCCACCGATCATCATCGCGCAGATTGAAACAAAAAAGGGTATTGATAACCTGAAAGAAATTCATTCTCATGAGTTTGATTATTACATGATAGGCCCCTATGATCTCTCAGCCAGCCTAGGCACACCCGGGGATTTTGATAACCATGAATATCTGGATGCTTTAAAAAAGGTGCGGCAAACAATACCAAATTTACGACAACTAGCTGTCCATATACCAACTAATGTTCCCAAACAAATTGACAAATACCGAGAATATGGTATAATAGCTGTAGGTATGGATACCACAATTTTGTTAGAAGGTTATAGGGAGTTGAAAAATGCTTAATTTTGAGAATATAGGAGATAAGTTTGTTCAAGTAGTTCACACACCAGAGTGGGAGCAGCTGCAAGAAAAATACAATCAATGTAATGATATCTATGTTCTGGGCCATGGCGGAAATATGGCGGTGGCAGATCACGCTGCAGTCGATATGACGCGTCTCTCAAACGGAACCAAGAACGCAATCTGCCCCAGCTCTGGAGTTGTAGCCACTTCATATATCAATGATACGAGTTTTGAACAATGGATGGTTAATTGGTTAATCTCCAGAACCTCAACACGCACGGTATCTCAAATGAGAAAGTCTTTGGTGTTAGGAATCTCATCATCTGGAAATTCCGTTGACATCCTCAAGGCTCTACAATGGGCAGAGACGAATGGAATGCAAATAGCTATGATTACATCCAAAGATATTCCAATGAAAATAGATCACCTTACAAAAGTTATTCTTGGAGCAGATTATTATCACACCGCAGAAGTACTTACTCTACTCTTGACCTATCAGTTAACCCATGGTTCTGGAAATGTATGTCCACCTATCGGGCAGAATGACCCGGAAGACCTGAAGAAACTGAATTGGAAGGGCGGTAAGATCCGCGAACACAGTTACCCAGATGAACAAATCAATGTGGGAGTCGACTTTGATAAAGTAATTCATAAATGTTCAAAGGGCTATCATGACGGCACTATCTATGATGAACCCGTCGCCGGCGCGTTCGAAGCACTGCAAAAACTATCCGAAAGTTATGTAGTTATAGTCTATACATGTAAAGCTAAACCAGACCGAGGTTTGGTAAATGGAAAAACAGGGACTGAACTGGTTTGGGAATGGTTAAAAGAACACAATATGGCGCAATTTGTTAGTAAAGTGACCGCCGAAAAACCACGGGCCAGATTTTATATTGATGATAAGGCTATTCGTTTTACCGACTGGGAAAGTACATTTGACATAATTGAGGAAATCGATGGCTAACTGCTTAGTTACCGGCCATAAAGGCTATATAGGTTCGAAACTTTATGCCAAGCTCGAAGAGCTTGGCCATACTGTTTATGGGATCGATATAATTTCTGAGCAGTTACTCGAAAAGCTAGATATTCGCTGGCATCTATTTGACCACAAAAAGCAGCCCAACCATATTAAATTTAAACCTGATTATATATTTCACCTCGCCGCCAAACCAAGTGTCGGTTGGAGCGTAGAAAACCCGTCGGATTCATTATCACATAATGTCTTAGGATCCTCACGAATATTAGAGTTTGCCAAGCTATCTGGCGCCAAGAGAGTAATCTTCGCTAGCTCGGCCGCGGCCATAACGCCGACTAGTCCATATGGCGCCCATAAGAGAATGACGGAATTAGAGTGTAAGGTTTATGCATCCCTATATGATATTGATACAGTATGTTTGAGATATTTTAATGTATATTCAGAAGATCAAAAATATGGCGGCGCTTACTCGACGGCTATATCTGCATGGCTGGAGATGATAAGAAGAAATCTGCCACTCAGATTTGACGGTGATGGTACCCAAACAAGGGATTTCATTCATGTTGATGATATTGTCGATGCAACTATTCACTGCATGGCCCATGAAGAAGATTTCAATGGAGAGGTTTATGATGTTGGTACAGGCTATTCTCACTCCTTAACAGAAATAAAAGATTATATTAATAATATTCTTGATGTTACTTGGGATTTACAGCCCGAACGCTTAGGAGACATCAAAAATTCAAGAGCAAAGACTTCTAAATTAGAGAATACGGGTTGGAAAGCTCGAATTAAATTAGAAACAGGGCTACAGAGGTGCTTTGCAAGTGTCGGAGATAAATAAAATTATGGTTGGAGATTTAGTAAAGTGGTTTGAAACTTATGATGATATAGGTATTATAAAAGATACCGGTTCAGGTACAGTTCTAGAAGCACAGAAAATTACAAATCCATATGAGCCCATGGGTGTCTTAAGATACAAAGTATTTTGTCACAAATTATGTGACACAAAATGGTTTTATAAGCCATACATTGAAACATTTATTACAAAAGGAGATAAAAATGTCAAAAATCGATAACACGAATACTCAAGTATTCAAACTCACAAACCAAGCGCTAGGGGCTGTCATGTTAGCTCTTCAAGAATCTTTATTGAATGAACTCGATATTGTACCAATCTTAAAGGGCTTTGATTTGGTTAGTACTGAAGATGGCTTAATCGTTACGAATCCACCGACTGTTCGCGTTTCTAACGAAAAAGAAATCGCTGAACAAGATCTGGTCAACATGGTAGAATAACTTAGAAATGCCGAGATATAAATATTTTTGCCCGGACTGTGCACAAGAATTTATCTTGTATCACGCGATGCAAGAAGTAATAACGGCGTGTAGCCATTGTGAATCCAAACAAATACAAAAATTACTGACTAAACCATTTCATATTGAGAAAAAAGTAAGTAAAATTGGTAGCATAACTAAAAGATACATCGAGGATAATAAAAAGATATTGGAAGACTTAAAAAAAGAAGGTAAATCATGACGGAACTTGAAGTAATTTTAACTTGTGTTACATTTGTCAGCCTCACCTTGGCGACCTCGATATTTTTATATGCGCGAACAGCCATTTCTAAACTTTTATATGTTTCTGGAGAGTTAGCTGATTTAAAACTTATGATAGACTCTTTTGCAAATCATGTAGAACAGATTTATAACTTAGAGATGTATTATGGCGACGAAACCTTAGAGCATCTGATAGAACACTCTCGATCTTTCATTGAACAATTATCGACTTTTGAATTCATATATTCACTAACCCAAGAAGAACAAGAATTCACGGAAGAAGATGAAAATGAAGAAGAGGGTGAAGAAAGGACAGGAATAGAATTAGAATAGATAACCCGACAGAGGGAAAGGAAAAGAAGAAGTTGAAAGAGCCACCGCCACAAACCATCAAACCAAAAGTAACGAGACAACGCAAAAACTCTGCCCGAAAAAAGAACCATTACTTTACACAGGTTCATGAAGATGCTATTGTCAGATACACCCATGCTAGCTGTATAAGAGAAAGAACTCACTTGTATGTGGAATACATCCAACCAGCTATAGGTGAAATGGTTGATAAAATTGTTTTCACTTATAAGTTCACCAATCTGCCAAACATCGATTATTTGAGAGATGAGTGCAAGATATGGTTAATAACTATTCTGGATAAATATAATCCAAGTAAGGGCTCTAAAGCCTTTTCTTATTTTTCCGTTATTACAAAAAATTGGTTTATTAACAAAGTTAAAAAGCAGCAGAAACAGCGCCGGCGTGAAATTGATTATAATAATATAGCAAAGCATTACGAGGAAGAGTTTTTATCAACCAATGAATCGTATCTTACTGACCGAGAACACGAAGAATTCTGGAATTATTTTTATTCCGAAATTAAATCGTGGGATGAAGCCCAGATGAAGGACAACGATCTGAGAGTATACAAAGCGATTAATATTCTTTTTGAATCAAAAGATGATATCGAAATTTTTAATAAAAAGGCTATTTACTTATACTTGCGTGAGATAACTGGTTTGAATACAAAACAAATAGTTAATTCGCTCAAGAAATTTAAAAAGAAATACTACACTTTTAAAACAGATTGGGAGGGCGGAAATTTATGACAACAAAAAATGATATAGACTTATTACTGACCGAGGCACTTGAAAATATTAGAAATGATAGAAAAGTAGCAAGAGAATTCTTAAATGAGATCGCCAACCAAATCGCCAATGACGCAGAACAGAATCGTACTTTAAGTCCGGTAGCCGCAAAACATATTGAAACGATGCAGCGTTCAAACGAGCAATTAGTTAAAATTATTGGCCTTAAATCCAAAACCAAAGATCAGAGCACAGATTTATCAGAATCAGATAAAGCCAGCATTTATGATATGCTGCAAAATAGTGACCCCAACTAATGGGCCTCGAATCAAATATTAGCACGGATAATATAGCTGACTATTTATCCGATGGTTTCAATTTATTCAAGAAAACGATTAGTAATCTTTTTGAGACAGATTTATTTGGCGGTGTTAATGAATTTGATGCGCTGGTAATTTCGGATCCAGTTTATATCAATAGTGACGAACTAAGCGCACTTGGAATCCCAGGTTCCGATGTTGATACTACTACCAAATTCAAAAAATTTAAGGTTAGAATCCTCGGTGAAAAAACGCCACATAGTATTTTAGGCGATCCTTGTGAGCTTTTTGACAACGCAAATGAGTGTAATACGAAAGCCCTTGTCGCAATGCACACAACTATTGTGGCTCCCCAAGGTACTATGGCCGGCGGCATTGGTTCTTATGTTCGAGTGAATATAAGTAAGAAAGAAGACGGCATGTATAATATGCATCTCGGCAAACTGGTGAAGGTTATCCATGTCAATAGTAGCGGCAAATCAGCGCTTGAGAAAAAAGATTGTGTTCTCGCGTCTAAGATATTTGATCTAGGTACCGCTTTTCTGCCGCCGCCAACGATAGTGCTTACCACGGAATTCCGACAAGCCTACGAAAACTATGATGCTGTAGCCGTACCGAATAAAGCTCAACACGCACCATATTTGAGAGAGTTAAATTCTACTTTTGTCCTCTATGTCAAAGCTTTTATTTGGACTGTATACGACCGAGTCTCCGGAGCCGTCACAATCAATAGTGGTACGAGACCTCAATCAAAGCAAACAGAACTCTATGAGAATTATCAGAAATGTCTAAAGACCTCCACGGATCTGTCATTGTGCACAGTAGCTGCGAAAACTCTCTCTAGCCATGGCGGCTTCGCCATCGATTTTAATGTACGAATTGGTTCGCGTACATATGGAACGCCTCAAATCGCGGGCGCGGGCGACGCGGCCAATAGATCGGACTGGAATGCTTCGCTTGTTCCTTCAATAATAAAAGCCATTGGCCATGGCTTGGTGTGGGGTGGAAATTGGACTGGAAGTAGCTACGATCCGATTCACATTCAATGGCGCCCTGATGGATACGGTTCATGGTCAGACCTTTATAGCAATATAGAGATCAACGGCGGCAAATTTTCTATCAAAGGCACCGGTGATGCGACAGCAGGCGAAACTGCTGAAACTGAAAATGAAGATGAGAGGATTGACCAGTTAATAGCCCTCGGCTTGCTCGAGGAATAGCACCACGACGAAGATTAATAAACAATTACTCTCTGAGTTAACCAAAAAACTTTAAATCAAATTAAAAAAGCGCTATAATTATGCAAACAGGAGAAATAAATGAGTAGCTCACTGATCAATGAGAGGCCAGCCTTCAGCCCCTTACCAGGGCAAACGACACTCCACGACGATCTTGTGGACCCGGCAAAAGCACAGAATAAACATTCAACGCCCTCCACTTCGGGCGTTGCACAGACCCTTACACCAAGAAAGAATTTAACTTTTAGAGAAAGCTTAAACAACTCAGTTATCCAACACCTGGACTCGTATATCGTCTTGGGGGGTGATCGCCCGGGCCATATCGGTACCGGAGAGGGTGCTAGCGGTCTTGTCTCTGATTCGATTGACCTTGTTTGCGGCCGCGGCAAAAATCTTAATGATGGCAAAGGTCTCCCCGCTGGATACATCGTCGGCCCGATGTTCACCTCCGATGCCGCTAGAATCTACATAAGCTCGAGCACACATATCGACAAAAACTTTGGTATTGCCAAGGTTTTCCGAGACTCTCAGCCTGAGTCCAATAAACAGCCCTTGTCAGGTATAGGTATAAAAGCCGATAGAGTTAGACTGGTTGCTAGAGACAATATAAAAATTGTTACTGGTATGGCCAACGGCTTCACTGGTCAGGGCGGAAAAGAAAATAATTCCCTTGGAGGGAAAGTCGGTCAAGCCGGAACAATTTCATTGATTGGTGGTAACTATACTGCATCACAAGTACAATCAATGGGTATTTTTAACCCCGGCGGTTCAATT
>TARA_R110000787_G_scaffold79967_5_pt1 | contig 12155 bp, 1 predicted proteins | sample TARA_R110000787 | Tara Oceans TARA_R110000787 (sample SAMEA4397920) | marine metagenome | biome: Polar Biome; feature: [DCM] deep chlorophyll maximum layer (ENVO:01000326); material: water (ENVO:00002006), including particulate matter (ENVO:01000060) such as... | depth 35 m
CTCCAGGTCCTGCACAAGCTATGGCAAGCGGTGGGATAGTTGGACTTCAGCAGGGTGGTATGGTGCCAGGTTATGCTAATGGAGAGGAAGTTGCTCCCTCATATGATTATAATGAATCACTACGATCAATGGCTGAACATATGCCAAGTTTCGGTTCAGAATTTAGTAAAGGTGCATACTCTCCTACACAGATACAGAGCATGGTAGACCAATACAACACCAAAGGTTCAGAACTGGCGAAATTCAATCCAGACTTGGAAGAAAAAAACAATTTGGCGATGCAACTTGCTTTTGGAGCAGGTAATTGGGACGAGATGAAAGAACATCCATTTAGGTCTGCAGCCAATGCTGTGGGAACAGGACTAATGGTCTTTCCTGGGGCTGGGCTTGTTAGTGGTGGCATACGTGGTGGCTGGAAAGGGATACAAGCTATAAACGCGGTCCGCAAAGCTAGGGGCGCAGCTGGTGTAGTTAATTTGGCAAGAGGAACGGGTACAGGATCAAGACTTGCACAGAGAATGACTGGTCCGATTCCCAAGTGGAAAACAGGAGGTGGAGGCGTGACCCCATCAAAAGAAGACTGGGTAGCAAATGTCAAAATAAAAGAAGCGCTTGAAGCGGCAGCATTAAAAGGTTATAAGAAATACAGGAACTGGGGAATTGCTGGTACAGTCGGGGCAAGCCAACTTACAAGAGGGCTTGCAGGCGCGTTCTCTGGAGAGGACGATATCAACTATACACCCTTCGGCTTTGACCCTAATGATCCTGGGCAATGGAGATCAAATGAGACAAACGCTACGGAAAGCGAAGCCCTCCGAACGGATCTACGAAAACCCACAAATTCTCTTGGGGATCAGGCCATGAGTAGGCTAGGTCTTATATCGGGTTTTCAGGACTGGAAGGAAAAAGAAACACCCGAAGAAGAAGCACTACGAAAGTTCAATAAGAAAATGTCAAAAGAAATGGGTGGTCGTGCAGAGGCCATAGCAGGGCGCGTTAACTTAGATCGTAATCGTGGGGAAGGACTAGCATCGCTTGCAGGTGCTGCCGCTAGTTCGATTCTGGGTGGTGGTGCAAGATCAATGATAAATGAAATAGAGAAACAGAGAGTACTTGGCCTGGGACAACGTACTCGCGATGAAGGCAATATGGATGCATCATATACAATGGCAGATAAAGGCTTCGGATTTGACCAATTACCTCTTGAGGCTGCCAGAGCAAGATCTAGATCTAGGGACATCACCGATCCTCTGAAGATAAAGGCTATGGAAGATCTCCAAAGAGATGTGGCTGCTCTTGACAGGCAGCGCATAATGTCACAAGCGCAGATAGATGCAGCACAGATTAGCGCAAACCCTGAATTAAAACGGTTTCAGTACTTGATAGATCAGGCAAACAAACCTAAACTAACTGAATTTGATGACTATATGGCAATGATTTATAAGCAAGCAGCTGCCTTGCCAGAGGGACAGCGGGATGCGTTTCTTAATGAACAGAGAAACAACTTTGTAAATAGTATCCAATCACAGAACCAGTTCAGTGACGATGCAGCCCAGACGATTGATAATTCAGGTTACTTTGGTCCATAGTTAAAATAAGGGTAAATTTTTATGCCTAGATGGAAACAGTTACCTGATGGTAGGTGGGTGCTTGCCCCTGAAACGAATACGTACTATAACCAGCTTAGTCGTACGGGTAATAATTTATCTCCTACTATAGACTACACTTCTCCTACTATAGACTACACTGATCCCGATGCTATTGCTGCACAGGCAGCCCGATTACGGAAGGCAACCCTGGGAGGCTCAGCCCTTGAAGCTATTAGGGCTATTCCAGGTGGCGCAATGGACTTGGGAACATCTGCTGCTGAGTCAATACTTGGTGTCTTAACTCCATTCGGGGATCTTCCCATAGAAAAACGTATAAGGGAGATCTCTGCGGCCCGTGCAAGAAAAAGAAATCCTGTATATGCCGATGCCTTTCTTCCTAATGTTGGTACGGGCCTTGGTCAGGTAGCAGGCTTAACTGCTCTTTCTAAGATTCCTGGAAAAACAGGCAAGCTCCTGGGTATGGGTTCTGCGGTCAGTTTAGGTATCAGTGATCAAACACGACGTATAGCTGAATACGAAGAACGCACTGGTGAAAATATACCTTGGTATAAAGAAACAATGGCACATGTTATAGGTGGTGCGCTTGGTTTTACTGAAATATTATTGCCACAAAAACTTGCCAAGATTGGATCTGTTAAAAGTGCGAACAGACTGCTTACTAATATAATTCCAACCAAGCCTGGCTCATGGGCTGAGAGGACACGTAGCGCCCTTAGCTCTACTGCACTTGAAGGTATGCAAGAAGGGATGGCGCAAGGTCTTCAGTCGGTAACGGCAAGAGGTTTATACGACCCCAATGCCCTTGATAATCTGGGTCGAGCCATGATGGAAGATGCTAAGGTTGGTGGCGTAGTTGGTGGTATAGCTGATGTAGCAACCCATATGCTATTCGGTTCAGGGGCGTCCAAGCAATCCTATCATCTAAGCCAGGCCCTTCAAGAAGCCTCCAAAGAATTGAGGAAGGCAGATGCTGCTTCTTTCCGTACCGAAGATGGTAGAAAGATGTTGGAGGCACTGAACAATGGTTACATACTTGACGAGATACAAGATATTACTAATAAATATGGTGTAGATGAAGAGGTGGCAGAAGAAATAAACGCTATGCTGAGGGGTACTGGAGGAGGGCCTTCTCTGGGAGCGGATGGAGTTATGACAAGTGGTAGTCTTTCTATAGAAGATATGGAACAATATAGGGCTGACATTATAGGACAAACCAAAGCTATAGTAAATATTTTACAAGGAGGCTTTTCTGGATCAGATTCAGAGGAGTTGAAAAAGAGAAATAAGGGAGCAGTTAAAAAAATAAAAGAGCTACAGAATGGGAGGGTATCAAGTATAAATAAATACTTGAGGGCAGCTGGTAAAGGTTGGAATAATCAAGGTGGTATAAGCGATAATTCCGAATACAAAGCCTATAGGGGAGCAAGATCACATCTCCACGGGACCCTTGATGAATTAAAACTAGCTATAGTCGCTAATGAAACGTCGGAGAAAAAAGGTGAACCTGAAGATCAATCAATGATTACTAAGATCTTAGAGGCATTTCGGGGTGGGAATTATAGTAGAAGAGGTTTGTTCAGATTCGCAGAGATATTAGGTGTACACCAAGGACCAGGATCGGAAGTAGTCCTTAAGGGGGTTCCAGATAAAAAGACTGGATTAAGACCTGACTCCTCACTTGCATCATCTGATGCGGCAAGTTACACCATGCCTGATGTAGGAGACGTAATCTTTGGAGGACCAGATGGCTTAGAATCAACACTAGTCGATGATACAAAATTCGAAGACGTGAAGAACAATGAAAAAATTAAGGAAACTACTAAAAAGTTAAAACAGCTACAGATTTTATACGCTGACGTTGACAAACAGTATCCTCCACCGCAATCCGATCCAGAGATTATGGATACTGTAAGGACACGAAAAGCCAATCTCGCTGACCTAATAGGTATAGAAACACAAAAACATCATCGCGCACTTACTGAAAGCTTGATAGCCAGACTTAAGATGATGCAGCGTATGTTAGGTGGAGAGGATGGCTCTCTGCGCAGAAGGGGAGCAATAGCTCGCTTGGGATTTGTTGGAAACCTTGAGTCTCAAAATAGGCAGCTTGATACATGGCTAGATGATATGATAGAGATCACAACATCTGCTCACAATAGATCTATTCTAAAAGATACGGAGTATCAAAAAGAATTAAACGAAGGGCTTGGCGAACTTAAAAATTATAGTACCGACGAACTTACTAAGGCAAAACTTGATTTAGTACCGAGTCTGACTGCAGAACACAAACGTCCAGAAAAAATTATTTCTGCTACAAATCTTGAAAGAATTGCAAGGCTGCTTAACTCAAACCCGCTGAAAGCTAAGCAGGCTATAGATGAAAGAATGACCATGAAAGCTACGGCTGATATAGCTGCTTGGCAGGTAGACCGAATAGGTAATGATAGAAATCAGGCAGGGACACCTACGTTAAACCCAACAGTAAAACATGTTGAAAATTTTATTGATGTTGAACTAAAAGTACGACAGGACGCTGAACTTAAAGTAGCAAAAATACTAAAAGATATAGCCATGGAGGATAGTGGCACCAAACACAAGTGGCCAAAGATATCACAAGATAAAAACCTGAACGATACCATAGCAGCTTTGGTGCATTCATGGGGGTATGATGCAGCGTATGTTTCTGGAATGGTTGATGCGGCTATAGCTAAGTATAGCGCTTCAGAAGAAGGTAAGGCTTTACTTGCATCATCTGATGCGGCAAGCTTAAAAGAAGAGATACGTTTCTCAATAACAGCAAAAGATATTGAACAATTATTAAAAAGCAAAAATATTTTTCTTAGAGGAACCTTTGATGGTGATTCTGGAGAAGCCGTGAGGGGCAACATTGGGGCAAAGCTAGAAAAAAGTCTTGGAGTAGGTGTAGAGAGTAGCCCGTTTAAAAAACTTCTTGCTGATATGACTGGTGCCTTAAGCTGGGAGAATGCAGGTCCTGCACAACGTCTATTAATGTACTCACGCCTTTTGAATCTTCCTGCCCATCGTATAATTCCTAAGGACGAAAATAAATATAGCTCCGAACCTTTGTACTTGCCTGATTTTTATCAGACCAAAGAATCACAAAGTCACCTGAATGAAATAACTAAGATTGTAATGCGTCTAGAAGCAAAGGACGAAGGAGCAAAGGGACAAGAAGGTTCAATTAAAAGTATTTATGAGCAAGTAGAAAATAAATTACAAAATAGTTTTGATCCCGTCATGTTTGACGAAGCCTTGGCTACTCTTATTGAAACAGGTGTTATAGCTCACGGACAGCCTATTCCTGGCAAGAAGAAAACTTCTGATGTTATAGAAGATGATATGCCCCTTGATCCTGGTGGCGTAGCGCCAACGGAATTGGGTCAGTTAGGGTCAGCAACCAATCCGATTCAACTATCAATATCTAGCGATGATTTAGGTGCAGTCAAGGCTGGGGTGAGCAGATCAGTGCAGGTGGACGTAACAGATCGTATGGACGACAGTTTTCATAGGGCATACGAGTACACAGATGAAAAGGGGTCTTCCGTTAAGATAGTGACAACGGATATTTCTAGTACATTAGATACTCCTAAAGGTATGCGTAAGTCGAAGCTTCAAAATATAGAAATCTCACGAAGGTTAGAGGACGCACAAAAAAATAAAACTGTACAAAAGCTTATAAGCGCTAAGGTCATTACCAAATTCATTGACCCCCCTACAGGGGTGGGATTAGATGGCGGAGACTTTGTCATCTCCAACAAGGATGCAAAATTTAAGGATGGCGATACTGTTAATATTAAATTGAAAGGTAAGTCTGTTTATGTGGTGATTGATGATATCTATAACGAAAAACCATCTCGTATAGGCGACCCCTTTAATACTGGTGTCAACTATACTCTACTGAGTGAACATTCTGAGTATAAGGAAGGAACTTTAAATAGAGAGATTCTTACTGCTATACAGAACACAGATGGTAGCAAAAAAATCAAAAAGTCGGCAGGAATTAGTATCGCTCTTTCAAATCCGATAAATGAGTTTATTGGCGATGATCATCCACTTAATCTCTACATCTCTGACACCTCTAAAGGTGGTTTTGTTTTAGAGGAAGAGACCGCATCAATAATCTATGATCTTAAGGTAACTGACGAAGGTAATATCATGACGCTCCAGCATATACAGGGGATAGACTCTATGGGGCAAGTGGAGACGAGCCAGAAATCCTTGTCCTTCGCCATGGAGCCTGACAGTTTTAATTTCAATACTAAAAATGAATCGGGGCCTGTGGGCTATAACCAGTTGATAGAAATGCTAGAGGTAGCCAGGGAAGAAGCGATAAAAAAAGAGAATCTTCAAAGATATCCTGGAGAAACGCCTCAGCGACCTGAATTTCCAGTTTTTCATATAGATGAAAATACGCCTTCGGAGGTTAGGGTTGCCCTGCGTCGGCTTGGATATCGTGTACTCATTGATTCCAAAACAGGTAAATCAAATAAGGCTACTGCTACTGTGTATGTAGCAGACCATGATGCAGTAAATTTTGCACTAGATACAGGCAAGCCCGCAGATGAAGATTCTTTAGATTTGCGGATTAAGAATGAGGAGCATTGGGCGCCTTTTCGATTACTTGAAAACGATCTAGACTATCTTGAATGGTTTGAAATGTCGGAAAAACTAGTAGAAACTAGAAGAGAACTAGCTAGGACTGGACTTATTACTTTGGATATGGACGGGCTGATGCCTGGAGATGAGCGTATTCTTGCTCCATGGTTTGAGAGCGTGGTAGATGGTAGTGAACCAAGGGATAACAAACTTCGTGGTACGACACCTGGCATGCGGCAGATACAAGCGGTTGTTGATGTGTTTTGGAAAGCTGAAAAGGCTGAACTCGAAAAAGCACCTGGAGATGTAAGTGCAAATGATGCAGCAATACGCCAACAAACGCTGCGGGAAGCCAGGAGAAGCACTCCAGGCGATAGAATAATGGCTGGTATACTTAGTTCGCTCGGCCTTACAGGTGTACCATGGGAAGCTGTAATACCTTCTACTGAAGAAGATCTTACACCTGAGCAACTTGAGAAAGAAGTAAAGGATTACCAAGAACTCATACTGAGTACACTGACACCAGAGTCTTTTAATTTAGGGGATTACGCAATCGTGGATGGTAAGATTGTTCCTGCAGAAGATGGAGATCTTACTAATGAAGAGGTTGTTAGGAACCTAGTAACAGCTGGTTCTTATAGGCTATACAGAAAATACAAAAAACTTTCTAAAGTAATGTTTTCCGAAGTCATCACTCCTGTATTTTTTTTCGAGAAGGCTCCACTAGGAATCTTTGCAAATGCCTACAACACAGCTTACTCCACTAGGATAGACAGTCCGCTGAAAGGTAGGGGATCAGCTGTTATTATGCATATGGATCGTATGAAAAATATCTTCGAAAGTGCGGCCAAAGATCCCTCGCGTATGAAGTTAACAGATCCAATGGACCCAAAGCCACAGGAGCTGATTCCCATACCAAATTATAAAGGTATATGGCTGCGAAGGGTGCATCCCACGCATAGGCATACAGCCTTTAGGTCATTTGATGATTATGTTGCCTTTCTTGTAGCTCACGAAAAAGGCCATTCAATAAATGCAGCTGAGGATTTGGGACAAAAGGCACAGAAAAGTGGTGGAGCTTTGGTGGAAGATGTAACGAATACCATTGCTGTCAATGAACTAACAAGAGTCCAGTACAGTTTGTTATCACCTCTCTTACAACAGAGGCGACAAGAACAGATAGACGCAAGTGGCAATAAATTTGATAACGATAGTGTTAGAATAGAGAGTGATTTCAGGGGCAATGAGCGAGTTGATCCTAGTGATGAAACGCTTGATGCGATGAAGGGTGATTACACAGATAATCCATATATGGAAACGGAGACTCGGTCTAGAGAAGATATACAAAAAGATATATATGAATCTGAAAGCAACCAGCAATTGGTTGATACCATGCTTCTGCAGGATGAACTTCAAGAAGCGCTTCAGGAGCTTACAGATAACTACAATATAGAGCATCCAGGAAATACACTGACCGTAAAAGAATATGGAAAAAAATATGCAGCCCATATTACATCTGAATTTGGACTTAGAGAGTTAGCAGATGCGGGAGTTCTCGAAACAATAGGAGCAAGGCTAAAGAAAGTAGGAAAATATCAGACTGATCTAGTCCTTGCACTTAAGACTTCTGCAGGATCAGAAATCATTACTGCCTTATTAGCAAATGGAGCTATACCCTCCTCGTTAAGACAAAGAAGTAATAATTTACGCAAAGAATTTTTAAAAACTACACAGAATCGCTTTGAAAAAATGAAAAAGATGGCTCTTGCCACACTTAGCAAGATGCGTATTCCAGATAATATAATTGTAGAATTTGTAGATAATATGGATGGTTTATTTACAGGAATAGCTGAGGTTCATATCAGGGGTGAGATGCTACCTGAGACCCAATTAGCTGCATACGACTCTGCTTCAAATAGAATTATAATAAATCTTGCTGCTATTGATCCAGACAATATGGTATCAACCCAAGCATTGATACAAGAAGCTGCAATGCACGAAGGGGTTCATGCATTGATTATTAGAGATCACCTTTATGATGCTGAGCTAAACGCATTTATAAAGTATGGTAAAAATAATGTTGTACCTGAACAGGTTGACCAAAAGGCACACGAGATGGGCCTTACCTGGTTTGAGAAAGAAGTATATGACCAGAAGGATACCAATCTGAATGAAGTAGATATAGAAAGAGAGATGATTGTGGAATTGGTAGTAGCAATTACCCAGAACAAGGTGCCTGATACCACAATAAACGGTCGAATACGCAAGACCAAAGGGTTTCTTCAGGGTATGTTTGAAGGGATTATTGATTCGGCAAAAGATTCAGAGATCACGGATATGATGCAGGCATTTAATAACATAGAGTCTGGTCGAACTGGTCAGCGAGGTGCTGGCTATCAGGGTGAGACAGAGTTTACTGATGAAGATGAAATTAGAAGTCAAGGGATTTTACGTTACGCAGACCCAGACGAAGTAGATCAGTTGGTTAAAGCAATAGCCTTACGGGATGCCGCAAAGAGTGATGAGATGTTCGCGGCAGAAGATATCGAAGTGAAAAAAATTGCTAGTAAAATTTCGGAGAGACGTACCGAACTTCAAGAGTCTTCTGGTAAGGTGGATGAGTTTAAGGCAATATCCAATATACGGGAGGCGATCAAAGATGTTCAGGCGGAAAACCCCTATGCAATACCTTTGCTGAATGGTGAAAACTGGACCATGTCTACTGATCCTGAAGCGCGTCGGGTTGCGCTAGATGAATTCTTAAAGAACAGAAGAATGAAGGATGGGGTAGAACATTATACGATGCCTCGTACCTACCAGAACATGTTCAATAGACAGCATGATATTAGTCAGAGAACAAAGAGTATAGTTGACAGGGCCGTAGAGGAAGGCTTAGTCACTGGTGTGGATGGAGACAATATTAGGAAAAGCCTGGGTAGTGGGGTACTCTCTGGGAATGATTTTGGTGGAAATGACGTTGCGGAAACAGATATAAATATAAAAACAACAGCTTCAAATATGAGGTATCAGTTTTTAGATCGACGACAATGGCTCGTTGAGCAGACTGATAGGATATTAGCCGCACAGAATAGGGCGATGGTTGATGCAGAGACATCAGCTATAGTTATGTTCCGTAATGCAGACAACGCAGTGAATTGGTTGGGGGGTATGATGAAGAGAGGGCCTCTTTCATACTTAGGTTTTGCAACGGGATCAGGCCAGTTCGATATTGCTCCTGTCTATGACAATATTCTAGCAGAAAAGTATGATAGCGATGGTCGCGTTAAGGGACTGTTAGATATATTTTCTTCTATTTCCAAGCCGATAGACGAACAAACAGCCACCCTTTATGGCATGGCAAAGCGAGTGTTGTGGACCAAAAAACGCTTAGAGGAAACCAGAAATCTCCTTAGGCCATTACCATATACTGGCAGTCTTAAGATTGAGTATGAGGATTCAGAATTAGTTGATCGTCTTAAAATGTTTGAGAAAGCATACAATGATATCAACCCAAAGGTTGAGGGTGAGCAGAGAAAGTGGGCTGAAACAAAAGTGAAGGGCAGAGAGGGACTTGTTATTGAAAGTGCGGAGGAGATTATCGCAAGCGTGGAGAGTAGTGAACCCCACATTATAGAATTTTGGGATAACTATCAGGCGTTCAATAGAGCGAATATACGCATGGCATTTGACACGGGGATGATCACCTTAGACCAGAGAGACGAATGGTTGGCTATGCCATACACACCTTTCTATCGTGAGACCAATCCTATGGAATCATTTCCTGTAGGCTCTGGTCAACAGATGGCTAAGCGTGGCAGGCTTAGTATAGAAAGGGCTTTGTCGGACAGTTTAAAGCCAGTGAATGCTGACCTAATGAATAATATTATGGAGAATACTCAGGCCCTAGTAAGAGATGCTATGATTAATGTAGCTGCGGCACGAACAGCTAGAGATGCTATAGACTTGAATGAAGCCAAGCTTGTTGCTGTCAGTGACATGGCTGGAGATATAGATAATAATGTTATTCGGGTTATGGAACGTGGCGTGGCCAAGCACTACCAACTTGATGACACTCAGCTTGCAATGTCCGTGATGATGTTAGGCTTTAATCCTAAGAAGCGGATTCAAGATTTGTTTGGTGGCATGGAGGTAGGAGAGTATGTAGCCAAGGGCTTCACTGGTGCATCTAGCTTACTAAGAGAAGCTGTTACAAGAACGCCTCCATTCCAGATAAAAAATATTTTGAGAGACTCATGGCAAGCAAGCACCATTGTCGGAGGTGGACCACTTCTTGTATTGGATTCAATAAAAAATGCATTAGATCCAAACGTACAAAAAAGAGCGGAAGAAAAAGGGCTGTCTATAGGGATCGACTTTGTTGCTGAGCCAGGAGAGTATGGCAATCTAATGAGGAAGCAACTTAAAAATGCTAACCTAGACTGGAGTGATCCTTTGGCTGGGTTCTCTGCAATATGGACATTTCTTGGAAATATTGCCAAGCAATCTGAAGTGGCTACAAGAGTAGCTGTATATGATAGGGTATTAGCGCAGACAGGTGATCATGCATTGGCTCAATATACTGCTGTTGAGATTATGAACTATGGTCGTAGGGGTGCCAACCCTGCACTCAGTACCTACATGGCTACCGTACCGTTTATGAATGGTAGGATGCAAGGACTTGATGTTATCTGGAGGGGAATTCAGTCCAAGCTGGGATCTTCTGATATACCAGGCATAGCAGGATACGGAATGACTAAAGAAGAATTTCAAAATATACCTGTCTGGGAACAGAACAGACAAAAAATATTGGGAAGGGGACTTGTATTGAGTGCCGCTACAATGATGTGGTACTGGATGATGTACGATGACGATGAGTACCAGGATTTAAGAGATGAAGTAAAAGCAGATAACTGGTTATTCCCAGTGTCCGATCATGCATGGCTAAAGATACCCATACCCTTTGAGGTTGGCGTGATCTTTAAGGTAATTCCAGAGCAGATTATGAGGGCAATGTTAGAGAAAGACTATGACATGGCAGATGCTAGTGGTGAAGTAAAAAGACAGATAAGCACCTCACTTAGTCTTAGTGGTCCACAGCTTGTGTCACCCCTTGCAGGTGCCTGGAGAAACTATGATAAATACCGAAAAGATTATATTGTAGATCCATTTATGGATGATAGTATCTCTCCGAATGAGCAGAGAAATCGGTTTACAAGTAACACTGCTCGTACTCTTGCGGATACCGTTAACATGATTCCACTATTAAATAACGTAGACTTTCTAACATCTCCGATGAAGATGGAATATATGCTACGCCAATACTTTGGAACGATGGGTGGCTATGTAATAACAGCGGCTGATAGAATTGCAAGGGCTGGTGTTGTACCCACTATTCCGATTGATCCACTTATGAATTGGTCAGAGGCAGAAAACATAGTTGGCACTGGTGTTGACTTTGATTGGGAATCTATGATAGGTGGGCCAGGTGTAGCCAATGTACCGATATTGGGAGACCTACTCATTGACCCCCGTACCAGAGCAGGAAAGCAACAAGAGTTCTATGAATTAATACAAGAGCTTGACACGGTAGTGGGAACGCTAAACTCTATCAACGAGAAAGACAGAGCAGAAGGTATTGATTATGAAAATAAACACAGAGAACTTCTTATGAAGAAGGGTCAGATTCGTTTGATGGAAACCCAGATGAAGGAATGGCGTGAGCGTAGAGACAGAGAGTTTGATCTTCCAAGGGCATCCATCAGCGATGACGATAGAAGAGATGACTATCAGAGCTTAATAGATTATAGAAATTATATACTTCAAGACATGGATCGTTTACTTGAAGGCGAGAAACGTGCTAGATCACTAATTAGATGGGGTGGGAAATGATTAGAGAACTTTTAACAGATGAGAAGGGTAACTTAAGTG
>TARA_R110000787_G_scaffold117206_1_pt1 | contig 12133 bp, 10 predicted proteins | sample TARA_R110000787 | Tara Oceans TARA_R110000787 (sample SAMEA4397920) | marine metagenome | biome: Polar Biome; feature: [DCM] deep chlorophyll maximum layer (ENVO:01000326); material: water (ENVO:00002006), including particulate matter (ENVO:01000060) such as... | depth 35 m
GACCAGAACAGTGGGGCCCTTCCGAGCCGCGTCGTCCTGATGAAACGTCCTCTAGATGGACGCCCCGATTCCGTCAACATAGTTTTTGCACTTTTGTTTCAAAAATATTCGTATTTGAAGGCTATAGCGGAGTTTCCGGCGATAAGGCGGTATCAAGGGCTTTAAACTTGTTGAAGGAAATCACTTCATTGGACGACGATAGCAACTTCGGAAACCGCGTAAGAAGCGCAGTTTTCTGGCGCTCCGGCACGCAAATCCTGGCACAGGTCATCGCCTGGGGTTCGACTTTGGCCGTAGTCCGGATCCTTGATCCCGGCGATTACGGAATATTTGCCATGACCCAGGTGGTGCTCGTTTTTCTCAGTTTCCTGAACGGATATGGCCTGGCCAGTTCGATCATCCAGGCGGAAAAAGTCGAACCGATCCGGATTCGCCAGGCCTTTGGCATGCTGCTGTTGCTGAACGGCGGGATCGCGATACTCCAGCTGATTCTCGCTTCTTTTGCAGCCGAATATTACCGGCAACCGATAATCGCCGATTTGCTGCGGGTCCAGGCGCTGATCTTTCTCGCCACGCCGTTCATGGTATTGCCCGAAGCGCTGATGACCCGCGAGCTGGAATTCAAGAAGCCCGCGATCATCAATCTCATCTCGGCAGTGGTCGGCGCAACCACAGCGTTATATTGCGCCTATAATGGTTATGGCGTCTGGACATTGGTCTATGCACCGCTGGCGATATTCTGGAGCCGGGCGATCTGCCTCGTCATAGCGGTCAAATTCTATATATTGCCGACCTTCAATTTCACAGGCGCCGGAGCGATGTTCGGATTTGGCGCCACCTTGCTGGCCAGCCACCTGTTCTGGACGATCCAAAGCCAGTCCGACATATTCATCGCCGGCCGTCACCTCGATCCGCATGATCTTGGCCTCTATGCAGAAGCGCTGTTCCTGACGACGATCTTCGCCGCAAAATTTGTGCCGCCCTTGAACGAAGTCGCCTTCCCGGCTTATTCCCGGCTGCAGTCCAACCCCCGCGCCCTGGCATGGTCCTTCCTCAAGGCGATCCGGCTGATCATGCTGATCTCCTGCCCTCTCTATCTCGGCATGGCAGTTACCGCCTATCCGCTGGTCGAAACCCTGTTCGGTCCGAAATGGAACGAAATGTCTCCCTTTGTCGCGATCCTCGCGCTGGCAATGCCGGTGATGACGTTGCAGATATTGTTCACCCCCGCCAATAACGCGCTGGGACGTCCGCAAGTAACCGCGCGGACCAATATGTTCGGCGCGGTCCTGATGCCGGTCACATTCCTGATCGCTATCCAATATGGTGTTTACGGTCTCGCCTGGGGATGGGTTATCGCCTTCCCGATCCTGACGCTTTTCACTTTCTCGCAATCGCATCGGCATATCGGCATCAATGCTCTGGAAATCGGCCAGGCCGTGTGGCCGGGCCTGTCGGCTTCGATCGTCATGGCAGCCATTGTCTATCTCGTCGACCAGATGCTGCCGGAGATGATTGTCTATCTGAGGCTGGCGCTGTTGGTCGCAACCGGCGGCCTCGCTTATCTCGGTTTGCTCTATATATTGGCCAGACCGACACTGATGGAAGTTATCCAGCTGATCGTCCGCCGCAAACCGCCGGAACCGGGGCCGACGATATTGGAATCCGGGACGATATAAGTCCAATATCTGCAAGGCGGGCTATCTGGCCGGACAAAGGCCAGAGCCATCGGCCTCATTAAAATGGCCGTTGCCGGGATGCGATGAAAAGCCGATCCTGGCGGAATGGCTCATATTTTATCTCTCGCCGCAGGCACATTGCCCGAATTTCAACCGGAAGACGTAGCGGACGCTGCGGGGCGGGCGGGATTCAGCCATGTCGGTTTCACTATCGAGCCGGAGAAATGGACCGCGGAGACCCGGCGACGCACGCTTGATGCGATCCGGGCCCATGACCTGTCTGTGCTGGACGTGGAGGTCATATGGATCGCGGAGGGTGGAAAGCTGACCGATGACCATAAGCGGATCATCGACGCGGGAATAGACCTCGGCGCCGCCAATATTCTGGTGGTAAGCTCCGAACCGGATCATGGCCGGACCGCCGACGCCTTGCATCAATTATGCGCATGGGCAGCTCCGGGCAACATACGGGTAGCGCTGGAGTTTCTGATGATCACCGCGGTGCAGTCGATGGACAGCGCGCTCGACATTATCCGGAAGGCCGACCACCCGGCCGCCGCCTTGCTGATCGACACGCTCCATTTCCAGCGGGCGGGCCATGCACCCGCAAAATTGGAAGAAATGGAAGCATGTTTTCTGCCTTATGCGCAAATCTGCGATGGCAATCCCGACTGCGCCGACAGTTTCGAGGCCTATCTCGAAGACGCCATAGATTTGCGAAGCTGTCCCGGTGAAGGAGGCTTGCCTGTAGCCGATATCATAAAGGCGCTACCGACGCATGCAGCGCTCAGCCTTGAAGTCCGCTCCAAGGCCTATCGAGAGCGGTTCCCCGACGCGACCGACCGCGCAACGGCGGTGCGCAATATTAGCCTGAAATATCTGAGTCAGAACAACATAGCCGTTCTATAGGACAGGACCTAGGCCGACTGGATATAATCGCGCATCGCCGCCGCTTCGCTTTCGATTTTATCGATCCGGTATTTGACCAGATCGCCAATCGAGACAAAGCCGACAAGTTTGTCATCCTCGACCACCGGCAGATGGCGAATCCGCCTCTTGGTCATCAATGACAGCGCGCCCATGACACTTTTGGTTCGTTCGACGAAAATCACATCGGATGTCATCACGTCGCGCACCACATGATCCATGGCGGCGTGGCCGTATTTCCGCAGGCAATGGAGCACATCACGTTCGGAAAAAATCCCGACAACGCCTTCTCCATCGAGAACCGGGAGAGCGCCGATGCGTTTTTCCGCCAGGATTTCGACCGCCTGTGAAACCGACATATCTGCAGTACAACTATAAATGTCGGCGCTGCGTCCCTGCAAAATTGTTTGAATGGTCATCGTCCATCTCCTCGCCTCTGATTCTGTTTACTGCACCCGTATAGCATATTTTTGAAATTGATTGGACTTGATGGTAACAGGATTCGCGTCCAATGCACTGGAAACCAACGGAGCCCCCTTTGTCCCAACCTTCCCGCCTTGATGATCCCCTCTACGCCAGCATCGCCTGGTCCCGATATTGGCGGTTGATGCGCGCTATGGGGCTCTTCACGTTATTTTGCGTCGTGGTCACCTTGTCGATCCTCTATTATCTCCACGGTTGGGTCTCGATACATATGTATATTGCTACCGCCGGCGGCATAGCCTTTGCCTTGATGCTGACGGCGGCATTGATGGGACTGGTCTTCCTGTCGAGCGGGACCGGGCATGACGAATCAATCGATGATAAAGCTTTCAAGGACATATTTCCCGATGGGTAATGACGATCTGACCGCACTGGCCAAAATGCAGCCGGTACTTCGTGTCGCGCCGCAGCCGAGGGATCTGAACAACAACGGCCATATATTCGGTGGCTGGGTATTGTCGCAAATGGATATCGCCGGCGGGATCATGGCGGCCAGAGTGGCGCGCGGATCGACCGCGACGGTCGCCATCGAGGCGATGGAATTTATCGCACCGATCCTGTCTCGCGATCTGATTTCGGTTTATGCCCGGGTGGAACGGATCGGACGGACCTCGGTCGCGATCCGGCTCGACGTTATCGCTTCGCGCAATCTGGCAGAAGAACAGGTGCCGGTCACCAGCGGATTGTTCACCTTTGTGGCTCTCGACGAGAACCATCGCCCCAGAATCATTCCGGAAGAATCAAAGCAGAAATATCTGCAACAATGATCTGGCCGCTATTGGCGCAATTTGATCGTGTAGGAAATTTTCGCTTCGTCATTCGCCGGAACGGTCACTCGCCAGATGGGAACACCGTCAATTACGTCGATAGCTTTGACCCGACCGGAAATATCATAGGGAATTTCCATTTCAAAGCTGACCGGATGGTCGCGCGCGTTGGTCACGACGGCCTGCCAGCTTGACTTGCGCTTCGATCGACGCGTCTCGACCACCGACAAGCGCACGTCGGACGAACTGCCCACTTCGACCTCGACTTCGTTATTTATCGCCCGGTCGGGCAAAGCCCCTTCCCCCGCCAGTAGCGGCCCGACAAAACTATTCTCGAAAACCGCGACCCTGCCAGCCGGAAGCGGTACACCCAGTCCGTTTTCCGCATCGTTTTTGCTTCGCAGAATATAGCTGATCGCACCGCTATTTTCATTATAATTGCCGGCATTAGCAACATAGATACGCTCATAAGTGACGCCGGACTGGACGATCATCGCCACCTGCTTCTGGCCCTTGGCGCTAACCGCAACCCGCTCGGGAACCCGATATAATTTGAGATCGCCAAGATCCTCCTGCTCCGCGACCACAACCGCGACCGGCGACGCCATGTCCATCATTTTTTCACTACGTCGCGTCGCAGTGACCATGATCTCCGCTCCCTCGTCGTGGTACATCATCGGCGCCGGAGCGGGCGGAGGCATCGGCGGACGGGACAGGATATATCCGGGATTATAGGGAACCTGATCCGTGCGCTGCATCGGCCAGCAGCGGATGATCAGCGCGCCGCCGGTTGGACGCACCTGATCAGCCCGCCGTTCGCGATTGGGTTCTCCGGCAACCACCATCATATTGGCATTTTCAAAACTCTGGTTGCCGCCATTAGCCACCGTCAGCCAGGCGAACAGATCCATTTTGGCCTTCTCGCCCGCTTCGCGCTGCTTGACCGTCGCGATATAATTGGCCTGCCAGTCAAAACCGGAAGCCAGATAGGTCAGGGTCAGCTTGGCGGTCACCGCCTGCTCTGAAGTGGTCAGAATCGACAAAGTCGGTTTGGCAGACAGACCCGCAGGGATTTCCGAGAAGGTCATCCGTTCCGGCAGGCCGGTACAGCGCAGAGCCTCGAACCCTTCGTCGCTCTCGAAAATCACGCCGCCAGCCGGCCCTGCGGTGATGAACACATCTTGCGTGCGCGACACGCCGGTCGCTTTGTCGGTGCGAGTGATCGAGACCTCGCGTTTGAGATAGGCGTCCACAAGACCTTGGGGCGACAATAGACGCGCATCGCGGTTCTTTTCCCGGACGCCGTTGGGCAAGCCGGTCACCATGGCGCTTTCAGGGAACATTCCTTCGGACACGCCTTCGAAGCGCACCGTCGCGTCGCCGGCGGGCAGTTGCACCGTCCGGGTCTCGGTGATCAGCGCATAGCCTTGCGGCCAATTGGCATTAATCGCTCCGTCCCCTCTTCCGGGCGCGCGGTAGATGGTGATCGACACATCTGTGGGCTCGTCGGAGACGACAAGCTGTTGCGCCGCAAGCGGACTGGCCGGCGAGCATAACGCCAATGCCAGTAAGGCCAGGAGCCGGGAGACGGTCATACCGCTCGACCCGATCAGTAACGGCTGTCGAAAGTCGCGGTCACCGTCACGCTACCATTGGCAGGGACGTTAAGCCGCCATTCCACCTTGTCGGCGGACACCCGTTCGCTTGCCTGGCTTTCCTGCTCGATACCGACATCTCCCCAGAGTCCGGACTGCGCGAGGTCGACCGTGACCGCTTCCGGGCGCGCATTGGTAACCTCGTAGCGCATTTTGCTCCGCCAGCGAGTGGACGAGCGCCGGGTGCGCTCCTCGACGACAGTCTTGACCTTCACGTCAAAGGCTTCGCCGGTGCGGATCGACATTGACGAACCCATGGGCGTCGCCTCGATCTGGCTTTCGCCGATAAATTGCGGATCGCCACGCTTGTCGCGCATATAGACCCGCATGATCCCGGACGGCAGCTGGTCACCAAGACCGCCGGCGCGCGAGGTCGAGAATTTCAGCACCGAATTGGCGCTGGCGGCATCGCGGGTACCCAGCCAGCCATTGGTAAATTCGTAGACCTTGCGCGCGGGCGCTGCCGTAACATCGAGAAAACTGACCTGCTTCTGCTGGGCATTGGCGATCGTGGTCCGCTCGGGGAGCGGATAGAGATAATAATCGCCCAGCCGCTCACGATCACTGGATTCGGTTCCGGCGCTGTCAATCGTGCCGGTCGGCCATTGCGGATAGCTGTTCCGGCCGCCGCCGCTGTTGGGACTGCCTGCAACCAAAAGGGTGTTGGCATTGCGATAATCGGTACCGCTATTATTGGTCAGCGTGATCCAGCCCTGGACATTGATTGTCTGCCTGGCATCGTCAAACAGGGTCACATAATCCGCCTTCCAGCCGAGCCCCGGAGTCAGGTAACTCAGCGTTGTCGGCACCTGCCCGCCCGTCGACTCCAAGGTGATCGATAGCGTTGGACGCGCTCTCAGATTGGGTGGCACGCGATCAAAAATCACTCGCACCGGCAGACCGTCGTCGCGCAGCACTTCGATCGTGTTGCCGATTTTCATTACCACACCGCCGTTGGCCGCGAGTATTTCCGCCCGCACCCGGGTTTCTGCTCCGGTTGCCGGATTGGTCCGGATCAGGGTCACCGTCTGTCCCACAGCCTTTTCCATCAGCTTGGCCGGGGTGAGCAGATCAAAATCGAAATTCTGCTCAACTATGCCGATACCGGGACCGGACAGGGTCACGGTTTCCGCACGGATTTGCGCAGACACATCGGGGAATTGCTGCTTGCTGCGGCCCTTGGGCAGGCTCAGATTACGGACATCCTGCACCAGTGCCTGGTTATTATTGTAAATGGTAACCGAGACGGCACCCTGGGCCGATTCATCCGGTGAGGACTGGCTGATGGCTGGCGTTGCGACGCTCGCCAACAAAAGTCCGGTGAACATGAAATGCCGCATAGTCTGTCTCCCCTATCGAGAATATAAGCTAACCTATTGAAAATGAACCTCGCCTAAACAGTCATCATTCTGCGCTCACGCCCTCTGAGGGGGCCAGCCAGCGCAATCTCACACCGCCATTTGGTGTGACCATCCCGGATTCCTGAGCGATCACAACATTTTTGGCTGTCAAAGCTTCCTTGACCACGGCCCTGTCTGCAGCGGCCCCGTTCATGCCCAACGGCAAGCCAATCCGTCCGTAAGCCCAGATTATCAGATTGAGATTGTTGTTAGACTTCGGGTCCAGCACACCATCGGTGACGATCAATTCCGGCAAGGCGATGGCTGGCGGCTGCAATCTTATGATCCAGCCCTTCGCTCCCGAAGCGACGCGCTGCTCTAGCGCATAATATGATGCCAGCGAGGCACCGGAAAGCGGTTTTGCGACGACCATGGCACGCCGCTTGCTGGTATCCAGCGTCACATCATCCACCGAAACCCCGGCGATCAGAGCAAGATTCTCCCGCAATCTGGTTACCTGGATCTCGGCTTCCTGCGCCTGCTCTCGCATTTTCGCAGCGGCAAGCTCGGCTGAATTCGCATCTTCTCCGGTTTCCACCTTGAATTGATCCAGGTTGACGGAGATCGGCTTTCCCAACGTCCTGCTCAGGACCCTTGAGCTTTGTTCAGCGGCCCCTGCCAGGATCTTCGGCGTAAACACGGTAGCATTAATGACGATCGGATCGGCGTCGAAATCTATTTCTATTTGCGAGACGCTTGAACGTTTCCCGAACTGATCCTTGATATATCCATTAGCCGACCGCGAGACATTGGCTTCCCAGGCTATTTGTCGCAGCGAAAGACCGAGAGGAATAGCAAGCGCTATGAAGACCACGACCATCGCGGCAATTTGAAATTGAGATTGCCGTTCGGAAAGATAGGAACGGAAACCATAGAGCCAGGCCATAGCCGTTGCAGTCAACGCTATCGTCATCAGGTTGGTGAAAAACAGCAGCAACGAACCGCCGAATACGGCCCAGTTGAATGTCGCCAGACCAAAACCGACAACCGCAAGCGGCGGCATCAGAGCCGTAGCAATCGCGACGCCGACAATAGTGCCCATCCGCCCCCGGATCATTGCATAGGCACCGGCCATGGCAGAGAAAAGCGCGACCAGCAGATCAAAAAGATTGGGCCGTGTGCGCGCGGCAATTTCCGCGGTGACGGTTTGCAGGGGCGACAAGGTCACCACCAATCCGGCGAACAATATGGAGATTATCGTTCCCAGGACAATCGCCTTTCCGCTCTCTTTCAACCAGGCAGAATCGCCAACGGCGAGCGCAAATCCCGCCCCCATTATCGGCCCCATCAGTGGCGAGAGGAGCATGGCGCCAATCACGACAGCTGGCGACGAAAGCAATAGACCAAGGATTGCGATGCCGGCCGACATCGAGGTCATGAAGGCGAAATGGGGCGTAAACCCGCTGTCTTCCCGCACTTTATCGATGACTGTTTGCTGATCGACATCGGCGCGCACGACCATCCGCCACCAGCGGCGGAACAAGCTGACACTCTCGGTAACCGGTGCGAATGGACCGGCTGCCTGATTTGATTTTGACTGTTCCGGACTGGTGGTTTGAACGTTATCGTCTGTCATAGCACTGCTTTAGCGCTGAAAAATGATCCCGAATAGACAAACATTACCTCGGGCGTAGTTGAAAAATGAACGGTTTCGTCTTTTATCGCGAAACTGTATCACCTATATATATCACAGCGGCCATAATGCCGTGCCAAGGAGCCTGGAGGGGAGCCATATCATGCCACGTCCCGAAACCGACATCGCAGCAACGCGCCTGAGAATAATCGCTGCCGCCGACCGGATGATCCAGGACCGAGGCGCGATCAGCTTCACGATGAGCGACCTCGCGACAGCGGTCGGCATGTCGCCTTCCAATCTCTACCGCTTTTTCGAGAATAAGGACGCGCTGGCCGAAGCGATGGCAGGAGAATGGTTTGCGGAACTGCTGGTCATCATGGAGGAACTGGTTTCCGCCGACATGCCGGTCGAGGAAAAGCTCTATCAGTTTTTCGCCAAGCGCGTGGTTATCAAGCGGGCACGATATGAAGATGATCCGGAATTGTTTGAATCCTACATGGAACTGGGAAACGAGCATTTTGACGTGATCAAGGGCTATGTCGATCTGGCCGATCATTACATGGCCTCGATTCTCGCTGAAGCAATGGAGAGCGGCTATTTCAAAGGGCTGGAGCTCGATGCTGTCGTATCACTGGTCAACACCATGATGCAGCCCTTTTGCAATCCCCAGCTGATGATGCAGATGATGCATCTGGCAACCGAAGAACGGCTGAGGATCGTGGTCAGCACCATCTTCAGAGGCTTGCAGGCCGATGATGCCCGGCCGGTCACCAAGCCTGAACTGCACGTTGCCAGCTAGGCGTCTTTCGCCAGCCATTGTTTCATCATGGCCGGCGGCGGGGACGGTTTCATCTTGGTTTCGTCCAGCGCTGCCAGGGCGCGCTCGCGATCTTCGTCGGTGAAGCTACCCGTGGTCAGGCAGAATTCGATCATATTGCCATTGGGATCGCGGGTGTAGACCGAGTGGCACCAATTATGGTCGATCTCCAGCACGTCGAGACCGGCCGCATTCCATTTTTCGCGCCAGCCGGTCAGTTGCTCTGCTGTATCCACGGAGAAGCTGTAATGGTTGGTCCCCTGCGGCGTTCCGGCTGCCTCGTTGAGGTCGAATTTATATCCGGCTTCACCGGGAGTTTCCATCAACTCCCAGAAGGCGATGAACCGGCTGTCGTCGCCGTCCATCCGGTAGAAGAAATGCTTTCCCCAGCCGCCGCCCATGACCGGTGCAATCTCGACCTTGACCAGTTCAAAGCCCATCACGCCTTCATAAAAAGCGTGGATCGCCTTCATGTCCTTCGCCGCGAGGGCGAGATGATGGTAGCTCATTGCTTCGCTCCCTTCCGTTTGTCGACCATGCCCATGACATCGGCGGTGGCGCCATCGGGAGCGGGCACTTCGACAACCCGTTCCGGCACATCGTCGAATTCCAGTTTCAGCGCCCGGCTCATCACAGCGTGCATCATATAGGTGCAGGTGATGTAGGTGAGCTCGAGTATTTCGACTTCGCCGAGATATTTGTTCAGCGCCGTGAAAACGCCGTCGGGCACCCTGCCCCGCTCCAGCACCAGGCAATCGGTATAGGCGAGAACCGCCCGTTCGACATTGCTGAAACAGTCGGCAACCTGCCAGTCGGGGATGGCTTTGACCTGCTCTTCGGAAAAGCCCTCGAAGCGCATGGCCTTGCTGTGCTGGGAATAGACAAATTGCGATCCCACCGCATAGCCGGCGCGGATCTGGCCGAGTTCGCGCAGCTTCGGATCGAGCTTGCGATTGGGCGAACGGTAGAAACCGAAGCCCTCGCTGGTATGTTTGAAAGCATCGGGGACCTGCGCGAACACGGTCCACCAGTTGCCCGGCGTGCCGGTTGCCGTGCCCGGTTCCGCCACCGGATCACGATCACCGAACAGCATATTATAGAGACCGAGAACATAGTCGTCGGTCACCTCTGACCGGGGTATTTCGCGCAGTCGGGGCATGGGTCTCTCTCCTATGCCCCGACTATGCACAATATAGCGTGGCGTTCTAGCCTTTCGCGAGATTCCGCAGGACATATTGCAGGATGCCGCCGTTGAGGAAATATTCCATTTCATTGGCGGTATCGATCCGGCAGATCGTCTTGAAGGTCGATGTCGTGCCATCGGCGCGGGTCATTTCGACTTCGACTTCCTGCAGTGGTTTCAGCGTGGCGACACCCTTGATCGTGAAGCTTTCCGAACCGTCGAGGCTTAGAATTTCGCGATCGGTGCCTTCGCCGAATTGCAGTGGCAGGACGCCCATGCCGACGAGGTTCGAACGGTGGATCCGCTCGTAGCTTTCGACGATGACAGCGCGGACGCCGAGCAGGTTGGTGCCCTTGGCCGCCCAGTCGCGCGACGAGCCGGTGCCATATTGCTCGCCACCGATGACAACCAGTGGGGTGCCGTCGGCCTTGTGCTTCATTGCGGCGTCGTAGATTGGCATGACCTGGCCGTTGTACTTGGTGTAACCGCCTTCTTTGCCGTCGGCCATTTCATTCTTGATACGAATATTCGCAAATGTGCCGCGCATCATGACTTCGTGGTTGCCGCGGCGGGAGCCGTAGCTGTTGAAGTCGGCCTTGTTAACCTGATGATTTTTCAGATATTCTCCGGCAGGACTGTCCTCCTTGATCGCGCCGGCTGGCGAGATATGGTCGGTGGTAATGCTGTCACCCAAAAGCGCCAGGGTTTTCGCCTCGATGATGTCGCTGATCGGCTCCGGCGTCATCGTCATGCCCTCGAAATAGGGCGGGTTGGCAACATAGGTCGAGCCCGCGCGCCACTGGTAGGTGTCGCCGCCGGTGACGTCGATCGCGCGCCACTGGGCGTCGCCGTCATAGACATTGGCGTAGCGGCTCTCGAACATCTCGCGGTTGACGAAGCTGTTGACCATGTCGGTGACTTCGGCGTTGGTCGGCCAGATATCCTTGAGGAACACGTCCTCGCCGTCCTTGCCCTGCCCGATCGGCGTTTCATACATATCCTCGCGGACCGTGCCCTTCAGCGCATAAGCCACAACCAGCGGCGGCGAAGCGAGATAGTTGGCGCGCACGTCCTGCGACACCCGGCCTTCGAAGTTGCGGTTGCCCGAAAGCACCGACGCGGCAACCAGATCATTCTCGTTGATTGCCTTGGAAATCGGCGCCGGCAAAGGCCCCGAGTTACCGATACAGGTGGTGCAACCATAGCCGACCAGATTGAAGCCGAGATAGTTCAAGTCCTCGCTCAGGCCCGCCTTGTCGAGATAGTCGGTGACCACCTGCGATCCCGGTGCCAGCGATGACTTGACCCATGGCTTGCGCTGCAGCCCGCGTTCCCGCGCCTTGCGCGCGACCAGACCGGCGGCGATCAGCACCGTCGGGTTGGAGGTGTTGGTACAGCTGGTAATCGCGGCAATCGCGACATCGCCATGGGCAAAGCCCTGGTCGCTGCCGTCGACATCGACCCGCTTGCCGTCGTCATCGACGCCAAAGACCTTCTTGAGATCGCGGTTAAACTCTTCGTCCAGCTCGGCCATCGACACGCGCTGCTGCGGCAATTTCGGTCCGGAGAGCGACGGCACCACGGTGCTGATGTCGAGTTCCAGCGTCTTGGTGTAGATCGCGTCCTTGGTGGTCTCGTCATAGCGC
>TARA_R110000787_G_scaffold166642_4_pt1 | contig 12124 bp, 10 predicted proteins | sample TARA_R110000787 | Tara Oceans TARA_R110000787 (sample SAMEA4397920) | marine metagenome | biome: Polar Biome; feature: [DCM] deep chlorophyll maximum layer (ENVO:01000326); material: water (ENVO:00002006), including particulate matter (ENVO:01000060) such as... | depth 35 m
TTGCTCCCGGTCAATTCAGTAGGAGTGATGGGAGATGAAAGAACCTACGAAAAAGCAGTCGTTTTACGAGCAGTAGAAAGCACAGATGGAATGACGGCAGATTGGGTAAATTTACCTTATGAGTTTCTACAAAAAACGTCAAACCAAATTATCAATAAAGTAAAAGGTGTCAATAGGGTGGTGTATGATATAAGTTCAAAACCACCTGCAACCATTGAATGGGAATAAACTTATTAAATGAAAAAATTTAAATTATTAGTAATCGTATTTTTTGTTTTTGTTGCTACCTCATGTGGCCAACAAAAAAAGTACATCTCTTATTCTGTTAAGAAAGGTGAAACCATGAAGGTAATCGCCAAACGATTAGGGATTAAAACAAAAGATTTATTACGTTTAAATCCGGATGTTGGAAGAAGACCCGATCCAGAAACCATGATTATTATTCCGAATAAAGAATTTAAAAGAGCAACTATCTCTGATGAAACTACTGTTGAAAAAATTGATAGTACAGCTATAATTAATGAGGTGATTGATATTGATGAATTAAAAAAGACTTTTGTAATTCATAAAGTTTTAAAGGGTGATACTTTTTATAATTTAACCCGTTTTTATAATGTCTCAGAAAATGAACTAAAAACGCTGAACCCAGATTTAGAAACTGACGGTTTAAAATTAGAAATGATTCTAAAAATTAAACCAATTGAAGATGAAAATGAGGTTCTAATTTATAGAGATACAATACAAGAAAGTGTTTCTGTCAAATTAGCGATGATGCTTCCATTTAGAGCTGTTGAATATGATACAATTGATGCGAAAGATATTTTTAAAACAAAAACCTTGGCAAATATTACCACGGATTTGTATTTAGGTGCTTCCATAGCGATTGATTCTCTTAGAGATTTAGGAATCAATGTAGCGCTATCAGTTTTTGATACAGGAAGAAAGGATACAAAATTAGATTCAATTCTAGCAGCAACAGACTTTAGTGATACAGATGCGATTATTGGCCCTTTATATTCAGAAGAAGTACCAAAGGTGGCCAATAGAGCTGGAGTTCCGGTTATTTTTCCTGTATATTCAAAAAGTCAAACTAGTTTTAGTTCTTCAAGAATTATCAAAACTTTTGCAGATAAAGAAATACATCAAAAAGAATTAGTAGATCATATTTTAAGCACCTATTCAAGCGAGAATTTATTAATTATTGGTGACAGTTCTGTTACATCGATTCGTAATAGTGAAGCAATTAAATCAATATTATTAGAACACGATTCTATTACTGAAGCTATAATTATTCATCCAAATACTGGGTTTATTAGAAAACATTTTATCATAAATGCATTAAAAGCTGAAGTTGGTAATTGGGTTATTTTAGCTACAGATGACAGTGTAATCGCTTCCGATGTCATCAATAGCTTAATCAGTTTGCCAATAGAAGAGCCTGAAGAAGAAGATGAAGATGATAAAAAGAAGAAGAAGGAAAGCAACGAACCAGAAATGCAAATTCTTCCTGAAGATACTATAATTAAGGTTTTTGGATTCGATAAATCGACTCAGTTTGATAGAATTGATAATAACAAATTAGCCAAATTAGGTTTCACGTTTACGAGTGATATTTTTATTGATGAAACTTCACCAGCGGTTCAAATATTTAACAAGCAATATTTACAAAAGAACAATGCGTATCCATCCTATTATGCTACCAAAGGATTTGATATTATTTTTGATATTTCAATGAGATTGGCTTCTGGAGATAATTTAAAAGAGACGTTTAAGAAAGGAGCATCTTACCGATTAGAAAGTAAGTTTGATTACAGCAGAAAGCTATTTAGTACTTCTTCAAATAATGGAATTTACATCATTCAGTACAATCAAGATTTGACCTTAACTCGATTAAAGTAAGATATATACATAAAAAAAGCTCCTGAAATACAGGAGCTTTTTTTATATAACTTAATCTAAAATTAGATTTTCTTCATTTGTTGCTTCATCATTTGCATTTGCTCTTTCAGCATTCCGTGTTTATCAAGTTTTTTAGCTTCTGCCATTAACATTGTTGCTTCACGTTTACGTCTTTTGGTCATTGAAATTCCTGCTAGTTGTAATTTAGCCATGGCCATGTCATGATTCATTGCGAGTCCTAATTTCACTGCCTTTTTTAAATACTTTTCAGCTTGTGTAATATTAGTTTGAGAAAGCATAATTCCATGTAAGTAATTGTAGTACCCTTCTTGCTTTCTAATTAATGCTCCACTAGGGTTTTTAATGTAAGTCAGCCATTTTTGAGCAGCTGGGAAATTTTGCTTTCTTAATTGTAAAAATGCCAACAAAATAAATTCATTTTTGAAGTACAATAAGATAAACATTCCTGTTAATAGTAGAATAGCAATTCCATTACCAATATGTCCTTGCCAGAACTCAAATACTGACCAAATTATTGTTAATGCTGCTAAAGCTAATTTTATATTTTTATGAAACATATTTCAATTTTATTTTTAAATTACCCTTCAACTTCGCTTAGGGTTCCTGAGTACAAAAGTACACTTTTCTTTTATTTTTTATAAAACTTTCTATGTCTAAACCATGCCCCTAATCCTAATATAAAAACAAAACCTAGAGAATAAAACACTGAGGTTGGTGTAATAACTTGATCGCCACTAGCATAAGAGTGTAGTCCAGATAAATAGAAGTTTACACCAAAATAGGTCATCATTATAGATCCATATGCAAGTATAGACCATAGATTAAAGGTAAATCTACTTCTTAAACCAGGAATTAAACGCATGTGTAATACAAACGCATAAACCATAATAGATACTAAAGCCCAAGTTTCTTTTGGATCCCAACCCCAATAACGTCCCCAACTTTCATTGGCCCACATTCCACCTAAGAAATTACCAATAGTAAGCATAATCAGTCCAATGGTGATTGCCATTTCATTAATAGTGGTGATCTCTTTAATGTTTAGGTCCATTTTTTTCTTGTTCTTTTCTGTTGTGAAAATAGTTAAGAATAAGGCTACAATCCCTAAAATCATTCCTAATGAAAAAGGGCCGTAACTAGCTACAATTATTGATACATGAACTAGTAGCCACCAAGAATTTAATACTGGTTGTAAATTTGCAATTTCGGGATCTAACCAATTCTGATGTGCAAATGCTAAAATAACAGCGGTTAAAAAGGTTGTAGCAGCAATTGTTAATGACGATTTTCTTCCAAAAGCTAATCCGAATAACATGGTTGCCCAGGCGACATAAATAATAGATTCATAGGCGTTACTCCATGGCGCATTTCCGCTAATGTACCAACGACTTAATAGGCCAAGAAAGTGAAGCACAAAAAGTGCAACTGTAATCCCTATCAATACTTTTACAACTTTACCAATCCATCTTTTATCATTAAAGATTTGAAGAATAACGAAGAAGATTAAGAAAGCACTTACAAATCCGTAAAATTTAGCCAAGTTTTGAAAAATCTGTGCTTTATTGTAGGTGATTTCTAAGTCAATTTTCTCTTCATTTGGATATACATCAGCTCCGAATTTCTTCTGGAATTTTTTTATTCCATCTAACACTTTTCCAGCTTCAGTATAATTCCCAGTTCGCTTAGCGTTTTGTAATAATTGAATATAAATAGGTAAAGATTGTCTTACAAATAAAGAATCATTTCCAGTATAATTTGCTCTTGACGATTCTGGAAATGAAACCCATTTATTATTCTCATCATTCTTTTTTGGGTAAATTCTTAAAATACTTAAACTCAAGGCTTGTGAAAATAAATAGATTCTTCTTTCTATTTTAATAACATCCTTTTCAAATTTGTTTTTTACATTTTTCTTTTCTGCATCAGCCGCATATTCTCTAATCTTTGGATTTCCTCTCTCGTCATAAAAGTCTGCTAAACTGGCATGTGTAGCATCTTTATCTACACCAATAACTTCACGAACTTGTGTATTTCCTTTTTCTAAATATATAAAAGGAACATTAAACCATAACTTGGAATTTTCTATAATAGAAAGAAAAACTTGACTTGGCTCCATGCCGTTAAATTTTTCACTCTGACTAACCTTTCTAACCAACTCTGAAGCGAAGGTGTGTGCCGGTTTCATTCTTCCGCCAACATCTTGTATTATAAGTTTATTGAATTCCTCAGCATGCTTTAAATCGACCAAGTTGGCTTTTAAAATAGAATCAATTTGCTGAGCTGTTATTTTAGGAGCTAAATGACTATTATCTGTCTGAGCTATTGCGCTAATACTTAGAAATAGTCCAATAAACAGCGTCAAAGCAGCTTTTTTCTTTTTGATTTTCTTCAATGTTTTCTTTAAGGAGTCGAAACGAGTTCCGGGTGCAAATAAAATAGAAATCATTCCAATATATAATAGTGAGTACCCAATATAAGTAATCAATGTTCCCCAAAAATCATGATTTACAGATAGGTGTGTTTGCTCTACTTCACCAGAAATATCATAACTAGCTTGAAAAAATTTATATCCTTTATGATCTAAGATATGATTCATATAAATTTTATAATCAAATACTTCTTCGTCTACTACTGTAATTTCACTTGCAAAAGCAGCAGCGCTTTCAGAACCAGGGTATTTTTCTAATTGGAAATCATTTAATTTTATGCTAAACGGAGTTTCTAATTGTTGAGGACCATAATCTATTGTAAAGTTTAAGCCATTTAAAGTTAATTGTGTTGGTCTTTGTGGAGCGTATTTTCCACCAAAAATTTCTATTTGTGTTGTTTCTTCATCAACAATAATATCTAAAACCAAGGCATCTAATTTAGTCTCATCTTTTTTATCACCTCTAAAAGTTTTCAACCCTCCTTTAAGAATAGGTTTAGGGATTACAAAAGGCAATCCACCAACATTGTATAAAGATCTCAATTGAAATTCTTGAATACTATCTGTAGCAACAGTTCCTTCAACTCTGTCTGCCATGCGCATCCATGTCCCATCGTTTTTTGTTTGTATTTTTAGAGTTCCATCTTTTCTAAAAATATTGATAGTTCCTGAATTGTCTGGAGTTTCAAAGCCAACTAGTACACCATGGATATTCTGTAATGTGCCTTTTTCGAGATAGTGTTCATGACGAGATCCACTGCTAGATTCTACAATAAATAAATGTTCTTTTCCTTTCTCATCTTCAACAAACTTTTCTTCAGCCCATGGTAGGTATTCAGCCAGTTTTATTGAAATTTTTTTTTCTTTAAAATTATCCTCTATACTCCAATTATTACTACCTCTTGCAGAAAACAATGTAGGTTCATGAATTGTTTTTTGCACCTCATTATCATTTATCACAACATTGACATACGTTTGTTCAGAAAGAAATTTATTAGTTGTTTCTCCTTCATTTATAAGCATCAATCCCTCATATCCTATATTTCTAGTAACACCTGCTCCAATTAAAATAAGAAGAAATGATACGTGAAACATTAATACGGGCCATTTTTCTTTACTAATTAATCGGTAACGAAAAATATTACCAAAAAAGTTGATGACAAAAAACACCATAATAGCTTCAAACCACCATGCATTGTAAACCAATGCTTTTGCCGTTTGTGTACCATAGTCATTTTCTATAAAAGTTGCAATACCCATTGCTGCAGCAAATACTATAAAAAGTACCGCTGTTAAGCGAGTAGAGTAGAAAATATTGAAGATTTTTTTCATCTAGAAAGAGCTTTTAAAAACGACTACAAATTTACGCATTAAACATTAAAATATTGTAGCATTCACTTCTTTTTTAGATGCAAAAATCCCTTATTAATTGCGTATTAATAAGGGGTTTATTTTTTATTTCTTATGAGTAGGAATCGGAGGAGGTCCGTCGGGGATAATTGCTTTGTAAACTTCTGTTCCTTTCCTCTTTTTGTATTCTGATTTTACTTTGTCAACTAATTTAGGATTTTCAAATAAATCTAACATGGTCATCGACATGGCTTTGGATGAATAAATCATTCCTTTATGTCCAATACTCATTCCGCCGCAAACAACAACAGCCCAAGAATGCCAAGGTGTATCTTTTGGAGCAGTTGTTACACGTAGATTGATATTTGCTACATTCCAGCTTACATCACCCACATCTGTTGATCCGCCTCCAGGATTTTTTCTAGTAACAGCCAATGGCTTTATGGATACATCCATTCCTACTTGTTCTTTTTTAGTCACTTCTTGAATCTTTTTTCCAAAAGCAACTTCTTCATTTGTATATTTAATAGGACCTAGTAATTCTAAATTCTGTTGCATGATTTTTCCGCCTTCTCGATTGACTAATACTTCATAGATTCCTGAAATCAAAGATATTTTATAATCTACATTAGCCATAATTGCGGCACCTTGAGCCATCTTTTGTACCTGTTCATATACAGGTAGCATTCCAGATCGTTTCGAGTCTCTTACTCGTACCCAAATTCTGGAATAATCTGGAACAACGTTCACTACTTGTCCACCATCTTGAATATGATAATGCATTCTTACGGTAGGTTTCACATGTTCTCTGTAATAATTGATTCCAGACGCGTATAATTCTGATGCATCTGAAGCGCTTCTTCCATTCCAAGGATCAGCAGCTGCGTGAGCAGCTTGTCCAAAAAACTCTACTTTAAAATCAACTAAGGCTAATGAACTTTGAACATCAGCTTCAGTCTTAGCTGAAGGATGCCAACTAATATTAACATCAACATCGTCCCAAAGTCCAGCATTTACCATCCATATCTTTCCGAAGAACTTCTCTTCTGAAGGGGTCCCGAAGAACTTTACAGTTCCTTTAATTTTACCAGTTTCTATTAATTCTTTAATGGCTATAGCAGCTCCTAAGCTTCCAGCTCCAAATAAATTATGTCCACAACCATGCCCTGAGCACCATCTTTTAAAGGAGCCTTGGTCGGTTGCGCTTTTTGAGAGATTCCTGGTAATGCATCAAACTCACCTAATACACTAATTACTGGAGAACCAGATCCATAGGTGGCTATAAAAGCAGTTGGCATTTGAGCAACACCACGTTCTACTTTAAACCCTTGTTCTTCTGCATACTTGGCAAGTATCTCTGCAGATTTTGTTTCTTCAAATGCAGTTTCGGCCGCATTCCATATATCATCACTGATTTTTATAAGAGCAGCTTTGTGTTTTTCAACAGAAGCAATTAATGCCTTTTTGTTTTTTTGATAATTTCTTTTGTGAATAGGAATTTGTCGCTATACATAGCAACAGAATAGTAAATAGAATTCTTTTCATTGTTTGGGAAATTGAAATTAGAAGTAAAAGATACTAAGATTCTTCTACACTATCAATTAAAATGCTGATCAAATCAATTGCGGCTTTTGCAATTTTTGTTCCAGGCCCAAAAACTCCTACGGCACCAGCATCAAATAAGAACTGATAATCTTGAGCAGGAATCACGCCTCCAACAATCACCATAATGTCTTCTCTTCCGTAGTTTTTTAATTCTTCAATTACTTGTGGAACCAGTGTTTTATGACCAGCAGCGAGTGATGAAATTCCTAAAATATGAACGTCGTTTTCAACTGCTTGTTTCACGGCTTCTTTTGGAGTTTGAAATAAAGGTCCGATATCTACATCAAAACCTAGATCGGCATAGCCTGTAGCAACAACTTTTGCGCCTCTATCATGTCCGTCTTGACCTAATTTAGCAATCATGATTCGAGGACGTCTACCTTCTAGTTCTGAAAATTTATTAGCAAGTTCTGCTGCTTCTTTAAAAAGTTTATCGTCTTTTATTTCTTTACTATACACGCCAGATATGGTTTTATGAACTGCTTTATGTCTTCCAAAAACAAGTTCTAGAGCATCAGAAATTTCTCCTAAAGTTGCTCTTTCTCTTGCTGCTTTTATAGCTAAATCTAATAAATTTTGAGTACCTGACTTTGCAGCTTCTGTTAAATCGGTTAATCTTTTTTTGACATTTTCTGAGTTTCTATGAGATTTTAACAGGTTTAATCTTTCTATTTGCGACTTTCTTACAGCTTCATTATCTACTTCTAAAATATGCAAAGGATCTTCTTCCTTTAACTGATATTTATTAACTCCAACAATAATATCTTTATTACTATCAATCTTTGCTTGTTTTTTTGCGGCAGCTTCTTCGATACGCATTTTTGGAATTCCTTTTTCAATGGCTTTTGTCATTCCGCCTAATTCTTCCACTTCCTCCATTAATTCCCAAGCTTTATTGGCAATATCTTCGGTAAGTTGCTCTACTTGATAACTTCCAGCCCAAGGGTCTACAGTTTTGGTAATTTGTGTTTCGTCTTGTAAATAGATTTGAGTATTTCTTGCAATTCTTGCCGAAAAATCTGTAGGCAATGCAATGGCTTCATCTAGCGCATTTGTATGAAGACTTTGAGTTCCTCCAAAAGCTGCTGCCATAGCTTCAATAGTAGTTCTTGCAACGTTGTTAAATGGGTCTTGTTCTGTTAAACTCCATCCACTAGTTTGGCAATGAGTTCTTAAAGCTAAAGATTTAGGGTTTTTTGGGTTGAATTGTTTTACGATTTTTGCCCATAACATTCTGGCAGCTCTCATTTTGGCTATTTCTGTAAAATGATTCATACCAATTGCCCAGAAAAAAGATAATCTTGGAGCAAATGAATCAATATCCATACCGGCTGCTAATCCTTTTTTTATATATTCTAAACCATCTGCTAGTGTATATGCTAGTTCAATTTCAGAAGTAGCACCAGCTTCTTGCATATGATACCCAGAAATTGATATTGAATTGAATTTTGGCATGTTTTTACTAGTGTATTCAAAAATATCTGCAATGATTTTCATGGAAGGAGAAGGAGGGTAGATATAGGTATTTCTCACCATAAATTCCTTTAAAATATCATTCTGTATCGTTCCGGATAATAGTTCAGCAGAAACGCCTTGTTCTTCAGCTGCAACAATATAAAAGGCTAAAATTGGAAGTACTGCACCGTTCATGGTCATAGAAACAGACATTTTGTCTAATGGAATCCCATCAAATAAAATCTTCATATCTTCTATAGAATCGATTGCGACACCAGCTTTGCCAACATCGCCTTGAACTCGCTCGTGATCTGAGTCATAACCTCTGTGTGTTGCCAAATCAAAAGCAACAGATAATCCTTTTTGACCAGCTTCTAAATTTCTTCTGTAGAACGCATTACTTTCTTCAGCAGTAGAAAATCCTGCATATTGTCTTACGGTCCATGGTCTTCTTACATACATTGTTGAGTAGGGTCCTCTTAAATTGGGAGCAATACCAGCAATAAAACCTTCGTGCTTAAAGGTTTTAGATGCTTCTTTTTTAGAGAATTGTAGCGATAAATTTTGCAAGTTTTTTCTAGCCATCTTCAAGTTTCATCAAATAATATAATTTCGCTCTTAATTTTTTTATCTCTCTTGTTCGTAGTTTTATTCTATAATCAGTAATCATTTTATAAATAAGAATGATGACTATAAAGATTGTGAAAAACACGAATAAAAACTTGATGGAGTCACCAAATAAAGCGTAGGAGAATTCTAATAAAAACAGAGAAAGTGCGGTGACTACGATCGCAAATATAAAAATATGTTTTCGCATCTTTTTTTTATATCTTTTAATCAAAGCTTTTTTTTGAGCCTGTATAACCCTAATTTCTTGGATTTCAATAGTATTTCCAATCATAATTATTCCTTTTCCAATCTATATTGTTCGCGTTGTTCAGATAATCTTCTCTGTAGGACTGGGGGAATTAATGTCTTTGAGTTGTTCGTTTTTAAAAATGGATAGATTTCAAGATTGTCTTTCATCAGATCATTTTTATTTGGTAATTTATTGGTGCCTAATAAAGTAATTTGATTTTTATCAAATTTATCTTGTTCTTTTTTCGCACTCTCTTGAATTTTAATTTGAATGGCACCTTTTTTTAATTGAACTAAAAAACCACCACCTTTTTCAATTTGTTTGAATGTTTCTAATGCTTTTTCTGCTAATTGCTTTTCAATATTTTCTATATAGTAAGAACCATTAGCAAAATGGTGTGATTCTGAAAGATACGCTTCTTTTTGTAAAATTAATAACTGGTTTCTAGCGATGCGTTCTCCAAATTCATTTGATTTATGATATAAAGTATCGTAAGAAATATTTGAAACTGTATTTGAACCACCTAAAACAGCACTCATGCACTCACTTGTTGTACGTAACATGTTTACATTATAATCGTAAATAGTTTTATTACGCTTACTTGGTTTCGTGAATATATGTGCTGGTTTATTTTCGATTCCGTGTTCTTTTAAAAGAGTTTCATGTAATATACGAAAAGCTCTTAGCTTGGCAATTTCAAAAAAGTAATTATTGCCAACAGAAAATATATAATGAATTTTTGAAGCTATAGATGCGCCATAAATCTCTATGTATTCATTTGTATGTGCCAATGCATAGGCTATTTCCTGTACTGTATTTGCTCCAGCATTTTGGTATAAGGATGCATTTACACATATTGTATTATCAAAGGCATTTATAAATTTACCTGTTTCAGCAATATCTGTTTTTAAGTTAGAAAACCAATTTCCGGTTTTTGCTAGATTGCCAATGATATCTATTTGAAAGTAAATAGAATTCTCACTACAATGATTCTGTACTTCAGAGATGAATTTAGCATCTAGAAACTGAAAATTAAAATAGATAGGAATATTTTTAAGATCAATTTTTTGTAGTACCTTTTTATAATCAAAAGTTTTTTTAGCAACAAATTGAATTGAAGTAGCTCCTCTTTCTAGACTATCTAATGCTAGTTTATTAGCAATGATAACATCATCTACAAAAACAGACTGACAAATTTTAAAGCCCTCTTTTGGTAAAGAAATCTCACTACTATTTCTATCTTCTTTTGTGTAAAAAGGTCTCACGGTAATTCCTTCTTTCGATTTCCACAATAATGAATCGTTATAGTCGTCGCCTTTTAAATCTACTTGGATTTTTTGTTTCCAAGCAGCGGGTGATGTAGTATCAAATTCGTTAAATAAGGAAGTTTTCATTTATTATTTTAAGGTATCTATTTCTATGATATAAACGTCTTCATTTTTCTTTTTCATTAAATATTTCTCTCTAGCAAATTTTTCTAGCTGAAGAGAATCTTGTAATTCTTTAATTATTTTTTTATCTTTTTCTATTTCTTTTTTATAAAAGGTAATCGTGTTCTTTAGTTCTTTTAACTCTTTGTCAAACTCTCTATTTAACTGAACATTACTATCAAAGAAAAGCATCCAAACTAAAAAGAGTATCAATATAAAAACATAAATATTCGTCAGAAATTTGAAGATCTTATTCTCTTTTAATTTTTTTAAAAACATAGTTTAAAGACGTTCACTTATTACAGTTCTAACAATATCGATAGCAACAGTATTATAACGATCATTCGGAATAATAATATCCGCAAAGTTTTTAGTGGGTTCTATAAATTGTTGATGCATTGGTTTTAGAGTGTCTTTATAGCGATTTAATACTTCATCAATATCTCTTCCTCTTTCTGTAATATCTCTTTTTAAACGTCTAATTAATCGCTCATCTGCATCTGCATGAACAAAGATTTTTATATCAAATAAATCAAGCAACTCTTTGCTGTTAAAAATTAAAATACCTTCTACAATTACAACTTTTCTTGGGTGCGTCTTTATAGTGTCTTTGGTTCTATTGTGAGTAACAAAAGAGTAAATAGGTTGCTCTATGATATCTCCATTTCTTAGTGCTGCTATATGCTGATTTAATAAATCAAAATCGATAGCTCTTGGATGATCAAAGTTAATCTTAGTTCTTTCTTCATAAGAAAGACTATTTGTTTCTTTGTAATATGAGTCTTGTGAAATTACACATACTTCATCTGAAGGGAGTTCATTTATAATCTGATTTACAACGGTTGTTTTTCCACTTCCAGTACCTCCAGCAATTCCAATTACAAGCATCTTTTGAGATTATTAATTTGATAAAATATTGATAACAAATTTAGCAAATTATTACTGGAGTACGCATAAAAAAAGAGCTCTTTCAAAGAAAGAACTCTTTTGAGCCGATGGAGGGACTTCCTTCGACTGCGCTCAGGATAGACTTCTCGTCCTCGTTATATTTAAAAAGAGCCGATGGAGGGACTCGAA
>TARA_R110000787_G_scaffold22308_3_pt1 | contig 12115 bp, 12 predicted proteins | sample TARA_R110000787 | Tara Oceans TARA_R110000787 (sample SAMEA4397920) | marine metagenome | biome: Polar Biome; feature: [DCM] deep chlorophyll maximum layer (ENVO:01000326); material: water (ENVO:00002006), including particulate matter (ENVO:01000060) such as... | depth 35 m
TTCGCTTTGTTGCGCAAAGGTTATTTTAGAAATAACTAATTCCGCAGCACGTTTTGCTTTCTCTTCATTTTGGAAAACAAGTTCAATATTAGCAATGATTAATTCTGCTGCGCGTTTTTCCTTCTCTTCACTTTGGTATTCAAGTTCTATATTTGCAATCTTTAACTCGTCTGCACGTTTTCCCTTTTCTCTACTTTGATTTTCAAGTTCAATATTAGCAATGCTTAATTCTGTTGCCCGTTTTCCCTTTTCTTTATTTTGATGGGTAATATCCGTTAATGAAACACCCAGCAAGTTTTTGGAAATTTTCCAAGTCCTAAAAAAATAATATTTATCAAATTCAGCTATATAACTTTCAAAGTTCGTTTGTACTCCCGTTTTGTGAACACTAGCAAACGCGGTCAACCAATTTTGTTCAAGAGTACCAATAATTGAGGATGCTTTTTTATTTATTAATTGATCCTTGGTTTTACCAAGAAAAGTTGCAAAAGACTGATTTATTTCACGAATATAACAATCGATTGGTTGACCTTGATTATCATAAATAAGCTCTATTGTCTCCACCATTTCTGTCATAGAATCAAAGAGCATCTTATATTGATTGTCTTTTGCTTTTAAAAGTTCTTTATTTGCAGCTTTTAATTCAAGTGCACGTTTTACCTTTTCTTGATTCTGAAAAGCAAGTTCTGTATTTGCGATGCTTAATTCTATGGTTCGTTCTTTTACTTTTTCTTCAAGGTTATTGTTAAGCTTTTTTAGTTCGTCTTGGGTTTTTCTTAGTTCAGTAACTTCTATACCATATCCTATTACATATTGAAATATATCATCAATAAAAACGGGATAAAACCTACGCATTATATAAATGTTTTTACCATCTTTATTATAAGTATCTACCCATTCTATTTCCTGTTTAGATTCAACGATCTTGTTAAAAACATCTCGTCTTCCTTGAGCCATAGACTTATCTATGTTTTTTAAATCGCAATAATCAAAATCGCTTTTCCCAATCATCCACTTTCTGGTTTCAACATCATTTATACCCTTTGGATTGATATATAAATACTTATGATTTTTATCGAAAACAGCAATATCAGCAGGCAGATTATCTAAAACAGTTTCACTAAATTTTTGTTTTTCTTCATTCTGAAAGGCACGTTTTTCTTTTTCTTCCAAAGTGCTTTCTTTATGAAGTTTTTTAAGTTCAAGAAGTTGCTTTTCTAATTCTTGATATGTTAACTTATTATTCATTTATCAATTTAGTATTTATTCCGATTAACGGTGAACTTGTAACAAACTTTGGTTAAGCTCGAATTTGAGTAATTGTTTTTATGCATTGTTATCCATCGTTTTTGTTCTTTCTATTCAATATCAGCAACACTTTACAAGTAATTACTATGAAACTAAGTTATGTAAGGTAAAAATATACAATTTTAAAATGAATTTAATGTTTTTTATCAAATAGTGGCTAACCTTTGTGTAAAAAAAATTGTGTGTTTAAACCTACAAATATAATAAATATTGAGATATTTATTTTGAATCACTTTTTTATTTAATATAAGTACTTTTTTTTTACAAACTTCTTTTATAATCTAGAACCGTTGCCTTTAAGCAACGTGCTTATACATTTATTTTGGAGGATTCTTAATGAAGGGTTGTGAGTATATTGCTACCTATTTTAAAAGAAGTAGAGTTGCAACCTTATTTACGATATGCACACTTACCAATGGTTTACATATGCTAATAGGTACGCAAATCCTTAGCGTTAACAAATACCAGCATTGGATATTATTCCTGCTACTGCAGTTTTGGCTATTAGAAAAAGAAGCTTGTTAAAAAAAATAAATCTAAACCTGTGAAAAAATAAAAGACTTATTTCTTATTGGGTTTAGCACATAAACCTTTCAAAGTATACATTACCAGATCTAGATTTTATAATATATTCAACCTTTTCCATGGTACAACGAGGCTCAATAGTAAATTGCACAAAACCAATAACATCAAAATCTTCTTGTGTTTTAATATTTATTTTCTGTCGGTAAATAGTATTTACTCGAACCCAATTAACAGTACCCCGAACAAAAGGATGCATATCTATTTCTTCAACAGATCGAGGTGTTTCCATAAGTTCACCTTCTAAAGTGAAATAATCATTATCATTTAATGAAGCATTAAACTTGCCTTTAAAATCTCTTTTAGCATAAGGTGATACGTAATAACTATCATTTCTTAATTCCATTTCTATAATTAAATAAGTCTCATTATTTTCTGTAGTTTCAAATAGAAATCTGATGGTATATGGTTCTTTAAATGGTTCCGTTTTCTCAACTTTTAAAGGCTGATTGTTAAGTGCTATATTATTTGTTGTAATCGTTTTTGGAGTTTCATTATTACAACTAATAAATAAAAGTACTAGCAGAAATGTAATAGTGTTTTTCATTTTGATAAATATTTTATTCATAAATATAGTTTTTTTAATTCTTCTGTAAAACTAAGTTAACTATGGGTTAAATATGTCAAAAGAATGTAAAAGAAGTGTCAACTATTGTAAAAAGTCATATAAATGTATGTTATTTACAGTAATTATGAAACGAGTATGTTAAAATATTTCACAGCCAAGAGAATGACTAATAGCGAACTGCATTTGACCGATTTAATAAAATAAGATAGACCTATGAAAAGAAAATTAAATTACTTTTTAGGTGCTTTATTAGTTGTTATTTTTATTTCTTGGGTGTATTCAAATCCAACTGACGAGGAAGAAGATTTTTCAGAAACTGTTAAAGTATCTTTACGTGATGTTGGGAACGAATTATTACTAGCTAATAACGATTCGACTTCAGTAGTGTTGCCTATTTTAAAATTAGACAAGAATAAGTATCAACTTTCTTTTAAAGAAAAATTGGCTTTTGAGCCAAGCAGATTGGTTACTAACTTCAAAAATAGTTTTCAGAAATCTGATCTTTCAAAATTTTATCGAGTAGAAGTGATTCAATGTGAAGATCACGAGGTTGCTTATAGTTATGAAATAAAAAATGAAGCTGAAAAAGATATAATTCCTTGTAGGGGTCGAATTTTAACAGAAGGATGTTATTTAATTGAAGTAAAATTTACCAAATTAAAAGTATTCTCTTCCAATAAAAAGTTGCTTTTATATTTACTGATTGGAGTATTCACCTTATTAATGATATCCATCTTCTATAAAAGAAAACAACTAAATACCACTGTGGAAATAAATTCATCTTTTGAATCATTAGGAAGTTATCAGTTTTATCCATTGCAAAATAAACTAGTTAAAAAAGCAATTGAAATCAGTCTCTCCAAAAAAGAATGTGAATTATTAGAAATTCTGGTAGCAAACTCAAATCAAATTGTTAAACGTGATGAGTTAACTAAAAGGATTTGGGAAGATAATGGGGTTATTGTTGGTAGAAGCTTGGATACTTATATTTCTAAATTGCGTAAAAAATTAAAAGACGATGAGTCTATTAAAATAACCAACGTACATGGAGTTGGTTATAAGTTAGAAATAAGTAAAAAAGCATAAATTCTCTTTAAAGATTTAAAAAGTTTTACTCTTTGTTTTTACGTTGTTTAGGCTCAATAATCATTCTAAAATACTGGTCCTTATAGATGTAATATCCAATCCAATTATAAAAAGTTTTAAATTTATTTTTAAAATTTACCAAGCCCATGATGTGTACAAAAATCCAAATAAACCAAGCAGGAAATCCCTTTAAAAATATAGATTGATTAGGACCGTCTAAAACTGCCTTATTTCTTCCTATGATTGCTAAAGAGCCTTTGTCTTTATATTTAAATGGTTTCCAATTGCTGATACCTAATTTTAAATTAGTTGCTAGGTTTTTAGCTTGTTGTAATGCAGGTTGCGCGAGTTGTGGATGACCTTTGGGGTAATTATCATCGCCAAAGACCAAAGCAGAATCACCTAATGCATAAATATTATCATAGCCTTCCACCAAATTAAAGGCATTGGTTTTTAATCGTTTTCCGGATCCATAACTATTGGGGTTAAAGCCTTCAAAGGTTTTAGCAGAAATACCCGCAGCCCAAATTAAATTTTCGGTTTGTATTTCGGTGTTATCGGATAAATAAACGGTTTCGTTATGAAAATCCTTAACTAAGGTATTTAATTTAATTTTTACTCCTAATTGATTTAACTTCTGATGTGTATAAGATTGTGATTTTTTAGACATTGCTGCTAATACCGAGTCTTGTCCATCTATTAAATAGATTTCACCTAAATCTTCATCGTTTAGCTCAGGATAATCTTTTCTAAGGATATTTGATCTCATTTCGGCAAAGACACCCGAAAGTTCCACTCCAGTTGGACCAGCGCCAGCAATGACAAACGTTAATAGTTTTTTACGTTGTTCTGTATTGTTATATCTAGTAGCGCGATCTAAGCGTTTAAAAATAACATTTCTTAAGGAAAGCGCATCGCTAATCGTTTTCATGGGTAAACTATTTTCTTCAATATTTTTATTACCAAAGAAATTAGATTCTGTACCCGTCGCGATGACTAAGATATCGTAGGATAATGCTCCATTATTTAAAATGATTTTATTTTCTGAAGGAACTACTTGCTCTAAAGACCCCAATCTAAAACGTACATTATCTTTAGTTCTTAGAATCTTCCGATAAGGATAACTGATAGCGGAGGGTTCCATAAAGCCAGTTGATACTTGATATATTAATGGAGGAAAAAAATTGTAGTTATTAAGGTCTACAAGAATGATCTCGTATTTACTGGAAGAAGAAAGTCCGTTAATAAGTTCTAAACCTGCAAAGCCACCTCCAACGATGACTACTTTTTTAGGGGTATTCATTCAAAATTATTTATAAATGAAATTAGATGCTAAGATACTTAACATTTGTTTTTTAATTCTAAATTCACATGAATATCATTCAGTAATTAAATTATGAAATTAAGCCAAACCTGTCTTACCATCTCCATCGATGTCTTTTATTAAATGTGTTTCTAAGGCAATGAGTGTTTTTTTAAGCAAGTCTTTGGTAGTTGCTAATTCATCTTCTAAAAGCTGAACACGTTCTTCGATGCTATTGGTTTGTTCTTGTTGCTTTTCTAATTCGTCTTCTTGTAATAAATCCCAGAATATTCCCATGGTATTATAATTTTTCTTGGTTATATTTTAAAGGTAAACTTTTTTAAAATAAGAAGTCTAACATAAAATGTTGGACAAATCGTACTTAAGAATATTTTTAAATTTTTTTTGATAAAAATCCTCTATAAAAAAACGGTTCTAAACATATGTTTAGAACCGTTTTTAATTAATTTAATTTTCTATTTAGCAACCCATTAATCCGAAAGAAACTACCAATTCTTGATCTACTTTTTCTCCTTTAGTATTTTCAGCAGGTTCCCATGTTCCGGGTAAATTTAAAATAAGTTCTAACATTTTTTTATCTACCTCTGGATATCCAGAAAGTCTATCTTGATATACATTTTTGATAGTCCCGTTTTTAGTTACTGTAAAAAATACTTTTGCAGGTTGTAATTTTTCAGGTTCTACATGAACTCTGGACTCTTTACTACCTTCTCTTAGATAATCTTTTAGTGTTTCTTTTCCCATAAAATATGTAGCTTGTTTTTCTGGGACAATGGTTAGGTGAGGAGTGGAGTGAGTTTCTTCTAATACACCTGTTTCATTATTCTTTTCTAGATAATCTGCCCTAACTATAAAGTTGGTGCCGTAATCTGATGATTGTAAAAGTGCTAATTGAGCATCATTAAATTCATTACTATATCCTATTTCCCTGATGTCAGTCCATTTGTCATTAATAACTAAAATTACTTCCACAGATTTAAGCGTCTCGATTTTTTGTAGTTGTTCTTCATCATAAAACGCATCAATATTCCTTGCGTTTTGAACGATTTTTTTCTTAATAGAACCAAACCTTGGGCCAACGTCATAGATAAAATCTTCAAAGACTTCATTCTTTTTTTTCTCTATTGCTGGTTTTGTACTAGCAAGATCTTCATTAACTACAGATGTTTCTAGGACAGCTGTTTCTTTTTTATCCCAATCCAAAAAACTATAGGCTGATAACCCTAAGATGATTAATGCTGCACCAAAAAATAAAATACTCTTTTTCATATCTGTTTGTTTAATGATTAATTTCAATCAAATGTATTATAGTTATTAGGTTATGCGATGAATTTAAATGTAAAAAAAATGTAAAAAAATAGTGAAACCTAATGGATTAGGTAGTTTTCATTGTTGTTCTCTACATTTATAATAGTTGATTTTCTGTTTCTTTAATGAATCTACACCTTTTACTTTGCGACTAAAATAAAAAAAACCTAATAAAATTCTTAGAGGTTTTGAGAAAGTATACTAATTAATGCAAATGTAATTATAAGTGATAAAGTAATTATTATTTTCATATTCGTTAAATTTTGATTGTAAGTTTCCGAGTCAAGTTTTATGTAGCCGTGTTGTATTGAAGAAACAATATATTAATGATTTAAAAAAGGAAGGTGTTTGCAATGGTGTTAATTAAAGCATGTTTCCAGCAGCTTTAACCTGAGCATCTTTGTTACGACCAATAATTGAACCCACTACCATTCCGCCAATTAAACCTAGAGAAATACCTAACGAGCGTTCTAGATTTGATAGAATAGCAACTCCAAACAGCAAACCGAATGATAAGCCTAAAGCGCCATATAAATTGGTGTAATACCCCTTAATTGTTAGCGAAAATGTATCCTTTAAATATTTTTCAAATTTACTAAGGGCTTTCTTAAAGTATTTTTTTCTGTTCTCAGGATTCGATTTTAAATCTAAATTCTCAAGTTCCGTTTCTATAGATTCAATTTCACTTTCTGATAATATTTTCTTTTCTAAACCAGTTAACATATGAAGAAATTTTTCATAAACCTTTATTTCATACTTTTTAGTTGTTTCAGTTTTTAAACTTTCGAAAAAGTTATAAGCTTCTTGAATTGTCATAATTTTTATTGTTTTCTTGGTTAGTGGCTCAAAGCAAAAATTATTACATATAAACTTAATGTTTTTTAATAAAAGTTGAAAATCCTTTGAAATTAAGATGTTAAGGGAGTATTTATTTTTTCAACTCTTCTATATCGGCCATTAATTCTTCTAATTTTTTAAATATCCTGCCGTAAACTATGTTCAAATCCCATTGATAAATTCTTCCACCAAAAAGAGCTAATAAACCTACTATTAGAATTACTATTATAATAGCTATTAAAGGAATTCCTTGTATTAAGTAAATATCGGGAAAACCATAAAGTACTTCGCCGACCAATCTTTCTCCTAAGGGAATTCCCTCGGCATCTTTAAACCAAAAACCTATGATCATGGATAAGAATATAATAGGGTACAAGAACGTAGAAAATCTCTTATTGATAGCTAACTGCTGCTGTATCCATTGGTTAAATGACTTTAAGTATTGATAGCTACTTACACCCTTTTCTATTTTCTCTAAACCATTTAATAACTTCTTATTAATAATAACAAGTACGGTAAGGGTAACAAAGAATATGACACCCGTAATCGGTATTCCTACAAAATAGGATGCGATTAAAAAGACAAACGAGAATGCAACAATTGCTATCAAATTTATTCTAAACATCCTTTTAAATTTATCTATTATATGAATTGACTTTTTATTGTATAGGTTATTAATAGTGGGAGCAACTAATGCATCACTTTTAAGAAACCCTTCTTTCCATATATTTTCAATTGATCTTTCCATCTAATAATTTCTTTAATTTATTTTTAATTCTGGCAACTCGCACACCAATATTATTTGGATTTGTTCCTATTATATCTGCAATTTCTTGATATGATTTTTCTTCTAAATAAAGCATGATAATAGCCCTATCAATTTCTGATAATTTCCTAATAGCACCATATAATAGGTTTAGGGATTCATCTGAAAAAGCATAATTATCTTCTGTTTCTTCAGACGTAATCGAATCTGAAACAAAATGTTGACGATTATTTTTCTTTTTCTTAAGTAAGGTTAAGCAAACGTTCAATGAAATTCTGTAAACCCAAGTGCTCCATTCCGATTCCTCTCGAAAATTTTCTTTACTTCTCCAAATTTGTAAACATACTTCTTGAAAATAATCTTCAAAATCTTCTTGTGAATTAGTATATGCTCTACATAATTTTATAATTATTCCCGAAAAAGGTATAATGGATGTTTTGTAAAAATCATGACTCATGCGAGTGTTTTTATAGTTAGTGGCTTAAACCTTGAATTATTACATTAAAGTTTATTTTTTTTAAATTTATTAACTTTAAAGGTGTTATTAAGTAATGATTTTTGATTTTTTTTTTGGATAGAGTAATGAAGAAATATAGTAATGACTTCGTATTATTTAATACTGTCAAGGGTGAGTGTTTTAATTTTAAAAGACTCGTTTTACAATGAATTAATCACAACGTTATGATCCTTTTATTATTCAAATATTTATAATAACGTTACCTGTTTTTTCTCCCGAAATCACATATTCATATGCTTTAGAAATGTCTTCTAAGGAATATTCTCGGTCTATCACAGGTTTAAACAATTCTTTCTCCAAAAGATTACTAATATAGGGGATCGTTTTTTTTGTGCTATATGGAATTGGAAAAATCACCTTTTTATGTAAACTTGATGTCAATAAAGAATAAAAAATATTTTGTGAATAGGGTCCTAATTCTGAAGATATATAAATTCCTTTTTCTTTTAATAATGGTTTGCATTTTCCAAATGTGCTTTTTCCAACTGCATCAAATATAAAGTCATATGTATCATTGTCATTTGTAAAATCTTCTTTCGTGTAATCGTAAATTTTATCAGCACCTAAAGACTGTATCAAGTTGATGTTTTTGGTATTGCAGGTCGCTGTTATTTGAACATCATATTGTCTTACAAATTGTAGGAGAGCAGAACCAATCCCTCCAGTTGACCCATTTATTAGTATTTTTTGACCAGATTGAATAGCTGCTTTTTGAATAAATGTATAAGCATAATGAGCTCCTTCTAAACTTGCGGCTGCTTCTTTATAAGTTGTTTTCTCAGGAATATGATATAAATTATCTTCCGTTGTTGTTAAGAAATTTGCTTGCGATTGAGAACCAATGTCATTAAAACCAAATACTTTATCACCAATTTTAAATGACTTAATGTTTTTTCCAATATTTAGTACTTCACCTGCAAAATCTGTCCCTAATATTATTTTTTTAGGTTTTAAAAAGCCTATGACAAACCTCATAATAAAAGGCTTGGCGGTAAGGTTTGCGCAATCTGTTCTATTAACCGTAGTTGCGTGAACCTTAATTAATAAATCATTGTCTTGTAGAATTGGATTTTCAATTTCTTCAACTTTTATCTCCTTAGGATTTCCATATTGTCTGCGTACTGCGGCTTTCATTTTTTGCATATCATCTTAACTTTCATTTTAATAAATCATACGAATACAATGTGTTGCGTAGCATTCCATAAAGTGCTGTTTTATAGACTATGCAGTTTGTTGTATGTCTTAGTCATTTTCATAAAGTCTTAATCTGTTTTTTAGAGCATTTAATTCCTCCCGTAATTCCCTTTCTTTCTTCAATAAATTAAATACTACATCAATGCCTTCAAGGTTTACGTTTAATTCGTTGTGGAGTCTAATTATTTTCTCTAGATCACTAATTTGGTCTTGATGTATAAATTGTTCTTGCGCTATAATTTCTATTTGAATGAGCCCCATTTTGTTCAAAGCATCTACAAATGAAATTTCTATGTTATAGTTATAACAAAGAGTTTGTGTCGATATTAAAGGCTTTTCATTCATTTTTTATTAATTTTTTGTAATTCTTTGAATAACTCTATTTCTTTTTCATTTAAATCTGTCGGTATCTTTATGTGATAGCTAATAATTAAATCTCCAAATGCCCCTTCTTTTTTATAAATAGGAAATCCTTTTCCTTTCAGCTTTACTTTCGATTCATTTTTTGTTTCCGCTTTAATATTAAGCTTAACCTTACCGTTAAAAGTATCTACTTTAATTTCTCCACCCAAAATGGAAGTGTATAGATCCAGATCAATATTCAGATATAAATTGTTGCCTTCACGTTTAAACTGCGTGTGATTATTGATGGTAAATTTTATATACAAATCGCCATTCGGTCCGCCGTTGATTCCCGTTTCTCCTTTTCCTTTAATCTTTATAACTTGACCGTTTTCAACTCCTGCGGGAATTGTCAGCCTAATTTTTTTTCCATTAATTGTTAGGACTTGTTGTTGAGTTGTGTAAACGTCTTTTAGGTTTAAATGTAACTCAGCATTGTAATCTTGACCTTTAAATTTTGGACTGCGACTTTTGCTATATGATGATCTTCCTCCTCCTCCAAACATTGATTCGAAAAAATCTGAATATTCTTCGTTTGAAAAGTTCTGCTGTCCTGATTGTTGATTTGACTGCTGTTGTTGCTGTCGGGCTTTTTCATATTGGTCTCCGTGTTTCCATTCCTTCCCGTATTTATCATATTTTTTACGGTTTTCAGGATCACTTAAAACTTCGTTTGCCTCATTAATTTCTTTGAATTTTTTTTCGGACTCCTTATTATCTGGGTTTAAATCTGGGTGATATTTTCGAGCGAGTTTCCGATAGGCGGTTTTAATATCCTTTTCAGTTGCTGTCTTCGAAATCCCCAAGATTTTATAGTAATCTACAAATGCCATTTATTGAATTTGTTTTTATAAAAAGGGTTTCTAATAGAATATAACAGTATTGACTATAATTGTGTTACGAACACATTTGATAGTTTTTCCATTAAACAAAGTTAGTCAAAAGGCTTGGATTTTCGTGAAGAAATCTAACAGCAATAAATTATAAATCTAATTGTGATTTCTTTATTTTTTCAACTATTACATTCGCAGAATACACTGCGCCGTCCATATAACCTGGAAATTTTGAAGCAGACTCAGAGCTGGAAATAAATAATTTATCATTAAAAAAAGTTTTACTGAAAATTGGGTTTCCATTATTTTGATGAGGATATAGAAAAACATCAGATGCTTCAAAGGTGTTTTCTTCCTGGCTCCAGCTGCATTCCTCATAACTAATAAACTCCTCGGCCATCGCTCCAAAAACAGTTGTTATTTGATTAATTACAAGAGCACGCCTTTCCGTATACGATAGATTCTTAAAAGATGAATTTATAAAACCACAAAGTGCGTATTTGGATCTTTTATGATTGCAATGATCATATAACTCGGTGATAGGGCCTGCATTACTAAATAAGGTTCTAGGTATATTTTCTTGTTCCCAAAATGGTTGGTTATATGTCAAGGCAACTTTTATGGATTCTTCCATCCACGTATGCGTTTGTTTAGCAACCTTCATTAAATCATTTGGTAAAAGAGGCTCAAATAAAATTCTTTTCGCCCATAATTTAGGAGGAATGGCTAAAATAACCGCATTGCCTTCAAAAGTCTCTTTTGCAGTTATTTGAATAGAATTGTTATGGAATGTAATGTCTGTTGCGGTTTGATTTAATAACACATCACTTTTATCTAATTTTTGAAACAAGGTATTTATGAGGTTGGAGGTGCCGCCAGAGATTCTAAAACTAGCTTGTTGACTAGGTATTTGTATTAATTGTGTTGGTGAAGTAGGAGAGGGCTGATAGAACACAGTGCTGTCCATATATTGTTCAAAGTATTCAATATCTAATTCTTCTAGGAGCGCTATTAAATGTTCATGTTGGTTTGTGAACCAAGTTGCGCCCATTTCAAGAGGAGTATGGTTGGTTCCATATACGGTATTGATTCTTCCACCAACTCTATTTCTTGCTTCTAAAATTTTAAATGGAATGCTTTCTTTTTTCAGACGGTAAGCTGTTAAAAGACCCGATAAACCAGCTCCAATTATTAGTATCATTTTGTAAAAATACGGAAGCGAAAATTAAACTACCTCTACTTCGTTTATTAATGTTTGCGATGTATTGTAATATATTTTAATCTGTCCAAGGTCCGTTTTGAGTCACACTGATAAAAGAATTACCATCATAACGAAAAAGTCCCGTATAACCTCCTAGCCATAGTCTTCCTTCTTTATCTTCAAAAACAC
>TARA_R110000787_G_scaffold255828_1_pt1 | contig 12112 bp, 10 predicted proteins | sample TARA_R110000787 | Tara Oceans TARA_R110000787 (sample SAMEA4397920) | marine metagenome | biome: Polar Biome; feature: [DCM] deep chlorophyll maximum layer (ENVO:01000326); material: water (ENVO:00002006), including particulate matter (ENVO:01000060) such as... | depth 35 m
TCTCGACAAACGGTTCCAATTGTAGGTAACACTTGGGGTGATGATGGATTAGCTAACCCAACATTGAATAACATTGGTAATGATGCTACTTGGGATCATAAGATCATGAACACTCGAATGAATTCAAATGCGGATACTGCCTACAACCAATTGGCAATACCAGCTGGTGTTTGTACAGCATATCCAATGAATATTCAAATATCATTTAGAGCGAATGCTGCAATAACCGCAACAGTAGAAATTGCTATTGTTCAACAAACTGGAGTAAAGGTCAACGATCCTGCAGGCGGCAAAATCCCAACGGCTAGAACCTCAGCTAATACTACAGACTATGATGATGCAGCCGTACCTATTACAACTTTTAGTGTTGCTGTTCCCGATACTAATAATACCATTGAAGTATTTGAATTATCACCAGTAGATATATCAACTTTCTATGAAGGAGATTTAATATTAATAAGAGTAATAAACGCTTCAAATGCCAATAACTTAGACATTGTTGATACTAACTTAACCTTCGTCAAATGGACATTAGGTGAACGAGCCGTGTAAAATAAACATATTTAATTTGGATAATGCAAAATAATTCTATATAATATAAGAAACAACTATGGCAACAAAAAAATTAGACAAAGAACATCTAGAACAAATTAACGACCTTCGAGAGCGGTATGCAGAAAATGCAAATGTTATAGGAAATATATCGATCGAACAATTTAGTTTAGATCTTCGATTAACTGAAATAGCAGAAGAAAAAGATACCCGATTATTAGAAACCCAATCACTTAAACAACGAGAATCTGAATTAGTAATTAAATTACGAGAACGATATGGTGATGGCGAAATAAACATTGACGAAGGAACTTTTACTGATTCATAGGTTTACCCTGATACAATCATATTTATAATAAACTAAAACAAGGAGAATTAAAATGGCAGAAAGAATTGTCTCGCCAGGCGTATTTACAAACGAAGTAGACCAATCGTTTTTAGCCGGCGGAATAGCACAAATAGGTGCTGCAATAATCGGATCAACAGTAAAAGGTCCAGCACTCATTCCAACACAAATAACATCATATGGCGATTTTGAAAAAACATTCGGATCATTTACTGACGACTCATATGTTCCATATGTAGTCAATGACTATTTAAGAAATGGAAATGTAATAACAGTAACACGTCTTCTATATGAGGATGGATATTCAATACCAAATGGCGCATTAGCCATACAAGCAGAATCTGGATCAGGAGCCGATGCAGTAAAGGTGGTAACTCACATTCTTCATCCAACTGAGGCAGTATTAGGAGCAGGTAGTGTTGTAAATGCAAATTATTTTAATGACGCTCTATTTAATGCTGATTCGTCAGGGTCTTTTGAAATTAAAATTTCCGGATCATATGTCGCTGCAGCTAATCCAGCAATTGGATTCGATGGATCATTCTTAGTAGGAAAAGAAACATTTATTTCTTCTTCAATTGATAGTACATCAAATAGCTATTTAACTAAGATATTTGGTAATTCACCTAAATCAGTAGATTATCCAGTATATGTTCAATATGAAAATTCATTAGCAACTTCATTATTTAATAATCTAGGTGATGTTACAATGACATTGCATAAAATGGCTGAATATAATTATTTGAACGATTTCCAAACAGCTAGAACACCATGGATCACATCACAAAAAATTGGAAGTACGGCAAAAAATCTTATTAAGTTTCATACAATATCACATGGTAATTCAGTTAATTCCGAAGTTAAAATTGGTATACGAGATATAAGACTAACAGCAGAGGTTGCAGATCCAAATGGATATGGTACATTTACCGTAGTTGTTCGTAAAGTAAATACAGCTAATATACCTAATTCTCCATATGACTCCACTGATACAGATAGTGTTCCTGAAATAGTTGAATCATTTACAAATGTTAATTTAGATCCAAATTCGTCTAGATATGTTAGTAGAATAATTGGCGATAGATTCCAAACCGTATCAGCCGACGGCGATGTGGTAGTAAATGGCGATTATCCAAATCTTTCGCAATTCATTAGAGTAGAAGCAACTCGAGCTGTAACTGAAGGATCGAATGATCCTAGTTTAATACCATTTGGATTTATAGCACCAGATTCTCCTATAGCAAATGCATCGGCATCGTTTAATTTAGAAGCGGCGAATTATAAAACGACACAAGTTGGTAAGGGATATACAGATTCAATATATTTTGGATTTGATTATACTAATAAAGCTAATTTAAATTATTTATCACCAATTCCATATTCTGGAAGTACCCCTGGTAATAATACGAATTTTTATTTAGGCGACATGAAACAAGATGCTGGAAGTAATTTCCCATCGGCAACCGCACCATATACTGAATCACTACAAGGTGCGTTAACTGGAAGCACATTTACAACCAATGTTTTTTCTGGTACACGTAAATTTATGGTACCATTCCAAGGTGGATTTGATGGGACGAGACCAAATTTACCTAAATATTCTGGAACTAATATATCATCGGCAAATACATTTGGATTTGATTGTAGTACAGCTACATCGTCAGGTACCAAGTCATATAATAAAGCATTTTCATTATTAAGTAATACTGATTATTATGACATGAACTTATTGGTGACACCTGGTATTATTGATAGTTTGCATAGTGTTGTAACAAATACAGCAAGAAACTTTGTGCAGGCGCGACAAGATACATTCTATGTAATGGATAGTAACGCATTAACAGATAATATTGCTACTGTAACAAGTCAAGTGACATCGTTGGATAATAATTATACAGCAACTTATTGGCCATGGATTAGAATAATTAATCCTAGTAAAAATGTTCCAATTTGGGTACCGCCATCAGTATCAATACCTGGGGTATTAGCATTTAATGATGCAGTAGCACAGCCATGGTATGCACCAGCTGGTTTAAATAGAGGAGTATTAACGGCATCGGATACGTATAAAAATTTAAAGCAATCGGATAGAGATACATTGTATGAAGCTCGAGTAAACCCTATAGCAAACTTTGTTAATGACGGCGTAGTAGTTTGGGGACAAAAGACCCTCCAAGCTACACCAAGTGCATTAGACAGGGTCAATGTACGACGATTACTCATCACAGTAAAGAAGTTTATTGCTTCGTCGACTAGGTACCTAGTATTCGAACAAAATTCAAATCAGACAAGAAATAGATTTTTAAGTATTGTTAATCCATATTTAGAACAAGTTAAAGCGCAGCAAGGATTATATGCATTCCGAGCAGTAATGGATAGTACAAATAACACTCCAGACGTAATAGATATGAATATATTATATGGACAATTATTTTTACAACCGACAAGAACAGCAGAGTTTATAGTTTTAGATTTTAATATACAACCAACGGGAGCGTCATTTCCAGAATAAAATATTAATATGATGAAAAAAGGTAGGATTTCGGTTCTACCTTTTTTACTGTACGTTATATTTATATTAAAATAAACAAGGACCAATTATGGCATTAGAAGATCAAATAAATAGTAATTTAGGGTTTGTAGATGAAAATGAGATGTTTCAAACTGCATTTTCTTGGGAACCAAAGAAACAGCATCAGTTTATTTTATCAATGGCAGACACTGGTATTCCTGCATTTTTAGTAAAAACATCAGATAAGCCAAAAATAAGTAATGGTGAAGTTGCCTTAGATATGATAAACATTAAACGTTATGTGAAAGGAAAATCTGAATGGAATACAATTTCAATGACATTATATGATGCGATTGTACCAAGTGGCGCACAAACAGTTATGGAATGGATACGGTTGCATCATGAATCTGCTACAGGTAGAGATGGGTATTCTGATTTTTATAAAAAACAATTGAAATTAAATCAATTATCGCCATTGGGTGAAATAATAGAAGAATGGGTATTGAATGGTGCATTTATAACAGATGCTGAATTTGGTACATTGGATTGGAGTAGTGATGCAGTTCAAGAAATTTCAATGACACTTAGATATGATTGGGCATTCTTAAGTTTCTAATAAATATACTAACTGGCAAGTATGGCGACATAAAAGCCTAATATGCAATAATCAAGGTGGGGTGTAATTCCCTACTTTTTTTATGTCCATATATTTATAATAAAGTTATAATAAGGAAGACAAATGAGTAAAATGACAGATCGAATCAGTACTAGCGTAGCAGCTGATCAAGCAAGAAACCATTATGAAGTAGAACAACGAAGCAAATTACCAAGCATCATAGTTCCATTATCATCAGAAGGAAAAATATACCCAAAAGATCATGTACTTCGCGAAGGTACAATAGAAATGCGGTATATGACTGCATATGATGAAGATATATTAACTAATCAATCATATATTCGAGAAGGTGTAATGTTAGATAAATTGATTGAATCTATTAGTCTAACAAAATATAATATTTCTGATATGTCGACATTTGATAAAGATGGATTAATTATATATGCTCGTATATTATCATATGGTGCTGAGTATCCAGTAACCGTAAAAGACCCAGATTCTGGAAATAGTTTAGATCGAGTAGTAAATTTAGAAAAAATACAATCTAAACCATTTAATTTAATAGCAGACGAGTTTGGAGAATTCAGCTTCGAAGCTGGAGACACTACAATTAAATTTATATACAACGTAAATAATATATCAGATCTACCACCATCTAAATTTTCAAAAGCTGTCATTACCCAAGTTGGCGATTCTAGAACATCCGAGACAATTGATCATTTTATTCGATATAAATTCATGGCCAAAGATGCTAAACGGTTTAGATCTTATTACGCAGACAATACTCCTGGACTAGATATGACATTCGAATTTGAAGGTGAAAATGGAGGCACCTTCCGCAGCGGGTTTCAACTCAACTCTGATTTTTTCTGGTTTTAACAAAGAGTATCGGTTACAATTGCATGAATCCATGTTTGATATGATTTGGCATGGTGAAGGTCGATGGGATTGGGATACTATATACAATATGCCTATATTTCTACGTCGGTATTGGACTAAACGTATTAATGCAATATTAAAAAGTAAAACCGAATCTATAAAAAAACAATCAAATGCGTCACGCCCCCGAAAATTACCATTGCCAACAAAACAATCACGTTGATATTTATTAATATATGAATCAATTAAACTTAATTCAGAAATTAAAACTCCAACCTAGACTAGGTGTTATAACGCCACCAGGTGGGGGGACAGGAGATGTATCGACATTGTTTGGTGCCGATTTTGAAACTTGGGAGAAACTTCGCAAAGCCACTGTTAAAGCCAACCTAGCACAAACGGAGTTCTTCGACAGCAGTACTTCCCAATCCGCGAAATATCTTGACGGGATGTCCAAAGTTGTTGGTGCAAACGAGCTGCTGGCTGGAAGAATAAAGGGATTAACCGAAAACGCTCGTGTCTTTGAAGAGCGGAACAGTGCCTTAAACAAATCATTCGGCGTAACTTCTGTCGGCGCTGCCAAGCTTTCCGAAAAGTTTGCTAAAATGGCGACTGACATGAATCTGGGCTTAGAAAATGTAAAAAAATATGGAATAAATATCAAAAAAATTATTCCATTTCAAAAAGGATTAACTGGAGCTAGCGAATCATATTATAAAGGATTAGTTAATGTACAAAAATTATTAACTACAAATTTACAACTAACAGACGAACAAGCGAATAAATATACAGGGTTCATTACTCAGAATTTAAAAGCTGGACAATCAGTTGAAGAGGCATTATATAATACAAATGAACTTGTAGCTACAATTGCCTCTAAAACAGGAGTAGCAATTCCACTAAAAGACATAATGGAAGAAATCTCGAATTCATCTGAAGCTACAATGTTACAATTCGGCCGACTTCCTGGAAATTTAGAGTTAGCCACTGTTAAAGCCAAAAGTTTAGGATTTAGTTTAGATGCAATGGCCAAAGTTGGTACCCAAATGCTTGACATTGAATCGAGTATAGGAAAGGAATTAGAATATCAATTATTAAGTGGACATCGGTTAATTGGTAATGAAAAAACTGGTTTAAATCTAAAAGGTAAAAGTTTAACTAATGTATTTCGAGAATCTGCATTAAAAGGAGATATGAGTACTCAGGCCGATGCATTAAATGCTATATTAACTCAAGAAGGCAAAGTATTAGAAAATAACCTATTTGCACGGCAAAAAATGGCTGATTTATTAGGCATGGATGAAGCTACATTAGCTCGAGCAATTCAAAAACGAAAAATATTAGATAAATCAGGAGCATCGGATTTATTTAATTTAACTGGAGATGAGTTAACATCTGCAGCGACAACATTAGTAAAAAATGGTCAGATGAAAGCAGAAGATTTCCAGACACTGATGGAAAATAACGATACCAGAACTGCATCAGACAAGATGGATGAGCAAATTGATTTATTAACATTAATAGCCTCCGGCACATTTTTCCAAAAAGGACAATCAAAAGGCATAATGAATATGGACACTGATATAAAAACCTTTTTTACGAGTTTAAAAGAAAACGGCGCGGATGCCATGTTTAAACCCACAACAACACAGGCAAAAAATATTGGACAAATCAGCAGTGTCGATGACAGAAAGAAGGCCGGGAGCTTCCCCGTCGACGACCACGGAAATTTTATAGCTGCAAAAGACAAAAAACCCGTAACGGACGCTAATGATTTAATTGCTACCCCAACCGGTAACTCAAATAAAATACTTTTAGCTGGAGAAGATACATTCAAGCTTAATAAGAATGATACCGTTGTAGCTGGAACTGATCTAATGGGAGGCAAAGGCGGATCGGATAATTCCGCTGGTATTATAGCCGCTATTCAAGCAGGATTTAGAGGAGCAGAAGTAAAAATCGATGAGTCCATCTTATTAAGATGGTCTTAAAGAAATAAAAAGGATAAATAATGAGTAGTAACCCAACCACCGGAAACGAATCGCAATTTAATTCGTCATTTAACACAACGGATAACCCCGGTATTAATCCTACACTCACGCACACAACGCAATTTAATGATCCTTTCAATATACTACCCGATCGTAATTATCGTAGTCCATTGAAACCCGGAATAAAAACCGGACAATTTAAAACACCATATCGAACATTATTTAATCTAGGTGCGGATCCTTTGGTTAATCCAACTACTATCCTACCAATACTTGATACTACAATGGATGGGTTAGCAAATCAATCTCAATATGAATCATCATGGTATTATACCTCGGATGATAATAGTAGGTATAGAAATTGGTACCCGTCAAGTCCACAAAGTACAAATATATCATCGGGTGGCGTTTTGGCTTTAACTGCAAATGTTGCGGCTGCCGGATTTCCATATGCCGGACAAATAATCCAAACCGTAGCCGGGAATGCAATTGGATTATCTACACCATATTCAACATTAGAAAAAGATCAATTAACCAATCAAGTTTTACCAGGGGCTAGTGTTGGAGATGTACCAATAAGTTCATTCATAAAATATTGGGATTTTCGTAGTCGGAAAGGTAATCTATTAAAAAGTGCCACCAATGCAACTAAATTACTTAATACTAGAGCCGACGGATTATCCGTAGCATTATCTCCAAACAGAAACACATCAAAACAAGGGTCGAACACCAGATCATTCAAAGCTCTAATATACTCAGCCGCAGCCGCTTCTCCAGCTGGTGCTTATTCGGTATTCAATTTAAATGCACCTGGCAAATTTGGATATGGATTTGGAGATCATGACAATCCATTTGCTATTCGTAACGATTTCACATTGAATACCGAAGTAGCTACAAAATGGAGAAAATCTAACGATATTACCAAAACCAAAGCTGGGTGGGTACAATCAGCACCAATTGGTGCACCATTTCGTGGAGATAAAGTTAATGTTATAGATTTTGGAAAACGATCGTTGAAAGAGGCATATAGATGGAAACTCCCATTATTAGATGCCGGCGCATTAGGTAGTATAATAAATGTAGGGAATATAACACAAGACTTTATTAAATTTATATTTACCGGCCCAAACATACAAAATGGATTACCCGACGATCCGGAAGATGATATTATAGTATTTAGAGCATCGATTACGAGCCTAGGAGATAGTTTTAATGCAAATTGGAATCCAGTTACATTAATTGGTAGAGCGGATCCGAATTATCATTATACTGGTTGGAGTAGAGATTTAAGTTTAAATTTCGATGTATACGCAACGAGTCGAGATGAAATGAAACCAATTTGGCGAAAACTAAATGCATTAGCTGGATATACTACACCAGAATATAACCTTGACGATATTGCTTTACGAGCTCCATGGATGCGTATTACGATTGGCGATTTATTTCATCAGCAGCCAGTAGTAATTAATAGTCTGGGATTTGATTATTCAATGGATGACCCATGGGAAATAAATATAGAAGATGATCAGACAATGATGCAAGTACCGTTTAAAGTTTCGGTAACCTGTCAGTTAAATGTGATAATGGATTATTTACCTCAAAAAGGCGGCCGTTTCTTCTCATTAGCCAAAAAATATGGTCCAGACGCTACACCAGCACAAGGAAGTAACAATTGGTTAAGTGATATGAAAGATAATGTAACTTTAGATGACAAGAAATCTCTATATCAACTCAGAAAAGAAGAGAATCAAAAGAGAAAAGATAGTGTAGATAAAGAAAAAAGAAAAAGCAAAAAATAAAAAGCTGATAAATTATGAGTAGATACACAACAACAAAAGTATTAAAACAATATGGTGAGAAACGAAAATTATTATCCATCATTATACCGGTAATACCAGAATCTAATGAAGATACATATATACAAACAACATCAGCTGAACGATTAGATAAATTGGCAGATACATTTTATGATGATGCATCATTATGGTGGGTAATTGCTACATGTAATGGTTTAGGCAAAGGTACATTAATAATTCCACCTAATACCCGGGTACGAATCCCAGCAAACCGAAATATACAAGAAATTATAAACCAAGTTAATAACAGCCGATGAGTCAAATATTTTATTCTGAAGTAGACCAAAACCTAAGACTTGAATTACAAGAACGTGGTACAGCTGGCCGGTTTAAACGTAGTGATAAATATATTCGGTATATGACTGAAAAAATTGCTAATGTACTCATTAGAGCATATAAGCAACCAGAAGAAGGCGATACATCAATACCATCATTACCAGCAACATATTTTCCAGAACTAGGCGGATTTAATACTAAAATTGGCAGATATTTGCCATCTGGACCAAATGGATTTTTAAATTCACAGCAAACAACATATGAACGAAAATGGGTAGAAGTAACTACCGACGAATCTGGTAATTCAACAGCTGGGTTTGCAACTGAAAATTTAACAGATAACTCGCGTAGAATAGGTCCATATTTACGAACTGTAGATGTAAGTATCGGCGATGGTTCTATGGGGTTATTGAATAAAGCTACATTTGCATTAACTATACCAAATCCAACTAGAGATTTAGATGGGATCGAAGATACGTGGATGCATCCGGGACGATATGTAACAATTGAACTACAACATCCTGAATCTGCAGTAATCACTGATGGAATATTAACTACTCCAGAAAATTTAAACGATGCCCGATTAAAAGAATTATATCCTGATTTAGATCCATCTGAAAAACGAGATGAATTATTAAAAATGAATCGATATTCATTTTCCGGATTAATAACATCATTTGATTTATCGTATAATGCAGATGCATCCGTAGATATAACCATACAATTAACTGGTACTAGTGAAATATATACTGATCTGTCATTATTCATGGAACCAGAACAACAAAAAAAAAATAATAAAAAGAAACCAGTAGACGGGAACGTTCCACCTAATCTAGAATTTTCTAGCGAATTATCTAAAGCAATACAATCAGAAATAGTCAGCTATAACAATAGCCTCGGTAGTCAACCGACGACTAAAACTGGATTGATACCATTTACATATTATGATACTTCTATAGATCCAACTGATAAATTTATATTATATGGTCAACCATATTCAGAAACTATATCTAGAATATTCAGTCCAGACCCGCGAGAAATTAAACCATATACCGCATCAAACGCATGGAAAGACGACAATAAACCTGCAGCAACTGATTCTGACTATAATCCACTTGGGGTATTTGATCTACGTTTACTACAATCTGCTATACTAAAATTCATGTCTGGCTCTGATTCTGACTATACTCAATGGAATGATAGACAAATTGAATTAACAGTAAAAGATATTGCCGCTCAAAAAGCTCAATTCGGCCGAGAACAAGCATATCTTACTGGCAGTCTTACGTCATATAATGAATATATAACATTAGGTGGGTTGATTCATTTTTTAAATAAAAATATAATATCTAAACAAGCCGGCACCAGTACTATATTTTGTGATGACGCTCAATGCTTTAGTCCATGGTATGAAAATTTAAAATCGATAGATCCAAACAATGTTTTATTATTACCAAAAGATCCATCTGATACCGACGATTCAGATCATATGAAAATGAATTGGTATGGCGATAATGCGTGGTTTCAGGATGTGGTATCTAAAACCGTGCAATCAGAAGGACGAGCTCAATGGCCAGGTGTATCTATATCTAATAAAGGCGGTACCGGAAAAATATTTTCTAGTCGAATATTCATTAATAAAACAAGTATCAATAAAATAGTAGAATCATTATCTGAAAAAAATAAAATTGACTTTACAGTTAAAACATTTCTAGGAAAAATTTCAGTATTAATTAAAACTGCAACCGCAGGTGCTATTAATATGCAATTGACTACTAATAAATTTTTAAATAATAATATCACAGATACAAATGGCAATGTGGTTCCTAATGAAACCATGATCTTTACTGATGCACATTATATAAAAGATCCAGATACAGTTCCAGTAATACCATTCAGTATACCAATGTTTGCAAATCATATATATGGTACTATAGTACGAGATTTTCAATTTACTGCTAAATTACCAAGTAGCGTTAAAAATTTAAGTTATGTCCTCAATCAACCTGATGTATCATCTGAGCAAATAGCACCATATATGAATTTCATGTTTAATGCTAACGATCCAAAGAAAGTTCAAAAAGCAATAAACTTATATAAACAAAAGTATAATACCAATATTGATATTTTAAAATTAAAAGCTATTCAATTTGGCCTAACACCACAAGATAAAGATTCTATAACTGAATTTAAGAAAGCCATGTTGACTTATATACAAACGCCAACTGATGATATACAAAGGTCTCAACAAATTACATCACCTATATTTCCGTTTGATGCGTCATTTACTATAGACGGAATCAATGGGTTCCGTTACGGAGATGTATTACAATTTGATGCATTACCAAAAAAATACACGGCCAATACTGTATTTAGTATTATAGGAATAAATCATACTGTATCTAATGATGGTGAATGGAAAACAAAAATAAATTGTATAATGCGACCAAGCTTGGAATAATATGGAACGAAAAAAATTATATTATACTGCAGATGAAATAAAACCTAACTTATATACAATGGGTAAGGAATTGATGACCATGGATAATGTCGAATATAAAGGATTATATCATTCATATTCAACAGGTGAAATATATACTCAATCAACATGGAATTTTAAAACATCTAAACCATTAATACAATGGGAATCACAACTCAACCAATTACCGCAATCTACAATATATAAAAAATTAAAACCAAATGTAATTGTTACATATGATTCAGTATCGAATAGTTCTGTTACTATAACTAATACTGATATTAAAAATGGATTTGTTACTCGATATTTTATTACACGATATGATAGTGATACAATTCAAGAAATTAATAATATTAGTTATACAAAAACAATTGATATTATTTTATTTAATAAACTTAGTATACAATGGTATATAACAGGGCCGAAGCAAGACCGAACATCTGGCATAGTCAAAATAGCTGGAGTTAGATCAAAAAATATTCAACAAATTACTAATGCAAATATAAAAATGCCAGGTATAATTAAACATTTAACTAATCCACTTGAATATTACACCGACGTAGACTTCATAACACCCACAGACATAAACGGATTGGATTCGTAAA
>TARA_R110000787_G_scaffold16622_9_pt1 | contig 12103 bp, 11 predicted proteins | sample TARA_R110000787 | Tara Oceans TARA_R110000787 (sample SAMEA4397920) | marine metagenome | biome: Polar Biome; feature: [DCM] deep chlorophyll maximum layer (ENVO:01000326); material: water (ENVO:00002006), including particulate matter (ENVO:01000060) such as... | depth 35 m
ATTAATGCCCTTGTCGCCCCCTGTTGAACGGGAACCTATTCATACCCGCAAGGTCACCTGTCGCGGTTATCTGCGGCAGGACGGGTTGTGGGATGTCGAAGGTCATATGACCGACCAGAAATCCTATGCCTATCCGAATGATTATCGCGGGCAGATAGAAGCCGGCGAGCCGGTGCATGACATGTGGATGCGCATGACCGTGGATGAAACCCTGACAATCCGGGCGATGGAATGTGTCACGGATTCCGGCCCTTTTGCGATCTGCGGTAACATCACCCCGAACTTTCAGCGCATGGTCGGTGTTCAGATCGGCAAGGGGTTCCGCGGCAAGGTGAAACAGCTGGTTGGTGGCACCGAGGGCTGTACCCATCTGGTGGAACTGTTCGGGCCGATGGCCACCACAGCCTTTCAGTCGATCTATCCCTATCAGGAAAAGCGACGCCGCGAGAACCCGGAAATAGCCGCGGCGGAAGGCCCCCGCGAACGTCCGCGCATTCTGGACACCTGCCACGCACTCGCCTCTGACAGCTATGTCGTCAAAAACAACTGGCCTGAATTCTACACCGGTCCCGACACTCCTGTCCTGCCTGACTGCTGATCAGGTAATTTCAGGTCAGTTCGTCAGACAATACCCGTGCCGTCAGGACAAAATGGGCTTCCGTAAGCTGGCAGGCAGCGACCGCATCACGCGCGAGGACCGCGTTCATGATGGCATTATGTTCTGAATTCAGATCACGCCCGTCATCCCGCAGGACGACGGAAGCCCGACGATAACGCTCACACTGGTCATGCAGGTTTTTGCGCACTCTCAGCAGCCAGTTTGAACCGCAGGCTGCAACCATGGCGCCATGGAAGGCATCATTGGCCTTTTCCCAGTTGTCCAGGCTGTCCGTGCCGCCTTGGACCAGAGCCTGATCTTCCTTGCCCAGTCGCCAGCCTGCTGCCACGACACCGGCTTCCCATTCATTATCACCATTCACAATGGACAGGCGCAGAGCCTCTTTCTCCACCGCGATGCGGGCGATGTTCAGGTCGATGAATTCATCCGGGTCAAGCGGCGCGACGGAAAAGCCGCGATTGCCGCTGGCCAGTACCAGTCCATCGGCGCAAAGCCGCTGCAACGCTTCACGGAGCGGCGTCGGACCAACATTATAAAGTTTGCTCAGATGCTCGATCCGCAGCCGTTCCGTTGCCGGTCGCGCACCGGAAATGATGTCGGTACGGAGCGCCTGATAGGCAGCTTCAGCAAGTGTTTCCCCATCACGGGCCTGAACCAGCGTCGGGTCGGCGCCCGGGGCACTCCCTCGTCGTCCAGTTTCCTCACCCTGTGACATAAACCCTCCGAAACCAGATGAATGGTCAACCCTCTCCTAACCCGATTGAACTGGCATTGACAGGGCAAAGCTAATTTATATATTATTTTCTGAATTATCGATGATTTAAACAAGGCTCGATGAAATGAAATTGATTACCTTCAAGACTGACAACACTGTCTGTGCCGGGTTTATCGATGGGGATGATGCTGTCATCTGCGTCGAGGGCAGCAGCGCCATGACCGCAGTGCGCGATATCATCGCCGGCGGCGATACCGCAATTAGTACCTGGAAAACAAAGGCGGTCTCGGCTGCACGCCAGAAGCTGTCGGATGTCACACTGATGGCACCGATGCCGGAACTGGTACGCGATGTCTTCTGCGTTGGTAAAAACTATTATGCCCATGCCCGCGAATTTCACTCGAGCGGCTACGATACCGGATCAACCGAGGAAGTGCCGAGCGCACCGGTGATCTTCACGAAAGCTACGACGTCACTTGTCGGACCGGGAGACATCGTCCGGGGCTCACTCGACCCGACCGGCTCTGTGGATTATGAAGGTGAGCTTGGCGTCGTCATCGGCAAACGGGCTTCACAAATCACAAAACAGAATGCCTTCGATGTTGTCTTTGGCTATGTGGCACTCAATGACGTCACTTCCCGCGACCTGCAGCAGCGCCATAATCAGTGGGTTATTGGCAAGGGCATCGACACCTTCTGTCCGATGGGCCCCTGGATCGCGACTGCGGATGAAGTTGAAGATGTTACCGCTCTGAAACTGGAAACTCATATCAACGGCGAACTGCGCCAGCAGGCAACCCTTGCGGATCTGGTTTTCGATATTCCGACACTGATCGAGACCCTGTCCTCCTATATCACCCTACTACCGGGTGACGTCATTGCTACGGGCACACCCGTCGGTGTCGGCATTGGCTTCACGCCACCGAAATATCTTGTTGCGGGTGACCGCATGGATGTCAGCATCACCGGCCTTGGCGTGTTGACCAATACCGTCGGCTGACATCCCCTACACAACGAGCGGCGGACAGGTCGCAGCAGGCAGCGGCATTTTGATATCCGCATGCGAACAAACAAAAAGGGCGGCTGCCACTGCAACCGCCCTTTTGCGTTCCGGAGAAGAACTGTTCTGTAAAGGTCTCAGGCAGCCTTGCGCAGATGCGAGGCGATGAGTTCCTCGGCAATCTGTACGGTATTCAGCGCCGCACCCTTGCGCAGGTTGTCGGAAACAACCCAGATGCTGAGACCATTCTCCACAGTCGGATCCTGGCGGATACGGCTGACATAAACACCGTCTTCGCCTGCACATTCAGCCGGCGTGACATAGCCTTCATCGACACGATGATCGAGCACGATGACACCTGGCGCATTACGCAGGGCCTCACGGGCTTCCTCTTCACTGATGTCGTTCTCGAATTCGATATTGACCGCTTCTGCATGGCCGACAAAGACCGGGACACGCACGCAGGTTGCATGGACCTTGATCGACGGATCGAGAATCTTCTTGGTCTCGACGACCATCTTCCATTCTTCCTTGGTCGACCCGTCATCCATGAACACATCAATATGCGGAATCACATTGAAAGCGATCTGTTTGGTGAACCGTTCCTTCTTGATCGGATCGTTCACATAGATACCACGGGTCTGCTCGAACAGTTCGTCCATGCTTTCCTTGCCGCCGCCAGAGACCGACTGATAGGTCGCGACAACAACACGTTTGATCTTCGCCAGATCATGCAGCGGTTTCAGCGCCACCAGCATCTGAATGGTCGAGCAGTTCGGGTTCGCGATAATGCCTTTCTTCGCATAACCGGCAATGGCCTGCGGATTGACCTCGGGCACGACCAGCGGCACGTCCGGGTCCATGCGGAACTGTGACGTGTTGTCGATAACGACACATCCGGCTTTCGCGGCGCGCGGCGCATGAATGGCAGACACCTTTGCCCCCGGAGAGAACAGGCCGATATCGGTTCCCTTGAAATCAAATTTTTCAAGGTCCTGAACCTTCAGGACTTTCTTGTCACCATACGAGACTTCCCGGCCAACCGAACGGTTGGAAGCCAGTGCGACGACTTCATCCGCCGGGAAGTTGCGTTCTGCGAGAATTTGCAGAAGTTCCCGACCCACATTTCCCGTCGCGCCTGCGACCGCTACTTTATAACCCATTTCCTATATTCCTTTGATGGTCAGGCTGCGGCGATGAAAACCGAGCCGTCATGCTGTGCGACACCGAGGTTGAGCCGCTTGCCCAATGTAGCCGAATCTGCCGAAAGAGGCGCTTCATCCCACTCCGCGTGGAGATATCCGTTTCGCGCGTAGAAGAAAAGCACGGAACGATGGGCATGAAGGACAACCCGCAGCCGACCATGATGTTTTGCGAACTGCTCCGCCAGGGTAAGAGCTATCGAACCATAGCCCTGACGCTGGCAGGCCGGATCGATGGCAAGCAGCCGGAAAGCCACTTTTTCGCTGTCCAGAAAATCAACCCGGATCACCCCGACCAGGGTGCCGTTGCGAAACAGACAGAGCGGATGGTTCTCTGCCTTCTGCTCATCCGGATGATCCGTCCGGTATTTCATTTCCGGCAAGTGACGTTCAAAGATCGCCCGCTCGCGGATTGAATGATAACCCGCCCATTCAGCGGCCCTTTCCGGCGATCTCAGTTCAAACTTACTTCCTGTCGTATAAGCTTCAAATCTCATCGTTCCTCTCCAAAACAAAAAAGCCCGCGGTGGCTACCGCGGGCTGTACAGTCATAATGTGACAAAAGTACGCCCGCGTTACCTGCCGGTCATTTTAATGGTGGTAACGACGGTTTTGACCCAGGCGCGCGCAACCGCATTGCCCTCGGCGAGGGCAATAATCAGACGGGTGGCGTTTGCGTAAATCTGTGTCATAACTAGCGTTGATTAGCGCAGACTGATTTTCAACGCAACGTTTTTTCTCATAAAACCGCCAGCGGCGAATAAGAAGTCTTAAATCACCCTATTTTTGACATCTTTCTATACGATTGAAAATTGAGCGTTCCACAGACGTCCGGTGGCTGTAACGCAGTCTTAACCATCCGTCGTTGACAATTCGGAGAGCCACGTCAAGTTAGCCCCGATATTCGGCGGATTACGGCGGTTTTCGCAGGATTTTGCTTTTCGGGCCACAGGGAACTTTCGCCGGAAGATAAAGCCATGACAGAACAGACAATGAATTCGACCCAGGCTAATTCAGAAAATCGCGTGCTGATTTTTGACACCACGCTGCGCGATGGCGAGCAGTCACCCGGCTGTTCCATGAACCTCGATGAAAAGCTGCGGATTGCCCGACAGCTTGCCGCTATGCGCGTCGATATCATCGAAGCCGGGTTCCCGATCGCCTCCAATGGTGACTTCGAAGCAGTCAATGAAGTCGCAAAGACAGTCCGGGGCAGCATTATTGCCGGTCTGGCGCGAGCCGCGAAAGGCGATATCGAACGCGCTGCCGAAGCGTTGAAGCCGGCTGAACGCGCCCGCATTCATACCTTCATCTCAACCAGTCCCCTGCATATGAAGTTCAAGCTGCGGATGGAACCGGACGCGGTGCATGATGCCGTGGCCTCCAGTGTCGCCCATGCCCGCAACTTTACCGACGATGTCGAATGGTCGCCGGAAGATGGCAGCCGCACCGATCACGATTTTCTCTGCCGCTGCGTCGAGACAGCGATCGCCAACGGCGCCGGTACAATCAACATTCCCGATACAGTCGGCTATGCCGTTCCCTCGGAATTCGCGGCCCTCATCGACATGCTGATGAACCGCGTGCCGAATATCGACAAGGCAGTCATCTCGGTTCACTGCCATAACGATCTGGGCCTGGCCGTGGCCAATTCGCTGGCAGCTGTCGGCGCCGGTGCGCGCCAGATAGAATGCACCATCAACGGTATCGGCGAACGGGCCGGCAATGCGTCGATGGAAGAAATCGTCATGGCGCTGCGGACACGCGCCGACATTCTGCCGCATCAGACCAACATCGAGACCACCGAAATCATGCGGGCCTCGCGCCTGCTGTCGTCGATTACCGGCTTCAATGTACAGCCCAACAAGGCGATTGTCGGGGCGAATGCCTTTGCACATGAAAGCGGCATCCATCAGGACGGCATGCTGAAGAACGCCCAGACCTACGAGATCATGACCCCGGAATCGGTTGGTCTGACCAAATCGACACTGGTGCTGGGCAAGCATTCCGGCCGCCATGCCTTTTCCAAGAAGGTTGAGGAACTTGGCTACAAACTGGGCGACAATGCCCTGAATGAACTTTTCAAGCGCTTCAAGGATCTTGCCGACATCAAGAAGGAAGTGTTCGACGAGGATATCGTCGCCCTGATTGATGATGAAGTTGCCCGCGGCGATGAACGCATCCGCCTGGTCAGCCTTGAAGTCAAATGCGGCACCGAGCATCGTCCGCCAACCGCGGCCCTGTCGCTGGAGATTGACGGCGAAGTCAAATCCACCTTCTCGAAAGGGGATGGACCGGTTGACGCCACCTTCAACTGCATCAAGGAACTTTTCCCGGCAGACGCCCGGCTACAGCTCTATCAGGTAAGTGCTGTGACACAGGGCACAGACGCCCAGGCGGAAGTCACCGTAAGGCTGGAAGAGAACGGAAAATCAGTAAATGGCCAGTCGGCAGACACCGACACGCTTGTTGCCTCGGCAAGGGCCTATATAAGCGCCCTGAATAAACTGCTGACAAAACGAGAAAAGTCTGCCCCGGCGGCGTTAACTGCGTGATATATATCGAGTCGGTGATTCGCCGGCACCCACAACCACTGAACTATAAGAAAAGCGAGGGCTAGTCCGCCCATGTTCTCCAAGATTCTCGGATGGCTTTCCGCCGATATGGCTATCGACCTCGGCACTGCCAACACACTGGTCTATGTCAAAGGCCGCGGCATCGTTCTGAACGAGCCGTCAGTCGTCGCCATACTCGAAGAAAAGGGCAAAAAACGTGTCCTCGCCGTTGGCGACGAAGCGAAAATGATGCTGGGTCGTACACCCGGCAACATCCACGCGATCCGGCCTTTGCGTGATGGCGTCATCGCCGACTTCGAAGTTGCGGAAGAAATGATCAAACATTTTATCCGCAAGGTTCATAACCGTCGCAGTTTTGCCAGCCCGCTGATTGTGGTCTGCGTTCCCTCCGGCTCGACCGCTGTTGAGCGGCGCGCCATTCAGGAATCAGCCGAACATGCCGGTGCCCGCAAGGTCTATCTGATCGAGGAACCCATGGCTGCCGCAATCGGCGCCGGCCTTCCTGTAACCGAGCCGACAGGCTCCATGGTCGTCGATATTGGTGGCGGCACAACGGAAGTTGCCGTGCTCTCCCTCGGCGGCATTGTCTATGCCCGGTCTGTCCGCGTCGGCGGTGACAAGATGGATGAAGCAATCATTGCCTATATCCGTCGCAACCATAACCTGCTGGTCGGTGAAGGTTCCGCCGAACGGATCAAGAAGGAAATCGGCAGCGCCTACCCGATGGGCGAAGGCGAAGGCAAGTCGATGGAAATCAAGGGCCGTGACCTGATGAACGGCGTGCCCCGCGAACTGGTCATTACCGAAGCCCAGATTGCTGAAAGTCTGGCCGAACCGGTTGGTGCCATTGTCGAAGCCGTAAAGGTCGCGCTGGAACATACCGCACCGGAACTGGCTGCCGACATCGTCGACAAGGGAATCGTCCTGACGGGTGGCGGTGCCCTTCTGTCCAATCTCGATTTCGTCCTGCGGCATGAAACCGGCCTTCCCGTCTCCATCGCGGATGATCCGCTGTCCTGCGTTGCGCTTGGCACCGGTCGTTCGCTCGAAGAACGGGCAAAACTGCAAAACGTACTGACGACATTCTAGACCTGACACTGCGCGCTCACGGAGAGAGCCTTGGCGACTAAACGCAGCCCGGCACTGAGACTGGCACAGCCTTTCCGGCTGTTTGTGCAGAGGTTTGCCTTTTTGTCGCTGGTTATTGCCTCGTTCGGACTGATGGTCTTCGGCAAGGCCGACCCGAAAAGCATCGCGTCTCTCCGGACATCAATCAGCGATGCCGTGGCGCCGATCCTCGATGTGATGTCGCGTCCGACCAGTGCCGTCTCGAACACCGTTTCCCGTCTGGAAGAGCTGCGGGACATCCGTGCCCATAATGAAAGCCTGATCGAGGAGAACAGACGCCTCCTCGAATGGCGACAGGCCGCTCTCGAACTTCAGGCTCAGAACCAGTCCCTGCGGGAATTACTGAACTTCGACCCGCCACCACCGCCTGAATTCGTCACCGCCCGCGTTATTGGTGATCCCGGTGGTCCTTTCGCCCAGTCGGTTCTGCTGAATGTCGGCGCCCGCGATGGTATTACCAAGGGACAGGCCGTCATTACCGGCGAAGAGCTGATCGGCCGCGTGGCACAGGTTGGCAACCGGTCGGCGCGGGTTCTGCTGCTGACAGATATCAACAGCCGAATTCCGGCGGTCATCGAATCCAGCCGGGCACGGGGTATTCTGACCGGAGACAACGGCGACCAGGCGCGGCTGCTGTTCCTGCCGGGAAACACAACTGTCGGCCCCGGTGAACGGGTTGTGACATCCGGCCATGGTGGCGTCTTTCCGCCGGGCCTTCCCATCGGGGTGATCTCTTCCGTTTCAGACGGTGTTGTCCGGATTCAGCCGTTCCTGCGGCGTCACCGCCTTGAATATGTCCGCGTGGTAAATTATGGCCTCGCCGGCATCCTGAACAGCGACAGGATGGACGAGGCGGGCGGACTTTCGGAATGACCCCCTTAACTTTCAGCCAGAGGCTCGATCACGTCGCACGTCAGATCGTCCCCTGCCTGAGTGTCCTGATCCTGATCCTGATCAGTGCCATGCCGGTTCATCTGCCCTTCTGGGGTGTAATCGCACCGATGTTGTCACTGCCTGCGATCTTCTACTGGGCCGTTCACCGGCCCGACCTGGTCCCGGCATCAATGGCTTTTCTTCTCGGGCTTTTTCAGGACGCCATCCTCGGCACACCGCTGGGTGTCGGGGCGCTGATCCTGTTGCTGATGCAGGGCGGGGTCTCTGCGCAGAGTGCCGTTTTTTACGGTAAAAGCTTTCTGATCAGCTGGTGGGGATTTGGCATGGTCACCGCACCGGCCATGCTGCTGTTCTGGCTGCTGGTATCGATGTTCGACAGTGCCCTGGTTCCGTTTCGGCCTGTCATTTTCCAGTACCTGATCATGATCGGTCTCTATCCGCTGCTGAACTGGCTGCTGGCCCGTCTGCAATATGCCGCGCTGAGGCAGGAAATATGAATCGCGATACGGACCGCGCAAAGCTGTTCGGCCGTCGCGCCGCCTTTCTGGGTGTTGCCAAACTCGCCCTGCTCGGCGGGCTGGCCGGGCGCATGTATTATCTCCAGATTATCGAAGGCAGCCGATACGCCACTCTGGCAGATGAAAACCGCATCAACATCCGCCTGCTGCCGCCCCCGCGCGGCCGTATTCTCGACCGGTTCGGCAAACCTCTTGCTGATAACGAAATCAATTATCGTGTTCTGATCGTTGCCGAAGACACGGAAAAAGCCGGCGGTATGAAGGCTACGCTGGAGCGGTTATCGCAGATTGTCGATATCAGTCAGAAAGATATCCAGCGCGTGCTGCGCGATGCCCGCAGACGGCGCAGCTTTGTGCCGATCAAGGTCGTCGAAAACCTGACATGGGAAGAAGTCGCCAGCATTCAGGTCAATTCACCGGACCTTCCGGGTATTGATATTGATGTCGGGCAAAGCCGGAATTATCCGAACGGCGAAACGCTCGCCCATGTACTGGGTTATGTCGCTCAGGTCTCCGAAACCGACCTGACCGGAGACCCCCTGCTGGAGCTGCCGGGTTTTCGTATCGGCAAGGCCGGGGTGGAAAAGGTCCATGATCTGGCCCTGCGTGGGGCCGGTGGCACCAGCCAGGTCGAAGTCAATGCGCTGGGCCGTATCAAACGGGAACTGGAACGCAAAGAGGGCGAGCCCGGCGTCGAGATCGAACTGACGATTGATGTGGAGCTGCAGAAGTTTGTGGAACAACGGGTTGGTGAGGAAAGCGCCGCCGTTGTCGTCCTCGACATACATACCGGCGAAATTCTCGCCATGAGTTCCCAGCCGGGTTTCGATCCGAATGCCTTCAACAAGGGGCTGACCACGACCTACTGGCGATCGCTGGTGAACAATGAGAAATCGCCCCTGATCAACAAGGCGCTGGTGGGCCAGTATCCGCCCGGTTCAACCTTCAAGATGGTCGTGGCACTCGCTGCACTGGAAGCCGGCATCATCGCCCCGGATCAGACCATCTTCTGTAACGGCGTGACAGAACTGGGGAATGCCAGGTTCCATTGCTGGAAAAAATGGGGCCACGGCCATATGGACATGCACGAAGCGATCGAGCAGTCCTGTGATATCTATTTCTATGAAATCGCCAAACGCCTCGGTATTGACCGGATTGCCGAAATGTCGCGCCGGTTCGGACTGGGAGAGCCGGTTGATATCGATCTGCCCGGTGCCCGCTCCGGCGTCATCCCGACACGGGACTGGAAGGCGGCAACCATCGGCCAGCCCTGGCAGAAGGGTGAAACACTGATTGCCGGCATCGGTCAGGGTTATGTGCTGACCACCCCCCTGCAACTCGCAGTCATGACCGCCCGGCTGGTCAATGGCGGGATGGCGGTCCAGCCTCACCTGACTCGTAACATTGGCGGGAAGCCGGCACATGCCTACGAGCCTGCCCGGATTGATGTTTCCCCGCGGTCACTGAAACTCGTCGCGGATGCCATGGCCGCAGTCGTCAACAGTCCGAAAGGGACGGCAAAGTCTTCAAAAATTGAAGACGAGACCATGAAGATGGGCGGCAAGACCGGCACGGCACAGGTCCGGCGTATTTCCAAATCCGAACGCGACACCCGCGTCCTGAAAAATGAAGAACTGGAATGGCGCGAACGCGACCATGCTCTCTTCGTGGGTTACGCACCGGTCGGGGCACCCCGCTATGCTGTATCGGTGGTTGTCGAGCATGGCGGCAGCGGCTCAGCCGCCGCAGCCCCGATTGCCCGGGACGTACTAGAGGAAGTCCAGCGCCGCAGCATTCTGCCACCGCTGCCACCCAAAACAGTCGCCCGCGACAACGATCAGCCGGCTGGAGAAGATTCTCCGCTGCAATCTGCCAGCCTGACAGGTCGATCCCTGTGAGGGGCCTGATTTCCAGCCGCACAAGCGAAATGACCCTGCGGGAGAAGATCTGGCAGATCAACTGGTCACTGATCCTGCTCATTCTGGCAACGGCCTCCGTCGGCTTCGCGATGATGTATTCCGCCGCCAACGGAAGTTTTGACCCGTGGGCCACACGGCAGATGGCGCGTTTCGGTGTCGGCATGGCCATCATGCTGTTCATCGCCCTGCTGGATATCAGATTCTGGCTGCGATCTGCCTATCTGGCCTATGTCGTGGTACTTATCCTGCTGATTGCTGTGGAAGTGTTTGGTTCAATCGGCATGGGTGCGCAGCGCTGGATTGCCGTCGGCCCGATACAGGTTCAGCCTTCCGAGCTGATGAAAATAGCCCTCGTCCTTGCACTGGCCCGCTATTTTCACGGCATCAATCTGGAAGACGTCAACCGCGTTACCTCGTTCATTCCGCCGATCATCATGATCCTGATGCCCACCGCCCTGGTACTGCGTCAGCCCGACCTCGGGACCGCGATGATGCTGGCGGCCGGCGGGATTGTGCTGATGTTTCTGGCCGGGGTCCGGCTGTGGGTCTTTATTGCCGGTGGCGTGGCCGCTCTCGCCTCTATTCCGATTGCCTGGCAGTTCCTGCGCGACTATCAGAAACAGCGCGTGCTGACCTTCCTGGACCCGGAAACCGATCCGCTGGGCGCCGGCTATCATATCCTGCAATCCAAGATCGCCCTCGGATCCGGCGGCATGTTCGGCAAGGGCTTCCTGCAGGGGACACAAAGCCATCTCAGTTTCCTGCCGGAAAAGCAGACCGATTTCGTCTTCACCATGCTGGCGGAAGAATTCGGCATGATCGGCGGGCTGGGCCTGCTCGGTCTCTATGCCCTGTTGCTCATCTATGGTGTTTTCATCGCCATGCGATCGCGCAGCCACTTTGGCCGGCTGCTGGCCATGGGTGTTACCGTCACCTTCTTCCTCTATGTCTTCATCAATATCGCCATGGTCATGGGGCTGGTTCCGGTGGTCGGCGTTCCCCTGCCCCTGATTTCCTATGGCGGGACCGCAATGCTGACCCTGCTGATGGGATTTGGCCTGCTGATGTGTGTTTATATTCACCGCGATGTGGCCTTCGGTCGTCGTGGTGAGGAAGAAACCTGAGCATCAAACCAGCCTGTCTGTGACACCCGTCACTTCCCGCAATACGCTATTTCCCTTACGTATTTCCCACGATTACCAAAACATCCCTCTGCCCTGAATATAGACCGGGACGATAAGGGAGGGGAACCGATGGCCGACGATCAAACCAAAATGCCGGGAGCCGGAACAGACGCCACAGCTGACACGCCCCTGACCGGCATTTCAGCCTCCGCTGAGACTGACAAAGGCAATCTGACAGAACTCTCAAAACTCGGGGCTTTCAGCCCGGACCTGCTCGATCTGCTGAGCGAGATGCAGGGCACAGCAGATGACCTCCCCGAGCAGCCTTCAGATTCCCCGGTCACCGGGATGCCGGGCAGCGATTCCCCGTCTGACTAGACCCCACCGTCACCTTTCACGCCATCCCCG
>TARA_R110000787_G_scaffold262422_8_pt1 | contig 12100 bp, 11 predicted proteins | sample TARA_R110000787 | Tara Oceans TARA_R110000787 (sample SAMEA4397920) | marine metagenome | biome: Polar Biome; feature: [DCM] deep chlorophyll maximum layer (ENVO:01000326); material: water (ENVO:00002006), including particulate matter (ENVO:01000060) such as... | depth 35 m
CATAATGCGAGCCGTTGATTGCATCAGTTCAGGCCTTAACTTGCGCGTGGTTCGACAAACATGCGCCCACGCATTTCCATGTGCAGAGCATGACAGAACCACTGGCAATAGAACCAGTGAACACCGGGACGATCCGCTGTGAACGTAACCGACGCGGTTGCCTGCGGGGCCACTTCCATTGCGATGCCATAGTTCGACAGACAGAACCCGTGGGTTACATCATCCACATCATCAAGGTTGGTAATATAGACCGTAACCTCGTCACCCTGCTTGACCGTGAATTTCTCAAGGCCGAACTGCGGGGCAACAGATGTCATATAGACACGAACCTTATTGCCATCGCGGATGACCGTGTCATCAGCTTCCAGATCAACACCATCAGCTTTCGCCTGCTGCACCGCATCGGCAAACATCGGATCTTCCCGGTTCCATACATTGACCGGTTTCACGATGTCTGAACGAACGATGATGCTGTCATGTGGCTCGGCAAATGTCGGACCATCATGAACCACCTTCATCTCGTCGCTGGAGATGTCGATCAGCTGTTCGTTTTCCGGCTTCAGCGGACCGACATTGATGAACCGGTCCTTGGAGAACTTGTTCATCGAGATCAGCCATTCACCATCAGCCTCAGCCGTCTCGCCCATCGAGGTCGAGTTATGACCGGGCTGGTAATGCACATCGACCTTGGAAATGATCGGATCAACATCTTCACCGCCGAATGCGCGGATCGCCTTGTCCATGTTCCATTTGACCACCTGGCTGTCGAGGAACAGGGTCGTGAAGGCATTCCCCTTGCCGTCAAAGGCGGTGTGAAGCGGGCCGAGGCCCAGTTCCGGTTCACCAACGATGCAGGAACGCGGATCCGCATCGCTGTCGAACAGGGCATCCACCTTGGTCACATCAATGATGGAGACGGTTGGTGAAAGCTTGCCGTTGATCACCACATGCTTCTTGTCAGGTGCCGTGTTACAGCCATGCGGGCTGTTCGGGATCGGGATATAACGGGTATATTTCTTGTTTTTTCCCTTGCGCCCGTCGATGACCGGCACGCCATTCAGCACCTGTACATCACCGGACTTCACACCCGCTTCGATAGCCTTGATGTTGAAGACGACGACGTGGTCCATTTCGTTCGACGTCATCTCGGCAAGGTTCATACCCATCTCGGAATTGTAGCTTGTCGAGAAAGCGTACTTGCCCTGATAGTCGCAGTCCGTGTTGTCGAGGTTACCCGACACCATGACCTGCCAGGCGACTTTCATCTCGTCACCATCAATGGCCGTGAATATATTCACATATTCTGCTGGCTCATCGAGAATCTTACCATCATTGACCAGCGGCGCCTCATGCTCGCCATTGGCAAAGATATACCCGGTGCGCGGAAACTTCTGCGGCCGCATGCCGTGAATGTCATGTGCATTCGGGATCTCGATGATCTTGTCGCATTTCATGACGTCACAGCGAATTCGGGCAACCCGTGTATTCGCCTTGTCGTTGGCAAAGATGTAGCGGCCATCATAGGTGCCGTCGGTGAACGACATATGCGGATGATGGAGGTCACCATTGTCATAGGTCTTCATACCCTTGGCAGCGAGGAAGGTTTTGGTCTCTTCCGTCAGACCTTCTGTGAGGATTTTCAGACTCTCGTTGGTCTGTCCCCAACCGGTTGCTGAACAGCGGTTGAAGACCGGCACACGCATCAGTTCCCGCATTGATGGAAAACCGAGAATGCGGAGTTCACCGGCCTGACCGGATGACCAGAAGCCGTAATAGGGGTCCAGTTCACCAGGTTCCAGATTGACCTTCGGCGAACCCGCCGCCTCGGCTTTTCTGACACCTCCGGAGAGAAGCCCCCCGGCAAGGCCGCTTCCGGCTGCAAATGTACCGGCGGCGGTTGCGGTCATCAGACCACGACGAGAAAGACCTTTAGCCCGTGTTTCTTCTGCTGACATGACGTTGTTTCCTTTCAGATTGTTGAAAAGCGTTAACTACTCTGTCGATGGCCGGAGAGGTTCCGTTTTCTGACCATTCGGCTGAGTTGGTTCGGGATGACTGAGCGCTTCGAAACGAAGACGCTTGGCGACTTTTTTGATACAGACCGGACATTTCGTGTCGCTCTGATAGAGCACCTGACAATGCAGGCACTGATGGCATTCATTCGGATTGATATGACCTTCGGGATGAATCGCCTGCACCATGCATTCCTTGGCACAACGCTGGCAGGGATTGCCGCATTCGCGGTAGCGTTTCAGCCAGTCGAACATCCGCAGACGCGCCGGGATGGCGAGTGCCGCCCCCAACGGACAGAGATAGCGACAGTAGAAACGTTCAATGAACAGCCCCGCACCCAGAAGGATCACAACGAACAATATATACGGCCAGCCGCGTTGGAACTTCAGGATAATTGCCGTCTTGAAGGGCTCGACCTCGGCGAAATGCTCCGCCAGTTCAAGCGAGTAAAGTGACAATCCGAACAGACCCAGGAAGATCATGTATTTGATCGGCCACAACCGTTCATGCAGCCCCCAGGGCACTGTATATTGAGGAATTTTTATAAACCGGGCGATCTTGTTGGTGAGTTCCTGCAAAGCACCGAACGGACAAAGCCATCCACAGAACACACCTCTCCCCCAGAACAGCAGGGAGGCCGCAACCGAGAACCAAAGGACAAAAACCAGCGGGTCCATCAGGAATGCCGACCAGGAAAAACCCGCCATCACCGCAGAGAAGAACGCCAGAACATTGACCACCGACAGCTGTGCATTGGCATACCAGCCCAGGAAGACCAGTGTGAAGGTCAGGAACCCGATGCGGAACCAATAGGTAAACCGCTCATGCCGGGTGACCTGCATCTGGAAAAAGAACACCAGCGTCAGAATGGCGAGTGCCAGACCGAGCACGATAACCTCGAGCTGCTTGCTCTGCCAGATACGCTTCCACAGATGGCTCAGTTCATCAGGATCAGACGCGGCCAGATCTCCGGCCGCCTGCGAGACGGGTTCGGGCGTGATCTTCCGGACGAACCGGTCCGGCAACCGATAACCAAGGTCGAAGGTTATGAAGGTCTTGTCGATAGCCCCCACAGCCCGCTGCACGAGCAACTGCAACCGGAAGGGTTCCGTCGGATCGAACTTCATATCTGACGGAATTCTGAACAAATCCAGTTCGGTAAATGAAGGTGCATCATCCGGTGCCAAACGGCCCAAGCGTTTATGCTGCTTATCAAAAAACCGGGTTGCCTCTGCACCTTGAATCAACTGAATGCGGTCGAAAATCCCGCCCCGCACATAACCCGAACCCTTGAAGGAATATTTGCCCCGGCCCAACACAAGGATCGCCTCCTCACCTTCTTCCAGCCAGGCGGTCAGGTTCGCATATTCATCATCACCGAGCAGAGTCCGGCCAATTTCAGGAGCACTCACCAGAGCCACCTGCAGATCAATGAATGTCGCTTCCGGGTCGCCTTTTTCGGGGCGTTTGATGGCTCGGGCATCACCGGTTTCCGCAAATGCCTGATTGATTTGCCCGACATCCAGACGTAATGCCCTGACCGACCCGTCTCCCGTCAGCGTCTGCCAGTTAGAAACCGGCACATCATCATCAGGCAACCGCACCATCTCGCGGGTTGGTCCTTTGTCGGAGGCCTCCGGCTTCAATCCGCCCATGCCCAGTAATTTGGCAACTTTCAATCCAGCCCGAACGATTGAATCGTCGATCACCATGATCGTTACGGTAGCGCCGGAAACGATATCGAGCTCATGACCGGAGCCGCCGGCTTTGGCTTCCCTGACCAGATCCATGCCGACATATTTCGCCGTCACCGCCTTGATCCTGGCATCGGGGATACCAACCAGAACGATAGGTTCCGAATGTTTGACGAGATTGACGCCGGTTACCTTTGCGTCGCGATCAACCGCCATCACGATATGGATCGGCTTGCCGGAATATCCCGTTGTCGTGACAAAGTCCGACGTCAGGAACACATACCCCAGAACAACGTTCCCCCTGAGCGCAGGGATAACAGGAATATCGCTACGCAGATCACCCAACCGGTCAGCTCCCGGAACCAGCGTCCCGACTGCAATCTTGTCGATAAATTTTGCGACGATCGGCTCACTGTGACTGATCTGAGCAGACGTCAGGAAGAAAGTCAGAGCCGTCAGCAATGTCGTCAGAATTCTGTGAGCAGGGTTCATCTGCATAATCGTCCGGTTTTGAATTCTCTGACGGGACAATAGCCACCAGACAGCTTCCGGCGTTGCGCTGGAACAAACAGTTGCGAGTTTAAGGCTGACCGGATGAGAGGGAGAGTCAGTGATAAGTAAAGAAAGGCCGGGCAAAGACAGCTCCGAAACCGGCAAAAGCCGTCAGCCAGGCAAAGGCCGCGACATGCAGCAGCATTTCGTCGCCTCCCATATCCAGACCAGCTGCAATACGAAGCACTGCCGCGACAAACAGGCTTGCGAACAGAACACAGACAATACCGGTTGCCTGCAGTTTCCGGCCTGTATGCCCCAGTGACGCCCGCACCATAATTGACAATGTCATCCCGCCGATTGCACCGACCGACAGGGCAATCAGGCCGAGACCTGACGGAATGAACAGATAGCTGTCTTACATCACGAGAACCAGTGGGGCAGCCCAGGTCCTGTACCTCGCCCATAGGGCCAGTCGTACAGTTTGAAACAAGGCTGCAACACCCATCGCAATACCAGTCAGATGATACTCCGGGACGGCGGTCCAGATGGCCATAGCCAACAGTGTTACAGCGATTGAAATCGTATCGAACCGGGTGAAGGGTACCGGCAACCGGCCCGGACGTTGTCGGGCAAGCCAGTTACGGATGAAGCTCGGAATAACCCGGCCCCCAACAATCATGATCAGGGCAATCGCGGCGGTGGCTGCAAGCCTGCGGCTGTAATCTGAAACTCCGCAGAACTGGGCCACAAGGTGAAACGTGACATTCGCCGCGACGAGCAACAGAACGGGCAACAAAATTTTGAGATTACGCCAGTTCTTTCCTGCAATGATTTCGTTGGCAACGATCAGGGCAACAGCCGCCATGAATGCAACATCAACCAGCATTGCAGCCGGCCAGCCCGTATAGGTTGAGAAGATTACGGCAAGACGCCCTGCCAGCCACAAAGCGACAAGCAACAGCAGGAGGCTGCCACTGATCGGCATCCGCCCGGTCCAGTTCGTGACAGCAGTAAACAGAAAGCCCGTTACAATAGCCGGCAAAAAACCGAAATAGAGTTCATGGATATGCCAGTCGACCGGTATCAACCGGCTTGATAATTCGAGATCACCATAAAACCGCGGCATCCAGAGAATGACTGAAAGACCGGAATAAACAGCGCCAAGGAAAAAGAGGCCTGAAACCATTGCTCAGGAAAGCTGGCCCCGAATAACGGCGTTCGGAAGTAACTGTCATGCAAAATCCTGTTCGCAATGTTGCAGGACATGCAGCAGTGCGATTAAGTGTAACTGAAAGCGAGTTTTACCGGAAATCAGGCGCGCCGGTTTGCGTAACATCAAACAGGATCAACAAACTGCATGCTTGATATCAGCCTGATTGCAGGCCTCCCTCCCTTTGAGGATATGTCCCGCGCCGACCTCGGGGATTTGCTGTCAAAAGCTCGTTCGCAGCATTTCGCGAAAGGGGATCATATTTTCCGGCAGAGTGAAGATGCCGGGAATTTCCATGTTCTGCTAGACGGCCATATCCGCGTGGTGAAAATCACCTCGGACGGTGAGCAGGTAATTGCACGTTATATTTCCAGCGGGGAAGTCTTCGGAATCGCAATGGCAATCGGCCGGACTACCTATCCTGCCAATGCTATCGCTGCCGTCGATTGTGTTGTGCTGACATGGCCCAGTTCAATCTGGCAGTCCACAGTTGAAAGCTATCCTTCATTTTCGACAAAAACCTACCACACGATTGGCAGTCGCCTTCAGGACGCGCAGGAGCGCATTGTCGAAATGGCAACCGAACGGGTGGAGCAGCGTGTGGCAACGGCAATTCTCAAGCTGATCAAGCAGACCGGCAAGCCAACCGGGGATGGTCTTCAGATAGACTTTCCGATTTCGCGTCAGGATCTGTCCGAGATGACCGGCACCACACTGCACACGGTCTCACGTCTGATGAGCGCCTGGGAAAACAACGGCTACATCAAGAGTGGCCGGCAAAAGGTGACCGTCATTCAGGGTGACAAGCTGCAACTCATCGCGGGCGGCGAGAAAACCTGATCCGTCCTGCAATGCCGCTGACTGAACAGGCCTTCAGTTCAGGCATGCGGCCGTCCCCGTGGGCCGTTGTGGCTCTGGCTGTCAGATGAGTTCACCGTCAGCACAGCTTCTGTGACGCAACTCAGATCGTGAACTTTTTGCCCCCCTCCACACATTCCCGCCCGTACTCTGCTCCCAAACTCCGGACGTAAAAAAGCCGCTAACCTGTTGGTATAGCGGCGTGGTTAGTTGGTTGCGGGGGTAGGGTTTGGTCAAGACCCTACGGTGATGATTAAGATTTAGGAGTCACCAGATATACTCATACAATAAGCATTCCGACACTTAGTCTGTCAGGATTTCTGTTTGCGCTTTCTTCCGGACAAGATCCAGGGCCACGTCGACAATCATGTCTTCCTGTCCGCCAACCATCCGGCGGCGGCCCAGTTCGACCAGTATCTCCCGGACATCAATGCCATGTTCGTTTGCTGCCTTTTCTGCATGGCGCAAAAAAGAGCTGTAAACGCCGGAATATCCTAGGGTCAGGGTTTCGCGATCAACGCGGACCGGTCGATCCTGAATAGGACGAACTAGATCTTCTGCCGCATCCTGCAGCTTGAAGAGATCACAGCGGTGGTTCCACCCATAGCGGTTGGCAACAGCGACAAAGGCTTCCAGCATGCAATTTCCTGCTCCGGCTCCCTGTCCGGCCAGCGAACAATCAACTCGACGGGCACCACTTTCCACCGCCACAACCGAGTTGGCGACTCCGAGAGACAGATTGTCATGGGCGTGAATGCCACGCTGGGTTTTCACATCAAGAACCGCATCATAGGCTTCGAACCGTTCCCGGACTCCCGGCATTATCAACGCCCCGCCGGAATCGGTGACATAAACGCAATGCGCACCATACTCCTCCATCAGCGCGGCTTGTCGGGCAAGTTCCCCAGGCTCAGTCATATGAGACATCATCAGAAAACCAGACACATCCATCCCGATCTCCCGGGCAAAGGCGATATGCTGGGCTGCGATGTCGGCTTCTGTTGAATGCGTGGCAATCCGCACCGATGTCACACCAAGGTCAAAGGCCCGTTGAAGGTCTTCCATCGTCCCGATACCCGGGATCAGCAGGGTGGTGAGCTTTGCCCGCCTGCAAACCGTGGCGGCAGCTTCAATCCAGCGTAAATCCGTATATCGGCCAAATCCGTAATTCAAACTTGAGCCGTTCAGCCCGTCACCATGCGCAATCTCGATCGCATCAACACCAGCCTCATCCAGCGCCTCGGCGATCGCCCGAACCTGGCCCAGATCATACTGGTGGCGAATGGCATGCATGCCGTCCCTCAGAGTAACATCCTGAATATACAGATCGATCTTTTCACCCGCACTCATGAGGCATCTCCCGTCCAGCCGCGAAGTTCAGCTATCTTCTCGCCTGTTTTAAGGGCCGCCGAGGTCATGATGTCGAGATTTCCGGCATAAGCTGGCAGGTAATGCCCGGCTCCCTCGACCTCCAGAAATGCGGTGACCTTCAATCCGCTGAATGGTTTGTCATCATCCGGAATCTGCATGGGGTTATTATCTCCGATCCGTTCGATCTGAACCTCCTGCTTGAGCCTGTACCCCGGTACATATTGATGCACAGCCCGTACCATATCGTTGACAGACTTCCGGATCTCCTCCGGGTCCGCATCCGCACAGAGACAAAAGACGGTGTCGCGCATGACGACGGGAGGTTCTGCCGGATTAAGAATAATAATTGCCTTGCCCCGCCGGGCACCACCAACCACCTCAATCGCCCGCGATGTGGTCTCCGTGAATTCATCAATATTGGCCCGCGTGCCCGGACCGGCTGACCGTGAGGCTATGGAGGCGACAATCTCGCCCCATGCCACAGGCGAAACCCGGTTGACCGCCGCAATGATCGGGATTGTTGCCTGCCCCCCACATGTCACCATGTTCACATTCGGAGCCTCCAGATGCTCCGCAAGATTGACCTCGGGAATGACATAAGGACCGATTGCAGCCGGCGTCAGGTCAATCACCTGTTTGCCATGACGTTGTAAAATCGTGTCATGGTCTGAATGAGCGCCTGCGGATGTCGCATCAAAGACTATCCGGATGGTGGCAAACTCCGGCATATCGAGCAGTCCCTGAAGACCAGTAGAACTGACCCCGACACCCATACTCCTGGCTGACTCCAGTCCGGCCGAAGACGCATCAATACCCACCAGCGCCGTAACCTTCAGAATGTCTGAGAGCTGGCTGATCTTCAGCATCAGGTCCGTCCCGATATTTCCCGACCCGATGATCGCACAATCCACTTTCTGACGGGTCATGACTGTTTCTCCCTGCTTATCCGTTCCGGCATTACATCTGCTGCATTGTCTGGTTTCATTCCCCCGTCTCCCACGGTGAGTCCGGGCCATCGAGAATATGTTGATCCTTCGATTGGGACGGTGGGCCATATCGCAGGCCAGCCTTCGTTCTTGAGAACTTGATCGGTGATGCAATGCCTCTGTAGTGAGGGCCTTCAACAATCATTTCCCGTGCCGCCGTCTGCTCCTCAGCGAGGGAAGCACCAACCGAGAGCACCGGACCGGCCGGGACCGACTGCCGCAACAGCTCGTCGCAGATCTGTTGCCCGTCAAGTTCCCAGAAGACTGCCTGCAATTCGTCAAACAGTTCATGTTTGTACTTCACCCGATTGCTGTTGGTGGCAAACCGGTCATCCGTTGCAAGTTCTGACCGACCAACAACATCTGTCAGCTTGCGAAACTGTCCGTCATTTCCGATGGCGATAAAGATATCCCCTGACTTGGTTTCATACTTGTCGCAGGGGGCCAGGTTAGGATGGGTGTTGCCCAGCGGCGTCGGGGTGACACCATTCATCAGATAATTCGGCGCATGAGGATGCAGCATCGCCAGCGCACAATCGTGAAGCGTCATGTCGATGAATTGCCCCATACCGGATCGATGTCGCTCATTCAGTGCCATCAGAATGGCAATTGCCGAATAAAGTCCGGTGGACAGATCAACAATTGGCGTGCCGATCTTGGTTGCCCCGCTCTCCGGCGTGCCGTTCACACTCATCAGACCGGACATTGCCTGTATGACAGCATCATAGCCCGCCATGCCTCCCATCGGGCCGGTCGAACCAAACCCGGATATCCGGCAATAAATCAGGTCAGGCCGCGACTTTGAGATCGCATCATAACCAAGCCCCCAGCTTTCCATTGTTCCCGGCTTGAAATTTTCAATCACCACATCAGCGCCATCCAGCAGGCGTTCCAGACGAGAGCGATCTGCGTCATCTTTCAGATTCAGAGTTACCGAACGCTTGTTTCTGTTAATCCCGACGAAGTAGCTGGAACCGCCGGCAACATCATCAAATGGCGGTCCCCACTTGCGTGTTTCATCGCCTGCCGGAGGTTCAATCTTGATCACATCGGCACCATGGTCTGCGAGAATCATCGTGCAATAAGGTCCAGCCAGAACCCGACTGAGATCAACAACCCGGATACCGGTCAGAGACCCACCAGCACCCTCCCTGTCAGAAGGGGTCGCCTTTATATCCGTCACGGCATCAGACTTCATGGCCGGGCATCCTCTTCGTCAGTTGTATGGGCAGGCCCGGCACCATCACCCTCAGGTTCAAAAGCAAGCCGGTTACCGTCCTGAAAGACGGCGGTTACAGACATTCCTACCGACAAGTATTCCGCATCACCAAGAACCGTCGAAAGAATGACAGGCCCTTCTTTCAGCCGGACCATCGCCACATTGTAAGGCGGGTCGACCTCAGCGGTGTAGCGGCGGTGATAAATGGCGAGTGCGACCATGATGCCCTGACCGCTTGCTGCTTTCCATTGAATGCGGTTTTCGTCGGCCCGGTCCATCTCATGGAGTGCCATGAACGATCCGGCGGCGTTGTCGAACGGTAGCATCAGCCGCCCCTGCCGAATGGCTTCGAGAAACTGTTTACCCGGCGTCGCCATCACAACACCTCATGCGGGCTGACGACCAGCGTCGCGTGATATTCCAGGCAACCACCTGAATTAGATACAAACAGCAGGTCATGCCGGTCGACCTGTCGTGCTCCGCCAGCACCACGCGCCTGCACAACCGCCTCCAGCAGTGGTGTTGCGCCCTGCAAGTAGCCGCCAGACAGATGCCCGCCACCCGTATTTACCGGCAACCGGCCTCCCGGCGACGTTTCCCCGACCGCAACGAATGCCGGTGCTGTGCCTGGCGCACAGAAGCCAAAGTCCTCCAGCCCATAAAGTCCGGAAAATGAAAAGGCATCATAAAGCTGGCAGATATCGATATCCTGATGTGAGACACCGGCCATAGCCAGTGCCCGGTCAGCAGCCGACCGCGCACCGGTTTCTCCGCCATCACACAACGCATACAAGGCTGAGCGGGCACCATGTCCCTGCCCCATGCCATGCAGGTAGACCGGAGCGGAGAGACCGGATGTTGCGTCTTCAATATCTGACAGGACAAAAGCAACGGCACCGTTCACCGGATAGGCACAATCAAACAGCCGGATCGGTTCAACCACAAAGCGGGACGTAAGATAATCATCAAGCGACAGCGGTTGGCGCAGAAACGCGTCCGGATTCAGACCGGCCCAGTTCCGGCAGGTCATCACATAAGGAGCAAAAGCATCATCCCCCAGACCATAACGGGCCTTGTAAGCCGAAGCAGCAAGGGCATATGCGCCCATTGCCCCGTAACAGCCGTAGCGTTCTTCCCATCCCGGAAGATTCATGATCCGTGATGGCCGGGCAAAGGTCTCCCCCGCACCGGTATCCGCGCCAATCGGGGTGTCACCGAATACACAGACGATCTTTCTGGCAACACCAGACTTGATCGCCATTGTTGCATGCTGCACCGCCTGCAGCATTGTTGTCCCCTTACCTTCGGTCACGCACAGCAGGTTAAGGGTTCCCAGATCAAGCATATGCCGGAATGCCAGCGTCAGCGCAGAACGCTCAAGAATATCGCTCTGACCAAGAATCAGACCATCGACGTCTGCCATTTCAATACCGGCATCCTCAACCGCATTGATAACTGCCGTCCGGACAAGGTCACTGACCGGCGGTCCGGGTTTACGTGAGAAGGTACTTTTGCCATACCCCACGATTGCCGACTTTGCCTGTCTTGTCATAAGAGGGAAGACCCGTTCATCAGATAATGAAGGCAAGAGTCGGTATTGGCGCACCAGCCATGACCAGTTCAACCCGCTTCAGGGCTATTTCAAACGAGTCTCCCACCTGACGCAGATGATAACGCACACGACCCGGCCAGACATTCAGGGTTCCCGTGGACTGATTCTGAAATTCATAGACGACAAAATTTCCCTCAACCCGAAACATCTGCTGATCGAGCCGTTCGACAACAAGGTTTGAAACCATCCGCCGCATCGCGGATCGGGGGGCCTGACTATGGCGTGTACCCGTACGCAACTGCCGCAAGCGTGTCGCCAGTCGTGACCGGTTATCATTGATAATCGACACATCACGGTCCGGGTCTGCATCCTCCGGATTAACCGGCACCCAGTAATGCATGTCATCCGCCAGCAGTTCTTCCCATTCATCCCAGCGGCCTTCGTCAGCCAGCTGACATTCCCGATAGATGAAGTCGACGACGGTCCGGTATTCGGCTTCAGTAAGTTTCTGCATTTTCAATCCATAATACTTAAGTATCCCGGCATATCCGGGCTGTGGGGATCAGGCGGCGAACAATGACCTGTAATGTTCCCAGAAGCCGCGGTTGGAAGCCTCATCGGAATAATGGGATTCGACAACGCCTGCCGGGTTTACTTCCTCACGATGCTGACCGCGGCTGATATCCAGCCATCCTGGCGACC
>TARA_R110000787_G_scaffold70220_5_pt1 | contig 12097 bp, 9 predicted proteins | sample TARA_R110000787 | Tara Oceans TARA_R110000787 (sample SAMEA4397920) | marine metagenome | biome: Polar Biome; feature: [DCM] deep chlorophyll maximum layer (ENVO:01000326); material: water (ENVO:00002006), including particulate matter (ENVO:01000060) such as... | depth 35 m
GCCAGCAAACCCTGATCTCGCACCAGGCTCGGCTATATTTATGTCCCCCAACATGGCCAGACTGGCCGACACACCGCCATAAACTGGATCGGTCATCACCGAAATATAAGGAATGCCCCGCTGCCTCAATCGTTCGAGAATAGCGCTGGTCTTCGCCATTTGCATGAGCGAAATTAGCGCTTCCTGCATACGCGCACCACCCGTAGCAGAAAAACACACCAGCGGCGTATTTTGTTCAAGGCAGAGTTGTGCGGCGCGGGTAAATTTTTCGCCAACAGCATAGCCCATTGAGCCGCCGTGAAAGGCAAATTCAAAGGCAGTGACAACGACGGGAAGACCCTTTAACTCGCCTTGCATAGCAATCAGCGCGTCTTTTTCACCCGTCTCTTTCTGCGCGGCGAGAAGACGGTCTTTGTATTTTTTAACATCCTTGAATTTGAGGCGATCAATCGGCACGACGTCTACAGCGAGCTCCTGTCGATGCTCTTTGTCGAGAAAAATATCCAGCCGGCGACGCGCGCCAATGCGTATATGATGCTCACACTTGGGGCAGACATCGAGATTTCTCTCCAGGTCGGGCCGCCACAATGGTGCACTGCAACGGGGGCACTTTTCCCACAGACCTTCCGGTATACTCGTCGTTCGCTCGGTTTTCCTGGTTGCCAAACCGGTCGGTCTGATTTTATCTAGCCAACTCATTAAATAACCCTGCCTTATCCCGATGTTACACCTTGGTGCAGAAGAGCGAATCCTACACGTACTGTTCAGCCAGTCAATTGCGAAACGCCTTAAAAATCGAGCAGCAACCCCTTATTGTGCCTATTATCGCGCTTTGGCCAGTTTGACGAATTGCTTCATCAATACGGCATCCTTACGTCCCGGTGAAGACTCCACGCCGCCACTGACATCAACCGCATACGGGTTTACCGTCGCCACCGCCTCAACCACGTTATTAACTGTCAGCCCACCGGCCAGAATAGTCGGCCTGCCCGTCAGCCCTGCTACTCTCCGCCAGTCAAAACTTATCCCCGTACCGCCATATTGACCGCTGCGCCAGGCATCAAAAAGAAAAGCTGTCGCCCGCGGAAATTCCGCCATGATCAGTTGCGGCGTAAGACCTGGCGCCATGCGTATCGCCTTGATATAAGGGCTTGTTATCCGCGCACAGTAAGACGCCTCTTCATCACCATGCAGCTGCACAAGATGAACCCCGGTTTCCCGTCGCGCCTGCTCAACCCTTTCTGCCGTCTCATTAACGAAAAGACCGACAGTTGTCACAAAGGGACCAACGGCAGCGACGATCTCCGCAGCCCTGGACAACGCTACGTATCGCGCGCTATTAGGATAAAAAACCAGTCCGATAGCATCGGCACCAGCTTCCACCGCAGCCAATGCGTCGTCGGTACATGTGATACCGCAAATTTTAACTTTCACTGTGACCACACATTAAATCCTGGCTGTCGCTCGAAAGATTATTAAATTCCTTTTTACTCACCGCCGGATACAATTCTCGCCCTATAAAAAACGGGCCAGGACTTAGTATCGGCAGATCAAACTTTGTCGGATAATCTACCGCCACCAGGTAGAGCCCGGACGCCGGTGACGTCGCTGGAGCCTTTGATCGATCTCGTCCCACCAGCAGCTCGCCAGGCCAGTCCGGCAGGTTCTCGCCACGGCCAACAGACAATAGCGCGCCGACAATATTCCGCACCATATGTAGCAAAAATGCATTCGCTCGAATTTCAATAACAACTAAATCATTTAACCGAAAAATATCGACATAGTGGACGTTTCGAAAGGCAGATCGTGACTGGCAACCTGCCGCTCTGAACGCGCTGAAATCATGCTCACCGACCAGCGCAGCCGCCGCCTCCCGCATCGCCACGACAGACAACGCTTGCTTATGCCAGACCAGACCTTCCCGCATCAATGCTGGTGGCGAGGGACGATTTAAGATGACGTAGCGATAGGTTCGCGCGCGCGCGCTGAACCGCGCATGGAATCTATCTGACATTCGTCCTGCCCAATGAAGCCTGACATTGCGCGGCAAATTGGCATTGCAACCCAAAATCCAGTTTCGCGGCCCGCGCACTGCGCGGCTGTCAAAATGAACAGTTTGGCCTGTCGCATGCACGCCGGTGTCTGTCCGTCCCGCGCAGACTATCGAAATTTCCTCGTTTGCGACTAACGACAGCGCCTTTTCGACAACCGCCTGCACACCCTCACAGTGTACCTGTCGCTGCCAACCACAGTACTCACTGCCATCGTACTCAATAACCGCCGCGTAACGAAAAATGCCCGGGGGCAGTGTTTCTCCCTCGGGCACCAAGCTGTTAACACGGTACTGCCAGTGCGGTGTTTCGGACATTTACCTGCGCGCAGATATCTGCTTCATGATTTCCTCAGCCTGCTCCTGTTGAGCGCTGTCGCCACTGGTAATCACATCTTTGAGGATGTCATTCGCACCATCATGGTCGCCCATGTCTATGTAGGCCTGGGCAAGCTCCAACTGGGTGGCAATTTCATCGCCTTCGACCAGAAAGTCCGCATCGTCATCAATGTCAAAATTATCGAACTCGGACAACTCCTCAGCGACATCCTCCTCGAGCTCAGCAGATACCTGTGGTTCGAATGCCGCAGCCAGCTCCGGAAGCTCCAGCGCTTCTTCCATGTCTGAATCAAGATCGAGATCCAGTTCCGCCACACCTTCCTCGACAATATCGGCGGGACTATCATAAGAGGCAGAAGTGATTGTCTGTGTCAGGTCGTCAATATCATCATCGATACCATCTTCTTCATCGTCCTCATCTATTCGCGCCAGCTCTTCTGGCAACTCGAGGTCGAGATCAAAAACTTCGCGTGGGCGATTAAAGGACTCTTCTTCCACCTCCAGATCAAGATCATCAAGCCCATCTTCAAAATCATCGATCTCGCCGGTTAAGGCCCTGCGCATCCGATCGGCGCTTTGAATCGACCGCCGGTCGCCGAGCGCCACCAGCTCGGGATAATGTTCATCAAACCGAGCCAGATCATTCTGCGCAGAAAAGAGATCAAGCAATTTGAGTTGCAGACGGCTATCATCTGGATCAACGAGCAACGCACGCTCGATAATTTCTTCGGCTTCAGCAAAATTACCGAGTGAAAGGTAGATGTCAGCCTCACCAATTGGATCGACATCACCGTCATCCTGGGCAGCGTTATCGTCACCACCAAATTCACGTTGCGCCGGATACCCCGTTTCAGCATCGGAATCAGCGCCAAAAAGCAGATCTCCTTCATCGATGTCCAGCTTATCTGCAGTCAACGGCCCAAGAGGCTGTTTTTCGACAGGGGCGGCACCAACTTGCGCTGCTTGCCCAGTTGATGATGGCTCAAAATCTTCAATAACGCCTAAATCTTCACCATCATCGTTACTGCGTCGACGAGCCAATAGAAATACTATTACTATTGCCAGGACAATCGCGAGAATACCGCCGATAAACGCAAGTCTGTCCTTCAGATAGGCGAGTATGCCGCCAACTGGAGCTTCTTCAGTTGCTAAAGGCGCGTTAGCGGCAGTCGTGTCAACTACTGGCTCAGCTACGTTTGTATCAACAGCTACGTTTGTATCAACAGCTGTGGAATCAACATCCGTCGCACCAATGCTCGGAAGCGGTTCCTGGTCACCAGATGTCTCGAGCGCAGACTTATCAAGTGCCTGATCTGACAATCCGCCATCTACTAGTGCATCAGCACTGGCCAGGTCCGCCGGCTCAGCACTATCCTTTTCCTCAGTGCTAACCAGACCCTCCTGAATTGCGCTCAGCTCATCGTCACTGAATTCAACCAGACGCGACATCGTGGCCAGCTGCTCTTCCAGTTTCGCGAGCCGCTCTCGCAATGCAACATTGTCACGTGTCGATTTTGACAATTCTTCTCGCGCTATCGCGAGTTCGTTCTGCAATGCTTCGGTTGTCAGCTCGCCGACATCAGCAGCGTCAATACCTGCGGCTCCCTCCAGGCCATCAGCATCTGGCGCGGAAAGCCGCAACAGACCTTTCGGTTCGGCATCTGCTTCACGAACCGACTCTGTCGCGCCCTCGCTAACCAGTTCCCGGGCACCCAACCTGCCCTGCAATTCCTCCGCGGACTCGGCCACGCTACGACTGGCCACCTGCTTACTGACCGAACGTATCTCGGTCGCTGCCGGCACACCCAGCACCGCGTCTTTGCGCAGCATATTCATGTCGCCATTTACAAAAGCGTCAGTATTACGCTCATAGATAGCTTGCATGGTCTGCTGTACTGAACTGTCCTCCGGACGAAATTTCCGCGCGACGCCCCACAAGGTATCGCCATTTCTAACCCGGTACTCGTTTCCCGACCCAGAAGTCGCGGCTGATCCTCGGCCTTCATATTGTGATCTGGTGGCGCTGCTGGTTTGATATTGCCGCTCGCTATGGACTGCGCTCGCGGCTTGCGACTTTCCCCGCGATTGCTCCGCGGCAAAAACCGGTATATCGAGAAACAGGGTATATTCCCTTAACATCCGCCCTGTCGGCCACTGCAGCTCAACGAGGAAATTCAGATACGGTTCGCGAATCGGCCTGGTAGAGGAAATGCGGATAAAGGGCTTTGCCGGATTACTCAGGTCTGCTGTAAATCGTAAATCGACAAGGTAAAACTCCCGTTCAACGCCAGCCCGCTCGAAATCGCTCAACGTGGCAAGATTTACCAAAAGTTCCGCCTGGCTTAACTCGCCAAGGTTAAGCAACGCAACCTGAGCATCGAGAGGCTCGTTAAGCGCGGAATTCAAAGTTATTCCGCCCAGGCCCAAAGCCGCAACCCAGCCCGAGTAAAGCAGCGCCAGAAAACTGACTAGCAAAGTTCTTAAATGGAACGCCATGATCCTTACCTGTTTTTAGAGTCCTATTGCTCCACCGCTGCTCACATTGACTGTCAACGCAGCGAGTCAATTACCAAGTTGCAATGATTCAATTTGCACAACTTACACAAATACATCACCGTAAGTATTTATTATTGGGCACCTTTTAGCAATAGCTTTGCAACATTAATGGCGTTATCAACAGCACCTTTACGCACGTTATCTGACACAATCCACAAATCGAGACCATTTTCAATCGCTATGCTGGCGCGAATGCGGCCGACGCTGCGTGCTGGCAACACGCCTGACCCGGTCACCGGTACAGGATAGCCCTGCTTTGAGTGGGTCGCGACAACCCTTAAATCATCCACCGGCTTAAGCAGCTCGATAAGCCCTTCCACGTCAAGAGGGTAGCGGGTTTCCAAGCTAACCGCCTGGCAGTACCCATAAAATACCGGTACCTGCACGCAGGTCACGCTCATGGCCAGTGGTGCACCAATTACGCGACACACCTCACTGACCAGCCGTAATTCAGCATCGGCATGCCCTGACTCACGTAACTGTCCAACCTGCGGTACCACGTTAAACGCTATTTGCTTACCAAAAACCTGCGGCTTCACGGCAACCCCGCCAAGCAAACTGGTCGACTGGCCCGCAAGCTCCTTAATTCCCGCCTGCCCAGCGCTCGACACCGCCTGATAAGTGGCAACGTTAACCCTCACAACTTCGACATCATCATGAACGAGCTTGAGCACATGACTCAAATCCACGGCAAGACTGTCTGGTAGCGCCACCAGTGGCGCACTGCCATCATCCAGCAAGTGAGAGTTAATCCCCGCAACGACCAGCGGCACAGCCGAGTCATCTCGGAAACAGCAGGAGAAGTCGATGACCCGGCAACCAGCATCAACGGCGGACTGGGCATATAGCTCGGATACGTGTTCCGGCACCGCAAAAAACACCAGCTCCACCAATGAAAAATCAAAGCCAGCAACATCCTCAATCATGGCTGGGCGCTTTCTGTACATTGCCGTATCGCCTGATGATGCGGCGCTGGCCAGCAGATACAGTTCCCCGCTGACAAAATCAGCGGCATCCAGGGCTTCGATCAGCGCACTGCCGACGGCGCCGGTGGCACCCACTACAGCGACGTTAAAGGCGGTCATCATTTCTCGAGCACCATCCCAAGCATACGCCGCAGCGGCTCGGCGGCCCCCCACAACAGCTGATCGCCAACCGTAAAGGCCGACAAATACCGCGGCCCCATATTCATTTTTCGCAATCGCCCGACCGGCACTTCCAATGTGCCGCTAACCGCTGCGGGACTTAGCGCAGCCAAACTGTCTTCCCGATGGTTGGGTATAACGCGAACCCAGGCATTGGCATTGGCTAGAATGTCTTCGATATCAGTCAACGGCACGTCGCGGGTCAACTTGATCGTTAGCGCCTGGCTGTGGCTGCGCATTGCGCCCACCCGCACACAGATACCGTCGATGGCCAGGGGATCGCCCTCGCGACCCAAAATTTTGTTAGCCTCTGCCTGCCCCTTCCACTCTTCCCGGCTCTGTCCACTGTCCAGCTCGACATCAATCCATGGCAGCAAACTGCCGGCCAGGGCATGCCCGAAATGCTCGCGCGGAAAATGGTTATCTTGCATGGCTGCTAGCACCTTGCTATCAATATCGAGGATTGCAGCGGCTGGATCATCGAGATCCGTCGCCACTGCTTGATGAATCGCGCCCATTTGTGCAATCAGTTCGCGCATGTTCTGGGCGCCTGCTCCCGATGCCGCCTGGTAAGTCATGGCGCTGGCCCACTCCACCAAACCGGCATTAAACAAGCCACCCAGCGCCATCAGCATGAGGCTGACCGTGCAATTTCCACCGACGAAATTATTGACCCCATCAGCCATGCCCCGCTCGATCACCGCCCGGTTCACCGGGTCGAGAATGATCAGCGCGTCGTCACGCATACGTAATGCCGACGCAGCATCAATCCACACGCCCCGCCAGCCATCCCCGCGCAACCGGGGAAACACCTGTCTCGTGTAATCACCACCCTGGCAGCTAACAATAATGTCAAGCGCCTTGAGCGCCACAAGATCATAAGCGTCCTGTAACACCGGAACCGCACAGCCGATATCAGGGCCGACCTGCCCCCCCTGAGAAGTGGAGAAGAACACCGGTTCAATAGCAGCAAAATCATTTTCTGCGACCATCCGAGACAGCAACACCGACCCGACCATTCCGCGCCAACCAACAAAGCCTACTCTTTTCATCTAATACAAGCCTAAATATTTAAATAACAATATATTACGGAATTAATTTAAAGTAGATAATACCACTTTACCCATCTCAACCGTACTTACTTTACGGGTGTTCGCAGTGCAAATATCTGCCGTACGCCAGCCCTGATCAAGCACCTTACCAACGGCCGCTTCGATGGCCGCAGCCGGCTCTGGCATATTCAGCGAATAACGCAGCAACATCGCAGCGGACAGTATCGTCGCCAGCGGGTTAGCGACACCCTGCCCCGCGATGTCGGGGGCCGAACCATGACAGGGTTCGTACAACCCCTTGCCATTAGCATCCAGCGATGCCGATGGCAACATACCGATAGAGCCCGTCAACATGGCCGCCTGATCAGAAAGAATATCGCCAAACATATTACCGGTCACAATGACGTCAAACTGCTTCGGAGCACGCACCAACTGCATCGCGGCGTTATCCACATACATATGACTCAATTCAACATCCGGGTAATCATTGCCAAGCTCAGTCATTACCTCGCGCCACAACATCGTCACTTCCAGCACATTGGCCTTGTCGACCGAACAAACCTTGCCGCTGCGCTTGCGGGCCGAGTCAAAGGCGAGCTGACCGATACGACGAATCTCTGACTCCGTATACACGTAGGTATTGTAACCGCGTCGCTCCCCCGATTCTGTTCGATCAAATCCCCGTGGCTGGCCAAAATAGATGCCGCCGGTGAGCTCGCGAACGATCAGAATATCCAGCCCGCTGACCACCTCCGGTTTGAGGGATGACGCCTCCGCAAGCTGCGGATAGAGAATCGCCGGGCGCAGATTGCCAAACAGCCCCAACTGTGAACGAATGCCTAACAAGCCCTTTTCTGGGCGAATCGACGGATCGAGGTGATCCCATTTCGGCCCACCAACGGCACCAAGCAAAATGGCATCGGCATGCCTGGCCTGTGCCAACGTCACCTCCGGAAACGGCACGCCAAACTTATCAATGGCACAACCACCCAGCAGGCCCTCCTCAAACATCAGGCCCAGTTTAAATTTTTCGTTGACCGCAGCCAGCACCCTGACCGCCTCGGCGACGATTTCCGGTCCGATACCATCACCGGGTAATATCAATACTTTCTTTGTCCCAACACTCTTTGCCACAACATTGGCTCCTGTCCAATACCTCGTTTTTCAATACGCTACTTTTCCAAACGCCCGCGTCTATACTACCGACACCCTTTTGTTAGCGCAGGGCATCAAACAACCGGTTAGCGCAAGGCATCAAACAACCATGGGCACCGTTGCCGCCAGCTACGTTCAAACGCTCTGATAGCCGTCGCCTCCTGCAAGCTCAGCCCAATCTCATCAAGACCGGCCAATAAACACTTCTTGCGGAAGTCATCTACCGCAAAGTGAATGACACTGCCATCCGCTTTCGTGATGGTTTGAGCCGGCAAATCAACGGTCAGCGAATACCCTTCGACAGCATCCACGGAACAAAACAACTCATCAACTATTTCTTCTTTTAATACAATAGGTAATATTCCATTTTTAAAGCAATTATTAAAGAATATATCGGCGTAGCTCGGCGCTATGATGACGCGGAAACCGTAGTCCTCCAGAGCCCAGGGGGCATGTTCACGACTGGACCCACAGCCAAAATTACGCCGCGCCAGTAAAATCGATGCCCCCCGATAACGCGGCCAGTTGAGTGGAAAATCCATGTTCAGCGGGCGCTGGCTGGCGTCCTGATCCGGCTGACCTTCGTCCAGATAACGCACCTCATCAAACAGGTTCTGTCCGAAGCCGCTACGCTTGATGGATTTCAGAAATTGTTTGGGAATGATCATATCGGTATCCACGTTGGCGCGGTCCATCGGCGCAACCAAACCCGTGTGCGCGGTAAAACTTTTCATGATCGTCCCCCTGCCATCAGTTCACGAACATCGACAAAATGCCCCGTGACCGCGGCGGCAGCGGCCATAGCCGGACTCACCAGATGCGTGCGTCCCCCGTTGCCCTGACGACCTTCAAAATTGCGGTTGGAGGTAGAGGCACAATGCTCGCCCGCGCCCAGTCTGTCGGCATTCATCGCCAGGCACATGGAGCACCCCGGCTCGCGCCATTCCATACCGGCGGCAGTAAAAATCTTATCCAGCCCTTCGGCTTCGGCCTGACGCTTGACGGCCTGGGAGCCCGGTACAATCAACACTTGCTTGACGGATTCTGCCACCTTGCGCCCCTGCGCTACGGCCGCGGCGGCACGTAAATCCTCGATTCGCGAATTGGTGCAGGAGCCGATGAATACCCGGTCGACATATATTTCGGTTAACGGTTGATTCGCCTGCAAGCCCATATATTTCAACGCGCGGAGCACGCCGTCTCGCTTACCTGGGTCAGACAGATGCTCGGGATCCGGCACACTGCCACTGATCGGCAACACCATTTCTGGCGAAGTCCCCCAGCTAACCTGCGGCTCGATATCGCCACCCGTTAGCTCCACTACAGCATCAAAGCGGGCATCGGCGTCACTGTGCAGCGTTTGCCAGTAGGCGACCGCCTGATCCCAGTCAGCCCCGGTAGGGGCATATTGCCGACCTTTCACATAGGCAATCGTTTTGTCATCCACCGCCACCATACCGACGCGCGCGCCTGCCTCGATGGCCATGTTGCACACCGTCATCCGCCCTTCCATGGTCATGTCCCGGAAAACCTCACCGCCGAACTCAATGGCGCAACCGTTGCCCCCAGCGGTACCAATTTTACCGATGATGGCCAGCACCACATCCTTTGGCGTCACGCCTGCGCCCAGTTTGCCATCCACTCTAATGAGCATGTTCTTCATTTTTTGTGTCACCAGGCACTGAGTGGCCAGCACATGCTCCACCTCCGAGGTGCCGATACCGTGCGCCAGCGCGCCGAGGGCGCCGTGCGTGGCGGTATGCGAATCGCCGCACACCACCGTGGTCCCCGGTAATGTCGCGCCCTGCTCCGGCCCGATAACGTGCACGATGCCCTGCCCAGCATCATTGATACGATGCTCAACGATGCCGTATTCAGCGCAATTGTCATCCAGCGTCTGAACCTGGATGCGCGACACGTTATCGGCAATTGCCGCGACGCCGCCCGCTCGCTCGCCACTTTCGGTAGGCACGTTATGATCCGGCGTAGCCAGATTGGCATCAATACGCCAGGGTTTTCGGCCAGCGAGTCGCAGGCCCTCAAAAGCTTGCGGCGAAGTCACTTCATGGAGTAAGTGCCGATCGATATACAACAGAGCTGATCCATCATCGAGCTCCTTAACGAGGTGGGAATCCCACAATTTGTCGTACAGTGTCTTTCCAGCCATCCGAACCTCCCAGTGCCACGATTTATCCTATGTAAGGGTGCAGCCTACAGCATAATCGAGGCAGTCTAATGCCGCCCTATTGATAAAACAAATTTATATTTTTTATTGTTGCGATTCTTATTTGGAATGTAAAATAAGCCCATGGAAACGCAACTTCTCGAAGCATTTGTCGCCGTGGTGGACGCGGGTTCTTTTTCCGGCGCCGCCGAAAAAATCCACCTGACACAACCGGCCATCAGCAAGCGCATCGCCCTGCTTGAAGAACAACTGAACTGCCGCCTGTTTAATCGCATTGCCCGCACCATCAGCCTTACCGAAGCGGGTGCGGCGCTACTACCCCGAGCCCAGAGCCTGCTGCTTGAGCTGGCTGCAACCCAGCAAATCATTCGCGATCTGTCAGGCACTGTGGCCGGTGATCTGCGCCTGGCCATCAGCCACCATATCGGCCTGCACCGGCTCCCACCCATACTCAAAGGCTTTGTGAACCGGCACCCGGAAGTCTCTCTGGAAGTTGATTTCATGGATTCCGAAGTCGCCTACGAGGCGGTTCGCCAGGGTCGTTTTGAACTGGCGGTGATCACCCTGGCGCCCCAGGATCACCCTAAAATCCTTGCGACGCCAATCTGGCGCGACCCTCTCAACCTTGTGTGCGCGCCAGGCCATCCGCTGACCGCACCGAAAGCAGTTACACTTGGCGACCTGTGCGCCCATCCAGTAATTTTGCCGGGGCTTAACACCTATACCGGACGCATGATTAAGCAACTTTTTAACCACAAAAAGAAACAGCTAAACGCCACCATGGCAACCAATTATCTTGAAACCATTAAAATGTTGGTTTCGGTCGGACTGGGCTGGAGCATGCTGCCGGTCACGATGCTGGATCAGACCCTCGTGTCGCTGCGCTGCGCGGATCTTTTTGTCGAACGCCAACTGGGTTTTATTCAACATCGAGAGAAAACCCTTTCCAATGCCGCCAGAGCGTTTATATCTTTACTCCAGGCCCATAGCGACAAACCATGACGCCGCGCGACGATTCCAGCGCCGCCAAGTCCCGTCGTCTCGTCGCAATCGAAGCTGCGGTGCCTGAGTGGGAGGGCGGTCACGCCTACTCGACAGAGTTCACCGATGCCTATTTTTCGGGCGCTGATGGCCTTGCCGAGGCGCATCACGTTTTCCTCGACGGCAACCAACTCACAGCCCGCTGGCTAACCTTAGCACCAGCCGCTATTTTCACCATCGTCGAAACGGGCTTTGGCACCGGCCTCAATTTTCTCGCCGCAGCTAAACTGTGGTTTGACAAAGCGCCCGCCAGTGCGACCCTGCATTTTGTTGCCACTGAACGACACCCCTTATCCCCGCAGGACCTGCACAGAGCACTGGCCGCCTGGCCAACCCTGTCCGGACTTGCTGCGCAATTAATTGACCAGTACCCGGCGCTGGTGCCGGGCTTTCATCGTCTGAACCTGGTCGACGCTGACAACAGCAAACGTATCGCCCTTACCCTGATATTTGGCAATACTGAGCACGCGCTTGAAGAACTCAGCGCCTGCGACAACCCGGCTTTCAAACACCGACAACGCTTTACCATTGACGCATGGTTTCTGCATGGCTTCGCGCCCGCCAAAAATTCGGC
>TARA_R110000787_G_scaffold89717_4_pt1 | contig 12094 bp, 8 predicted proteins | sample TARA_R110000787 | Tara Oceans TARA_R110000787 (sample SAMEA4397920) | marine metagenome | biome: Polar Biome; feature: [DCM] deep chlorophyll maximum layer (ENVO:01000326); material: water (ENVO:00002006), including particulate matter (ENVO:01000060) such as... | depth 35 m
GTGCTGCAGTCTCTGGTGTTTGTCTGGCCGCTGGCGGCGCAGCACCATGCTCTCCCCGGGACGGTATGACCTCATCAAAACCAAGGCTCGCCTGTTCCGGCTCTCGAAACGGCGCCGTTAACTTATTATTATTTTTTGCGACATTTTCCTTGATAGAGAGACTGACCTGCTCGGCACTCTGCTCATCTCTAATTCCCACAACGCGAGCCTTACCCAGGGGCAACTCAGGGCCAAGGTCATCGAAATTATCATCGTCATCAAATATCGGCTGTTTACGTCGCCGCACCCGCAGTTTCCCGGCACCACGACCACGCGTTCGCCGAAAACCATCGAGTAATATGGCAATCAGCAACAAAATGCCAAGTGCGATCAGTATTTCTCGTCCACCTACATCCATGCCAATACCCGCAACTGAGCGCACCCCAGCAGTTCGCTCATATGTTTAATTGTTTGCACCCGTCGTCAACTCGCCTGCTTTTTCTAATGTGCCAACTCTACGGCCTCGTCCACATCAACACTGACCAGCCGCGAAACACCTGGTTCATTCATAGTCACACCCATTAATTGATGGGCCATCTCCATGGATTGTTTATTGTGGGTAATATAAATGAACTGCACCGTTTCCGACATTTCTTTTACCATATTTGCGTAACGCCCAACATTGGCATCATCAAGTGGCGCATCAACTTCATCAAGCATACAAAATGGTGCCGGATTTAACCTGAATATGGAAAACACCAATGCTATCGCGGTCAACGCTTTTTCGCCGCCCGACAGCAAATGGATGGTGGTATTCTTTTTTCCGGGGGGCTGCGCCATAATCGTGACGCCAGTATCGAGCAAGTCGTCACCCGTGAGTTCGAGATAGGCATGGCCACCACCAAACAGTTTTGGAAATAATTGCTGCAGGGAGCCGTTGACTGAATCGTAGGTTTCCTTGAATTTGGTCCGCGTTTCCCGGTCAATCTTACGAATCGCGGATTCCAGCGTTTCCAGCGCCTCAACCAGCTCATCATTTTGAGCGTCGAGATAGGATTTGCGCTCTGATTCAACCTTGTACTCGTCGACGGCGGCGAGATTAATCGGCCCCAGGCGCTGGATTTTGTTCTCCATCTGGGTCAGTCGATTCTGCCACTCACTTTGTTCCGCACCATCCGGCATGGCCGCAACGAGATCCTCCAGAACAAAGTGAAGCTCAGTAATTTGTTCTGCTAAAGTCTTACACCGGGTCTGCAATTCACGGGCAGCAATTCGGAGGTTTTCCAGCGCGCCGCGACTTTGCTGAATTTCGTCGTCAAGTCGAGTGCGCTGCTGCTCTACCTCGCGCATGCCAGTGTCAATTTGTTCAACTGCCTGCCGCGCTTCACCGAGCGCTTTTTCGATATCGAGACGCTGCGCCAGTTTTTGCTCCAGATCAGTCTTTAGCTGTTCACGTGGATCGTCTTCACGGTTGTAGTTGGCCAGCAGCGAGGCCTGCCGTTCGCCAAGACGTTGCAGCTGGGTCTGAAGACGCGTAATACCCTCGCGAATAGAGCCGAGCTGAGCACCCACCGAGCGCTCTCGTATCGCCAGTTCGTGCACTCGATCATGGTCGTGCCGCGCAGCCTGACGGGCCCGATCCAGCGTCGTACGACACTGATCCCGGTGCTTGAGTAGTTCCTCACGATGCTCGTTATCCGTCGCCATGGTTTCTATGGCCGCTGCCAGTAAACGCCGAGCCTCCTCAAGCACCTCCCTGTCCTTCAACTGCCGCGCCAGCGCCTCGTCACGCTCAGCGGCAATGCGCGATCGCTGCTGGCTCGCCTGTTCAAGCTGCGACCGGGCAATATTGAGGCGCGACTTCAACTCAGCTTCCCCGCGTTGCACCACAGTCAGCTCGGCGCCCAGCTTTTCCCGCTGTCGCTCCAGCTCAGCCAGTTGTTGCTCGTTGTTCTGCAGTTTGCTCTCCAGTTGTGTCACTTCATGCTGCTGGGCAGTCACCCTGGATTCGATCTCTATCAGTTCACGCTTACGCAACAGGACACCGCTTACGTTGTTGTCATCGCGCGTCACCCGCACCCAGTTGCTACCCAGCCAGTGGCCGTCACGGCTGATCACCGACTCGTTGGCGCTTAATGTACCGCGCATCGCCGTCGCCTGGCGCAGCGTGTCAACAGTACGGATACTTTCCAGCAGATGACTGACCACACAGGGTGCCACTTTGCTGGCCAGACTGACATTACCGGGTGCGACAACCGCACTGCAAGCCGCGTTGTCTACCAGCACCAGCTTGCCCGACGACCAGCTTTCAAGCGCCACAGAGTTGTTGGTAAGGTCGTCCACGCAGACAGCCTGCAAAAAATCACCCAGTACTGTCTCAACGGCCGTTTCCCAGCCATCGTCAACCCGCAACTGACTGGCCAGCCGTTCCGCACCAGCGAGGTTGTGCTCGCTTAACCACCGCTCGCGCCCCGCATCGCCATTCAATGCGGCCGTTTGCAGAGCCTCGACCGAGGCTTTCCGCCCGAGGCTCTGTTGTAGCACTTGGCGCGCCTGGCTTAATGCGCTAGCCACTTCGGTTCTTTCGCGACGGTTTTTTTCAATCCCGGCCAGCAAATCCCGGTGTTGTGCCTCGGCCGCCTGTCGCCGGACCTCTGTTTCCGCTATCTGCGCGGCGATGGCGCCAGTATCATCTGCTGCCGGTTTAGCATCCAACGCCTGCTGCTCATCAGCCAGTCGCGAGACGCGCTCTACCAGCGCAGTCATAGCGGTATCCAGATGTTCAATACGTGATTTCTGAACTTCCACTTCGCGCTGCGGTTTCGCGGCCCGCTCATTAAACTCATCCCAGCTCGATTGCCATTGACGCATGGCATTCTCCGCAACGCTGAGTTTTTCAGCTGATGAACCCTCGGCACTTTTCGCCTGCTCAAGCTGCGCCACGATCTCACCTAGCTCAGCCTGCCAGCCCTCAGCCTTGGCATTGTCTTCGACCAGATGTAATTCTGATTCGGCAAAATTGCGCTGTGTCTGCTCCAGGTCGTTCTTTAATTCCTCTGCCCGCTCCCTGGCATGCTTGATGGACTGCTCGATACGCGCCACTTCAGCGCCGACGGCATAGTAACGTCCCTGTATTTCACTGAATTGCTCGCTGCTTTCGGAATGGCTGACCCGGTATTTCTCCAACTGGGTATCACAACGACTTTTGGCAGTGACCAGTGCTTCGGTCTGCAACGTCGCATCATTGATAAGCCTGTTCTGCTGGTCGACCTGCGCGTTGAAGTCAAGCCAGCGCAGAGCCAGCAACTGTCCGCGTAACAGCCGCTCTTCCTGCTTCAGTTCGGTGTATTTTTCTGCCGCACGGGATTGCCGCTCAAGCCGTTGCAGCTGTCGCGCCAGCTCCTCGCGAATATCTGTCAGGCGTTCGAGGTTTTCGCGGGTACGCCGAATACGGCTTTCAGTATCTTTGCGGCGTTCCTTGTATTTGGAAATACCGGCTGCCTCTTCGATATAGCCGCGCAGGTCTTCGGGTCGCGACTCAATCAGATTGGAGATCATGCCCTGTTCGATAATCGAATAGCTACGCGGCCCCAGGCCAGTGCCAAGAAACACATCGGTGATATCGCGACGTCGGCATTTACTATTGTTGAGAAAGTAGTTTGACTGCCCGTCACGCGAGACCGTGCGCCGCACTGAAATTTCGCCGTAGGATGCGTACTCACCGCCCAGCGTCGCATCAGAATTATCAAAAATCAGCTCAATGGCGGCCTGCCCCACCGGCTTCCGACCGCTGGAGCCGTTAAAAATAACATCCGCCATGGATTCGCCGCGCAGTTGTTTAACGGAGCTTTCACCCATCACCCAGCGCACTGCGTCAATGATATTGGACTTGCCACAGCCATTGGGACCGACCACCGCGCAAAGATTGCTGGGAAAGGCCACGGTCGTAGGATCAACAAAAGACTTGAATCCAGCAAGTTTAATACATTTGAGGCGCATCGATCACTCTTTGACCAGCGTTTATTATGCTCCGGTACCACTCAGGGTCCCGGCATCTAGTGCGCGATTTTACACACTGTACTGTCAGGAACAAACCGCACCGACGGTTTATTACCAACGGCAGTGATCTATCCTTGTCACCGCAACACCGAAGCCGTCAAAATGCACTTTTTAGGTCTTTCTCCACCATGCTAAACATCGTTCTCTACGAACCGGAAATTCCGCCTAATACAGGCAACATTATTCGACTCTGCGCCAACACGGGCTTTGCTCTGCATCTGATCAGGCCGCTGGGTTTTACGATGGATGATAAAAAATTGCGTCGCGCGGGCCTCGATTACCGGGAGACTCAGCGAGTTGCCGTCCACGACAGCTGGCCAGCTTTTGTCGTCGACACCAAACCCCGCCGTATTTTCGCCATCACCACCAGGGGTGGCTGCAACTACCACACCACCCGCTTTAGCGGCGGCGACACACTGGTATTCGGTGCCGAAACACGGGGCTTACCTGCGGAGTTCCTGAATACGTTGCCCGGATCAGCGCGGTTGAGAATTCCCATGCTGCCTGATAATCGCAGTCTCAACCTGTCTAATGCTGTCGCCATCGTCTGCTACGAAGCCTGGCGGCAACTGGATTTTTGCGGAGCGCGGTAGTTATGCCCGGTGACATCGGCCTGTTCTATGGCACAGCTACCTGCTACACGGAAATTGCTGCAGAAAAAATTCGCGCTACCATTGGCCCGGCGCGTGTTGATCTGTTCAATATCGCGCACCAGCCGATCGTACTGGCCGCTCAGTATCAACAGTTAATACTCGGGATCCCGACCTGGGATTACGGTGAGCTACAGGAGGATTGGGAAAACATCTGGGCGGAGCTTGGCGATATCGACTGGCACGGCAAAACCGTCGCGCTCTACGGCCTGGGCGACCAGTTGGGCTATCCGGACTGGTTTCAGGATGCTATGGGCTATCTGTGGACTCACGTCACCGGCCTCGGGGCGCGCAGCATCGGGCAGTGGCCCACTGCAGGCTACAATTTCAGGGAATCACAGGCGCTTACTGCGGACGGTCGATATTTCGTTGGTCTTGCCCTCGACGAAGACAATCAGTTCGAGCTAAATGACGACAGAATTAAGCGTTGGTGCAGTCAAATCCTCAGTGAATTCGGACGGGGCGTCGACGTGTGACCGAGCAACTCCGAGCGTCGACCACTGCCGCGGGATTACTGTTTTGCCCTAAAAATCGTCTTCAGCCAGTGCCATCGTGGCCGTATCACCGGATCTGATAACCTGCAGATAGGTGTCGGTACGGGGCAGCACCTGTTCGGCAAAAAACCGGGCTGTCGTTATCTTTGCGTTCAAAAAGGACCGGTTATTTGTCGCACTAGCTAGCTGTTGACAAGCGATATCCGCGCTTTTCAGCAGCAACGCTGCAGCTGTCGTCGTGCCCATTAATAACAAGGTATTAAAGGCCACGGCACCGGCAAAATCGGGGCTGCTACCCGACCTGGTCAAGATCAGATTGATCGCTTCTTCACAGGCGTCAATACTCCTGGCTACCAACGCCGTCATGTCATTCAATGCTGACCCAGCTGGCTTCGGCAGCGTTTCACGCAACTCGTTGAGCAATTCCTGAGCAGCGGCGCCGCGATCTCGTAACAGCTTACGACCCACCAGGTCCATTGCCTGAATGCCATTGGTGCCTTCGTATATCGGCGTGATACGAGCATCTCGCATGTATTGGGCAACGCCGGTTTCCTCAATAAAGCCCATGCCACCATGAACCTGAACGCCCCAGTAAGTCACCTCGTTGCCCGCCTCGGTACACCAGCCTTTAACCAGCGGCGTGAGAATATCAACACGCCGCTGATGATAGTCCCGATCAGCGGCGCTCTCACTGCGACTGGCTCGGTCCCAATGGCCCATCGCTGCATAGCAAAGCAGGCGTCCAGCTTCGGTCAGAGACCTCATCAACATCAGCATTCTGCGCACATCAGGGTAATGAATGATGGTGGCGCGCCCCTCTAGACCAGGCATCGAACCCTGCTCCCGCTCTTTCGCAAACGTCACAGCCTGCTGATAAGCGCGCTCACCCACCGATACGCCCTGTAGACCAACCGCCAGTCGCGCATGATTCATCATCGCAAACATGTAAGTGAGCCCTTCGTTTTCCCGGCCCACCAGATAACCGACCGCACCGCCATTTTCACCGTAACTAAGCACGCACGTTGGACTCGCATGTATGCCCATTTTATGCTCGACACTGACCGGCAAAACATCGTTGTGCGCCCCGATATTACCGTTCTCGTCGTGGAGGAATTTCGGCACAATAAACAGGGAGATGCCCTTGACTCCCTCTGGGGCGTCCGGCGTTTTCGCCAGCACCAGATGGACAATATTGTCGGCTAGCGCATGATCCCCCCAACTGATAAAAATTTTCTGCCCACTTATCAGGTAGTGATCATCCTCAGGCACCGCCCGGGTTCTAACCGCGGCCAGATCACTGCCTGCCTGTGCCTCTGTGAGATTCATGGTGCCCGACCACTCACCGCTGATCAGCCGCGGCAGATAGAGGGCTTTTTGCCTGGCATCGCCAAACTTTTCCAGGGCGGTTGTCACGCCCATGGTCAACAGGGGCAGCAAGGAGAAACCCAGGTTAGCGCTCTGGAACATTTCATCGACAGCAATACCAACGAGCTGTGGAAACCCCTGACCACCGTAGTCAACGTCACCGGTTAGCGCGGGCCAACCAGCATCCCTAAACCCGTTATATAAGCCATTCAGCGATGGCGGTGTCACGACGGCACCGTTTTCCACCCTGCAACCTTCAATATCAGCAGGTTGATTGGTGGGCGCTATCACTCCCCCAAAATATCGAGCCGCCTCTTCGAGTATCGCGCCCACCAGATCCGGCGCAGCCTCCTCATACCCGGGTAGCGCCGCGATAGCGTCGAGCCCGAGCACATCTCGAATAACAAACATCATGTCAGTAACGGGCGGTGTGTAATCGGTCATCAGTCTAATTCCGTCCTGAATAAAAATACCGGTAATACGTTAAGGCAACGCCGGTTACATTCGCGGCGCTAGTCAATGGCATCGCTCTGCAGTCAGCAGCCTCCCGATGCGAGCTATGCGCAGTCACGGCGGGCCAGCAATTTTAATTGCCGAGACTGTTTTTTTCATGAGGTTTTGTGACTTTTGGGTTTTGACAGCGTGTCTCGACAACACAACGAGGGAGGCTATGCGGTATTGAACAGACTGCTGTTGCGCGCTAACTGCGGGACAAATAAGGATTTATGGTCGGTCTGGCATAGGTTTTACTGAACGTTGCCGCCGTCATCGGTTTGGCGTAGAGGAAACCCTGGCCCCACTGACAGCCCAGCTCCTGCATGAGCTCCTCCTGTCCGCGTCGCTCAACACCCACAGCAATGACATTTTTGCCGAGGATATCACCAATGCCAACCAGGGCTCTTATCAACGCGGAGTCCTCTTTGCCGGTTCGAATACGGGCCAGCAGGCGTTGATCGATTTTTAACGCATCGACCGGCACCTCCCTGATATAGCTGTAGTCGGCATGAGATGAACCGTATTCATCGACGCAAAACTTGACGCCGACATGACTGAGGTGACGCATAAACTGACAGGCTTTGGTCAGGTTCTGTAACAGCACCCCCTCGGCGATTTCCAGCATCAAACTCGATGGATGCAGACGATGTGTGGCAAGCGCGTCCATCACCAACTCCGGGTAACCGGGATCATTTATTTGCGAGCTAGCAATATTAATGGACACGTATTGCAGATCGACATGCTGCACACGCCAGGCCTGCAGCTGCTGGCACGCTTCATTCAAGGTCCATTTACCAATGGCCGAGGTAATACCTGCGCCCTCGGATAACGTCATGAAGTCGGCCGGGGATATAATGCCTCGAAGGTGGTGATTCCAGCGCAACAGCCCCTCACAACCGACCACCCGCCCATTGCGTAAATCGTGCAATGGCTGATATACCAGCTCCATCTGTTGGCGCTTCAGCGCAAGGCGTAATTCCGAAGGGAAGAACATCGCTCTGGGGAGGTGACCCGTTTTACCTTCGGACAGACTGTAAAATCCGTTACGCCCCTCCGCCTTGGCTTTATACATCGCCGTATCGGCACCCTTCAGCAAACTCATCAGGTCTTCGCCGTCATCGGGATAAACCCCAATGCCGACACTCGCCGACATCTCCAGCCGCTCGTCAGAAACGGCAAAGGATTCTTCAAAACAACCCATGATCTTTCGAGCAATGGACGTTACCTCCTGTGCGTCCTCAATGTTTTCCGTGATGACGGTAAATTCATCACCCGCTAAGCGCGCGACCGTGTCGCTTTGGCGCACCACCGACAGCAAACGACGTCCGACCTCCTTGAGAATTTCATCGCCAATATAGTGCCCATGGGCATCATTAATCAACTTGAAGTTGTCCAGGTCAATAAAGAAGATTGCCAGCTGCGCGTTGCCGCGTTTGGCGCGCTTGATACCCTGCTCAAGGCGGTCCAGAAACAGACGTCGATTGGGTAAATCAGTCAAATTGTCGTGGTTCGCCAGATAACGTAACTCCTCATGAGTACGCTGCATGTGGGTTATATCACTGAAGAAAATAACGTAGTTACTAACCGAACCGGAACGATCCCTGACCACACTAATAACAAAGTTGGCCGTAAACAGTTCGCCAGAGCTGCGTCGCAACGGGACTTCGCCCTGCCATGAACCGGACTCCTTCAGGGCCTTTAACACTGTCCGGTAAAAGCCGAAATCGGAGGTGCCAAGCACACCAAAACCCCTGCGCTTGCCAACCACACGCTCAGACGAAACCTCCGTTATTTGCGTGAAGGCGCGATTGACGCTGGTCACTCTGTGACGACGGTCGAGGACGACGATTGCTTCGGTCGCGCCTGCTAAAATTTGTTGGGAAAGCTCTGCCCTGGCCCTGAGTTGGTTGACCGCTGTGACATCCATTGAGATACATTGAAAAGCACCCTGCCCATTGTCGTCCTCCGCTTGTCCGTCGTCGACTGGGAAAAAATAATGGTGGTAACAGCGATTTCTGATAAAGCAGACATCGTCAAACTGCTCACCGGTCTGAGCGCGTTGCAACAGGGAGTAAAAATCCGCGCTTAACGGTTTAAAACCCTCCAATGGCAAACCAACCATGTCGCTGAGCGGTAAATTTTCGTTATCGCGAGGTCGTCCGACCACACTGGTCAACCTACCACCGCCGTCTATGTTCCAGATAATCAGGGGCGACACCGTGGCCACCCTGTCCAGCAGGGCACCTTTGCCAAGATCTGGAACAACATCGGCCATGAAGTTTCGATAAAGCACGTAGGCACTGGTCAGCAACCACGCCACACCCAGCAGCATGAAGGTTAACCAGCTGTTGAAAGCCAGCACACCGCCAGCATACTGCAGTGCAAAACCCGCCGCGGCATATAAAGCTGCTATCCCTAGGTGCCACGCGACTTGCTTTGCCTTGGCCATTCTAGCCTCAGTATTAATGATTTGGTTGCCAACGAGGTTGGCACTAGCAGGCCTGGTATCCTCTTTTGCGGAGCCGAGTATAGGGACAAGGTCAAGCACGGCGCAACAATCGACACCGAGTAAGCGCCCAATGGTTATTTAGCTGTCCCGAACGGCTACCCAGGGGAATATTGGACTGCAGGCCGTTGACTGACCGCAGCAAAGTTCAACTGTGGCACTGCGCGATGTTACTGCCCTCTGACGAAATCCCGGGACTATAAATCCGCTAGAGATCCCGCGCGATGACCTCCAGCATGATTTCGCTGGTTCCGGCGTAAATGCGCGCCACTCGCGCATCGGCGTACATGCGACATATCAGGTATTCGTCCATGTATCCGTACCCACCATGTAACTGCAAACACTGGTCGACTACTTTCTGTAGCAGCTCACTTAACCACCACTTGCACATGGAGGCCGTCGCCGTATCCAGGGTACCGCTGACAACATCCTCCACACAGCGGTCGACAAAAATCCGTGCAGCCCTGATCAGAGCGTGCAATTCACCCAGCTTGAAACGCGTATTTTGATGCTGTAACAAAGGCTTACCAAAGACATTGCGCTCCTTGACGTATTTGACTGTCTCTGCAAGAGCACCCTCCATGGTGGCGATGCTCTGGACCCCAACGGTCATTCTTTCGTAGGGCAGGTCGCTCATCAATTGTCTAAATCCCTGGCCTTCACACTCGCCCAGTAACTGGCTTTCATGGACTCGCACGTCCTCGAAAAATAGCTCGCAGGTATCCTGAGCCTTTTGTCCCATCTTCTCCAGCTTGCGACCGACCCGATAGCCCGCCAAACCCGCTGTTTCCAGCACCAGCAAGGACACGCCCCTGCTACCGGCCTGGGGATCAGTTTTGACAACCAACACCAGCAACTCACATAAAAACCCGTTGGTGATGAACGTTTTCGCGCCGTTGACCACGTAGTGGTCGCCATCCTTCACCGCCCGCGTTGTGATCGCCTGCAAGTCAGAGCCCGTGCCCGGTTCCGTCATGGCAATGGCACCGATCATTTCGCCACGCGCCATCTTTGGCAGCCAGCGTAGTTTTTGGGCCTCGGTACCGTGATTCAGAATGTAATGCGCGCTGATACTGTGCACACCCTGGCCCATGCCAGATAAACCGCGACGCCATTGCTCCTCGTAAAATACCGTCTCATAACGGAAATCCGCCCCACCACCGCCATACTGTTCGGGAATATCGCTACACAGGAAGCCCTGGGCACCCGCTTTGCGCCACAGGTCTTTATCCACGTAGTGTTGTTTACGCCACTTTTCATCGCTGGGCACCATCTCGGTTTCGACAAACCGTGCCACCGATTGGCGATATATTTCCAGATTTTCATCCATCCACGGGGATCGGTATGGGTACATATGATCATCCTTATTTGAGCGTCTATGTATTAACTGGGATTTTATTAATTAACTGGGATTCTATTAACTGTTATCTATCTGTCCGGCAAGCCTTCAGGCAGGCGATCACTCAGGCCAGATCGAAAGGGCGAATAATCGCTTCACCGCTTAGTTTCGCTTCACCCTGTTGATCAACTGCTTTTAACTTAATCCTGACATAGGGTCCGCCCTCGCCCTCAAATCGCTCGCTGACCACCCCCCGGCAGGTAATTTCATCACCCACGAAAACGATGGCGGCAAACTTAACCTCAAAACTGACAATCGCCAGCTGCGGCACCCAGTTGGTGAGCAACTGTCCCATGTATGCCATACCCAGCATACCGTGTGCAAAAACGTCGTCCTTACCAGCCGCACGGGCAAAATCAAGGTCGACATGAATCGGGTTGTGATCGTTGGAAGCGCCACAAAAATAGCTTAAGGTCGCCCGCGTAATGGGCGGCTTGGTCAACGCGGGTAGTTCATCGCCAATTGCAACGCTTAAAAAATCAATCTTGTTCATGAGCGCCCCAGTCATATGCCCACCTGCTACCTGCGCTCAACAATGGTTTGTCTGAAACGTGTCGTCAACTCACCCATTTGATTGGTGGCGACCGTTTCCTCCACCATAAACTGGAACTTGCCATTACGCTTTTCATAAACGTCCACGATGGTTGCCACGAAGGTAATGCAGTCACGGCCATAAATCGGTGCGAAGTATTCAAAACGCTGATTGGTATGCAGAATTTTAGTGAGATCCATACCCAGCTGAGTCAATCTGGCAAAAGGGTTGGGCACCGCGCAGCTCAAGGTAACCGCGTACGTCGGTGGCGCCACAATCGAGCGGTGGCCAGCCTCCCGGGCACGCTGTTCATCGAAATAGATCGGGTTAGTTTCCCCAACCGCTTTGGCAAAAAACTTCAATTGCCATATCTCGACGTCAACCGTAAGCGCCGGGAATGTCTCGCCTATGTACTTTTCTTCTATCATCGGCGTAAGCGGCCAATCCCACCCGGTTAAAAGCCGGTCAATGTATCGCCCCCCGTGTCACAAAACAAGCGTATTGACGGGCTGCTGAACAACAAGCCTGCGCCGGCGTAAGTGCGGGCATCGATGTCGTGTAACAACCGCCGGTGTAAAAGCCTGAAGGGACTCGCCTTCAACGTTGCTCTGCCCT
>TARA_R110000787_G_scaffold37741_4_pt1 | contig 12074 bp, 15 predicted proteins | sample TARA_R110000787 | Tara Oceans TARA_R110000787 (sample SAMEA4397920) | marine metagenome | biome: Polar Biome; feature: [DCM] deep chlorophyll maximum layer (ENVO:01000326); material: water (ENVO:00002006), including particulate matter (ENVO:01000060) such as... | depth 35 m
CCAGATTATCAAGGCCACCATAAAGCCCCAATTGAAACAGATTATCATGTTCCAATCTTCAATTTGAATGCTATGATGCCCGATATTTATTCACACCCTGAGTATTATGGCGTTGAACCAGAACACATGGAACTTTTGAATCGGGTAAAAAACGACCCTTCGCAAGAATTATCGGTGTATCGTTCTGTTCCTAAAGGAGTCCAAACAGAAATGAACGCTGGCGATTGGGTGACTCCTTTTAGAGAGTATGCTGAAGATCATGGCGAGAGATTTGATGGTGGATATGACATCATAGAAGAACTGGTCGCAGCCCACGATCTTCTTAACGAAGGCAACTCCGTTCAAGAATACGGTTGGCTCGGACATCGAAACAGACTTGACCCAGATGTAGCAAAGTGGATTAGAAGCCACATGATGGAGGAAGACGAATGACCGCATTCGACACCGCTTGGGCGTTAATGAAAATGCCTATCGTGCCTAACTCGTTAAAAGAGAGGGAGGGCGGTTTTACAGGTCAATTTCAAGACCCGATTACCGATGAAATAATGCCTCTTTACTTGCACCATGACCCCGACTCCACCTCATTTGTTGGTAGCATACCCAAAAAAGCAAGAACAGAAGCCTATGGTGCTGGAAAACGAATAAATAATTTAGGAGATTATGATTTTCATTGGGAGGCAGAAGATACAAGCACAGACCCCAATTATAGGAATAGGGGCTACATGACGGCAATTTACGATGCTTTGGCTCATGTGATAGACCGATACTATGGAAATCATAGTGATGGTGCAGGTCGCCTTTATCCAAATTATGTTCAAACAGAAGATGGAGAGCGTTTTTGGGAGAATAAGGCAACAAAAGAAGGGCATTGGCCTGTGAGGGATGACCTATGAGTGCCTTCGACACCGCTTGGGATTTGATGAAAGCACCCATTGATGTTTATTCGGATCGTGGTCGAGTAAGAGAGATAACTGATGATGAGATGTTATACAGTGGTGGTGATTTTAGAGATGACCCACGTTATTATTCAACCGATGCTGATATTGCTTTGCATTATGCTTTGTATGGTTCAGCCGTTCCTTATTCTGATAAGGCAGGGCGAAGAGATACACAAGACAAACCCATTCCTCCAATGCGAAGAACAATACCGAGCATTAGCATAATTGACCCAAGCGATTATTCGGATAGGGATGAAGAAGGCAACTACACTTCGGCAGACATTCCTCCTATGACCGAAGATCCTTTTAGCCCTAATGTTGGCGTTATTGATGAAGATAACATGGGTGATCGTTTATCACATGACCGAGTTATTGAATTGCTTCAAGAATACATTGATGAAGGCCGATACAAAGGGGCTATCGGTGGAACAACAGGCGAATTGTTTAGCCCTGAACAAAGAGGAAAACACGCAAAAGACGCTCTAAGCCGTTTGATTGCTTACAAGAACAATGAATCACTTGAGAGGTTCAACCCAAAATCACCAAGTTATGAAATGGATGGTGATGTATTTAGAACTGCCGAATATGACGATTTCATAGATACACTTGGGTATGACGATTCAATGCCAGATATGCTCGGAGAGTGGAATGATTTAGAGGATTGGCAACGAGAGGCCGCTATTGAAGCAGGGTATTCGGAGGATGATTGGATATGACCGCCTTTGATACTGCATGGGATTTGCTCAAAGAGGAACTTCCAATAGAGCCGTTCAATATGGATTTGACCGGCAATGTTCCGGGTATTGGGGGAATTAGATCAAGTAAGGAGGTTGAACAAGTCCATAATGTTCCACTCAAGGATGGGACTATTGTTCCTGTTGCATATCGTGTTCATCATGAAATTGATGGGACTTACACCTATTTCTCTCCTGAAGCATTCGGCAAAGTGACCGGCCCACAGGATTTGTGGTATGGAGATTTGACCGATTTTGTGCATGATCTCCGATGTGATGGTTGTGGCGATCAATTGGATCAAAAATCAGAAGAAGAGTTTGAAGAGGGCTTTACGGATGGTTTGTGTTGGGATTGTCAAGGTAGGGGTGATGATGGTTGAGTTATCGGTATCCTGATATGGATGAAGCATATGCGTTAAGGGAGGACCGGACGTGAGTGAGCCTTTATTCGAGTTTGCCTTCTCCGATATGTTGTGGAAAGACATGATACCCGAAGATCTTGAAGAGATGGCGAGATTGAATCGCATCATGTGGCCGCAACAGGAGATGCGAGATGATGCTGCCGCAATCCACGAACACGCAGGAATTGGCGGAACATCGTCTGGATTCCGCAGAGCAGGAATTCCAACTGCTATGGGTGTTGATGCATGGAACCCAATCAATACAGTCCGAAGGCCGTATGAAGAAAAGACAATGACCGCCATGCTTGGTATCGATCAAGGGATGGCACATCCCGATGATCAAATCGAATTGTACGCCGATGCTCTCGCTGGACGAAAGGCACACATTGGATTTTCACCGCCTTGTCAAAAATTGACTTCTGCTGGAAATTCAGGGTTAAGTGTAGCAGAACGAGAAGCAAGGGCATTGGAGGGAATTCCTCCAATTTTTAATTCGTTTTACACGGCTCAAGAAATGCAGAAGCATCCCGATATTGACCTCAATTCATGGCACATGGAACAAGCAAAAGAAGCAATTCCAATCCTGCTCAAGTATCCTGAATTGCTTGACGGATTAGATCAGGATTTCCGCAATAAGGTGTTGGCAATGCTTCGAGGAGATGGCACATTTGGTACGCCAAAGCAAAATCCACGCATGAACGCAATTGACTACGGCGCACCATCAACGCGCAATCGTATGATTATTGGTGAAGGATGGACTAAGGATCCAACTCATTATGATCGAACGCGTCGAAAGCCAGTTGCTGGACGATTGCCAAGCAGGTCAATCTTGGATGTTGCACCCCATCTGCAAAGAGAATGGGAGGAAAACAAAGGATTGACCGACGAATGGATTCGTGCTTTGGTGGAACATGGTCGATTGACGCCAACTGGCGCAAGAGAATTAGGAGATGGCCCGCAAATGTCCTTAAGTGGGGCAACAGTACCTGGAAAGGGAAACACAGGTCCAGAAATCAACGCTTTGGGGATGAGGGGCGGAGGATCTGTTTGGGATGATGCAAAGGGGCCTCGAAACAAACAGAAAAGATCATTTTCCCATTCATACCCTGCGGATCGACACACATCCGGCCAAACCCATAATCGTCCAACCCTCATGTTTAATCGACCTTTGACTGACCAAGAATGGCTTGGAGTTCAAACTTTTGATCCAAATTATGATACAAGTCCAATCGATGGTATGACTCACAGAACCTATACAACAGGAAAACAACAAAAGGTGTTTGACACAGGATTGGGGAATGTAGTGGTTCCTGCTGTTGGAAATGCAATCGCAACTTCTGCCTTTGCCCCTCCATCACCACAAAGAACTCTTTTAGAACGTTATTGAATCAATATATTCAAAGCCGAAGGCTCTTTACCGATCATCATGACGGATCGTATGTTTGAAAGAACATGGAGTCTGTTAAAAGAGTCGAACCCTTGGAAATCACGTTATCCTCATCGTGGAACTCCAAAACTTAACGATGACATTGATGCAGCGGTTGATAATGTGATGGATGATCAAAAGTTCCCACCTTACGAACCACAAAAGCCTAATTATAGCAAACCCGCGATCACTGGTTTGGGGAAACCAAAAGAAGAACCAACTAATACATCGGATGATCTCCATCCTGCAATTCAAAATCTCTTAGATCGTGCAAGAGGTGCGCCTCGAAAGGATCCTGAAAAGCCCGAAGAAAGGCCAAAGGGAAGTGACACAACTGATCTCCCATCCCAAACACTACAAAGTCTTCATAGAAAAGTCCGTGATGATTTGCTCATGCATAATCCACCCTACGTAAACCGAGGTGAGTGAATGAGCATCTTTGCTCAGGCATGGGATTTACTCGTCAAAGCCCTTGATCCAAATAATTTTAATTTGGATGATCTCATTGGTCGAGAGGCTTTCCCTAAAAATGACAGAAGTGCATTGCACTACATCATGAGGGATCCACAGGGCAAGCGTGAATTTGCAAAATTGCGTAGTAAAAAGATTGATGCAGATCTGGATATGACTGGCAGAGATATTGCTCCTTTTTCAGCCTCAAAGTGGAGTGGAAAGGAAGAAGCAAGAGATGCATTGGGTGGAGGATACTCAAGCCCTGGAAAGATGATCAATCAAACCTATTCTCTTCCAACTCATATGTGCAAGGTTGGAGGTCGGCTTCGAGAAGTTCCAGGATCAGTATGCCACAATTGTTATGCCCACCCCGCAGACGGTTCAAGTCAAGGATACACATACGCAATGAACAATGTGCAAAGACATCTTTTGAGAAATTATGATGCGTTGAAGCGTGATCCTCATCGTTGGGCGTCGGCTCTTGCTTCCAAACAATACGGGATCAACAGTGTCGCGCCACGCGATGGGCTATTCCCTGAGTTCCGCTGGCACGACTCAGGAGATGCTGATTCCCCCGAACACTTGGCTTTGATGGCGGCAATTGCGGATGCTAACCCCGATATTTGGAACTGGCTCCCTACAAGAGAATGGGAATCAACGAGAAAATTGATGAATGCAAGAAGCACCTTGCCTCCAAATATGGCGATGCGGCTTTCAATACCGCATATCGATCAAACGCTCGACAATGATCTTAACGAACAGAGAGGCGTTCCTTTGATGGAACAAAAATATCTCGATATGCTGGAAGAATTCCCTCAGTTGTTGACGACAGGAGTTGTTTCCGACAAGAAACTTGCCCGAAATCGGGACGATATATGTTTGGTCAGCGATAAATCACAAGGAAAGAAAACGTGCATGGATGCCCAATGTGATGCTTGTTATAAGCCATCTGTTCCAAATGTTGATTTTGTAGTTCATTGAGGATGAAATTATGATTTCGTTCGATGATGTTTTTGGCCTTTTAATCAAGGGAAATCGCCGTGATCGAGTTGATCTTGGCACCGTAGATCCATATGGAGTCATTGCATATCCTGTCGAAGATGACGAGGGCAATTTGAATCTTGATCGTATGGCTCGACAAATAGTTGGTCGCCCGCACAACATTGAGGCATTCAGAAATATCAATATGTCTGCCCCACACTTTGCTCCAGGAATGGTTGCATCAACAGGACAACAACGTGACAATACTGGAATCTTGAGCGTTCAAAGGGGGAACAAAACAATTGGTGTTGCTAATTCTTTGCCCATGAGATCTCCATTTTTCAGAGTTAATGCAAATAAACAGCGACAGGCATGGCAAGGAAGGCCAGAACCTGATGGGCAGGTCGGCAATGCCAATCGAAACGCCCATATGTGGACTGCTGGTGATTTAGGGCAAGATGAATTGAATTCGTTGTTTTCAGGGGAGAAGACGCCACAGGAGATCTTAGGAATGGGTGAGCAATTGAAGTTGGGTCGAAACAACTTTGGAGACATGATGATGGGGTGGCAAGATGATCAAGGAGTCATTGAAGCACCACGATTCTCTTACAGCGTTTATGACATGATAGATAATTCATTGCCTCATAAACAAAAGTGGAAGAGAGAGAACAGACTCATGCGACCTGATGTTTCAATGCCATGGCGAGATGCTACGAGTGGATTGGTATCTGGTTCTGTCGATCCGTTATTGCAAATCCCTCTGAACAGTCCATGGACGGATCAATCACCAACAAGAGAAGGACAACGATACGTGGAATATGTAGATCCTCGAAACAATTATCGTCATGAAGGAATACCTGTTCCAAGAGCCTTGGCGGCTGATTTTGAAAAGCCAGGTCTTTCACGTGGGATTGCTACTGGGACACACGGGCTTTACTTTGATCCAAGAGATTTGACTTCTGCTGGAAGAGAATTGTGGGACAGTGCTTTGTCAGGAGATATTCTCCAATTATCATTTGATAAAATTATGGAGATGGTTGCATGATTAGAAAAGCGCATCCTCAAGCAAAGAGGGCGCAAGCAGGTCTTGATACTGGAGGGCCAATTCCCCCAGCAGTTAAAATTCAAGGCGGCAAGTCGAAACCACTATACAATCAAATTGGTCAAGCATTGTCACGGATTATGCCTGATCGAAGAGTCGTTGAACCGTTTGGAGGAGCAGCAGGTGTATCTCTTGGGATGAGGGCAAAAGAAGCCCTTCTCTCCGACATCAACCCAGATCTGGTTTCGTTCCATAATCGTTTGATTGACGACCCATGGTCTTTGGAATTTGACCCTGAAGAGTTCACCTACTCAGTGGGCGATGACATCTTAATGCCGGATTTCAAAACAGATGAAGTACATGATTTGGGGAAGGTCACTCAATCAATGGCGGATCCATTCAAGGGCGACCCGTTCTTCATGGGGCCGAAATTCTATGAATTGCGGGATGAATTCAACGAATTGAGAAGAAAAGAGAGCCAAGGCGTGATCGCGCAAAGCGAGCGAAAAAGAAAAGATCAATTGTTTTTGGTATTGCAACATATGTCGATGAATGGATTATTGCGCTATTCCCCAGCAGAGCCTTCATATGAGAATAAATGGGCCGGATCTCTTGGTTTTGCCGGAAAAGAACCAATCAATCAACCGATGGAATCAGGTTTCTTTGAAATGATGCGTGAACGCAACCAAAAATTACCAATCAAAGAAGGAAAAGGAAACACGTTCCGCCCACAGCGTTTTGCAGGTGGGAAAGGAAAGTGGGAAATGAATCCTTGGTCGCAAGCAATGCAAGGATGGGAATACACTCACCGTCCTTTGAGGGATTTGATGACATCCGATATAGCCCTCGATAGCAAAGCAGACCAATTCATTGTCGATCCTCCATATTGGGGTGAACACGGCGCACACACATTCTTTGGAAAGGAAGGGCAAGATCAAACTCTTGCTCTATTGGAAGCATTGAAAGCATCAGGATTCCCTACTACAATCTACAATTCATTCAGTCCAGATGTTGTTGAGCCCGTTCGAGATCTCGGTTTTGATATTCATGAACTATCTCGCAGGGATCAAAACAGCGGCAAAGCCAGTGGGCGTGGAATGAAACCGGAATTGATGGGTCAAGCCAACATCGATCAAACTGCATTTATGAATGCTTGGAATAACATTCGTCAAGGCTGATTTGACGGATTGTATTGAAGTATTGTGTGCGAAATTGATCCTGCACCGCCGCTTCCTTGGCAGGATCTCAAATCGGAAATCAATTGATTCAAAATGTATTCATTGCCCCATTCAAGATGTGGTAGTGAATTTTGTTGAGCATATTGTTGAATCCAAGTTATGTCGCTGCTGAACAATCGAACGTATGATGTGTTGTTATGTTGAGTTGATTGTCTGCCGATCCAATTCGATTCTTCCATCAACACTTGTTCTGCTGAAGCCATGAGCCCTGACCATGCTTGTTGCTCTGAGGTGATAGAGGTTGCAGAATAAACGGGATTCCCCAAGTGGGAAAGAAGCCCAATGCAAGCATCCTTTGGAAAATCCGACATACGGTTATTTGATTCGGCGTGTCTTGCAATCCATGATTCTATTGCAGTTGCATCTCTGTTCATTGCAGTTAAGGATCTGTTGTAAGATCGAAGTGTTTGCACTGCAACGATAATCGTCGGCTCGTTGGTCATGTGTCATCGTATAGGGGGCTTTTATTTCACCTTGTCGCACATGATAACGCTCATAAAGGTGTGAGTTGTCACAGGAGAACATGGGCAGACACGTTTCAGTAGTCATGCGAGAAGATTTGTTTATAAAAATGGAAGAAGAAAGGGGACGTGAGTCTAAATCTTCATTCATGAACCATGTTCTCGCACGCTACTTCAACGCTAAGAAAAATCAACGCCCATCTAAAGGAAGTGAAGCCAATGAATGAAAAAACACCACAACCGAGTTATTACCCGCCTCAATATCAACAAAACGACACTAACAGAATCGATGTCAACCTGATCGCCATGCTTCTTTGGCAAGCACTCTTGACCGGCACAGCGGTATCGATATCACACATGGATTGGTACTTGCCAGGGGCCGGACCTGCTGAAATGGGAGTCCAATATGGTTTGATCTGCTTCGGATTCCTTTGCACAGCAATGGTATTGTTCCATGTTGGCGGAGTTCGTGACAGCCTCGCCATGCGAGCGGAATTCTCCAAAGAAAACCAAGTCGACAAGTGGATGAGGACGCAAGCAAGGTTGCAACAACGCCGTGCCTCGAAACAGCAATACTGGCAAAATCCTGCCGGACTTAATCAAACACAACAGTTTGGAGTGATACCAACTGTCGATGAAACCGCAAAAATTGAGTGAATGAGGGGACAACACTATGTGGCCTTTCACTACAACGCAGGAACGCCAGACTGAGGCTATGTCCCAGATCTTGGCAGAAAACGCTTACGAGCGAAAGATGGAGAGGGTCGCTGGATGGGTACGGACATTTGTTGCAACATTGGCCGGAATTGCCTTGACATTTTCCGTATTGGTTGGGCTCCAAATGCTCGACATAACCCCCATGGACATTTGGGCATGGATCAGAAGAAGGTTCGATTAGGTGAAATGCAATGTCTGCGTTGATCGCAGGGCATATGCTAATGGCATCTGCAACTGCATTGCATTCTCTGTATCGAGTTCTCCGACCATATCGAGTGGGAATTTACGGTCCATCGTTGGTTGGAAAAACAACTCTCGATCAATATCTGACTGTCCCTGGTGACATCGAAGCGATACCACTTCATTTCCGCACATCTCATCCGAAAGCAAACACGTCAACAGGATTTCAAGATCCAAAACCAACTCGAAAACAACTTCGCTACAAAAGTGAAAAGAAACCAGTGACAACGACAGATCTTGCAGGAGATCATATGTTTCGCAACCTTTGGGTCGATGATATGTTTGGGAGGAAGGTTGAATTGATCATATTCATGGTCGATCACAGGGCAATGACATCTCCTCAATTTGCAGCCGATTCATCAGCGGCGTTATCCTATTTAGTCGACAATATCATTAAAAAAGATGTGAGCAAAGCAATATCCAGAAAGGCTCGAAAAGCATCGAAGAATTATACTCCACGCTTGTTTTGCCTAATGTTGAACAAGATGGATGTGTGGTGGGACGACTCCGCACAGCAACTGTGGTCTTTTGGTCTTCAAAAAGAACACCCCATGTGCGCTCCCTATCGAGAATCTTTGAAGCGTCTTAGGAGATCAGGGATACGTGCTGAGATCGCGGCAATATCATCCCAGCATGGGGTCAATGTGGAAAAATCACTGGTGACAATGCTGGAAACTATGTGATGCAAGGTTTTATCATGTTGTCAACTGTGGCAGGGTTAATGGCGTGGAATGCTATGGGCTTCAACCCTTTCTCAAACGGCAGCATATCGCTTCGCGGTATGAACGATGAACAACTAAGGGTATTATCCGCCCAAACCGGAGTTTCTTACGGATTGTTGAGGACTCAGCAACGTGCGGAGATGGCCAGTGCCGGATCGACCGGAGATATTGGTGAAGAACAATTGATCCCAACCGTTGAGATTCAATTAAAATCCAACCCAAAGAAACCACACAAGGCTCGAAAACAAAATATCAAAATGCTCCGCAAAGCACTTCGTCCTCCAAATTATAATTTAGGTCTGTTCAAGATCTACCGATACAACGCCGCACATGAGTGTGCTTGCTGTGGAGTGGACATCCGAAGATTCCTTGAGGGCGACAATGCTTATGCACACATCGTGGATGAGCGAACATCACTGTCCTTAGCAGACATCTATTGGTTTGACGAAGACACCGGCAATGCGAAGAAACCGCTGGCACGTACACATGGCGATCACGGTGATGAGATGAACTCAACCCTTTGTCCAGCGCATTTACACATATTCCACACATTAAGATCAATTATTCAAGAAAAGGAAATGGCCGATGACGGGTTTGCACGTGTGGCGAGCAAAGGAACGAAGTTCACCAGGATACCTGGTATGTCGACTCTAATGGGTAGCGCACCAAAGAATCGAAGCACGGCTGAATCATTGATGAAGTACGAGCCTTTCTTTGATATGGTTCACAAAGACTCACAACATAGCAAAGGGGTTTCATTGCAGCAGTTGCCAAATCCAGTCACTGGAGTCGTAGATATTGTCACAATAACTTTCGATCTTCGAGCAATTCAATCTGAAACTATGCTCGCTCAAAGAAATGCAATGGGAATGGGACCAAATATGCAAAGTCAAATGAATAACGCTATAATGGCGTCAAGCAACGCAATACCAACAGAGGTGTGAGATTATGGGATGGTTTGGAAACAAAGATGCAGCACCGACGCAACAATTTGGTGCGCCGACGATGAATGGAATGAACATGGGCGGCATGGGCGGCATGGGTATGATGGATCAATCCATGATGGGTATGCAAATGGCTCAAAACCCAATGATGCAACAAATGGCAAATGATCCAGTCACGGCAACTGCGCGATTGTTGGCCCTAAGCGATCCAATGGCTCAATTCATGACTACTCAAAATATGCCGATGGTCATGGACTTGATCGGAGAGATTGTCAAGTTATCAATGAAAGAGTTCTTTTCATCAGTCAAGTTCAAGTTGGACGAAACAACAGGACTCCTCTCTTTGGACGCATCTTCTCTACCAGCCAACATCACTACAATGTCCCCAGAGAATTTGAGCCTCACTATGACTCGATTGCAATCATCTGCTCAACAAACTTTGCAGATGAATGAGCAACAACGACAAATGTTCCTACAAGCACATACAATGGGTGGAATGATGAATCCGCAACAACAACCAGGATTCTTTGGAAACCTCCTTGGCGGTATGCTTGGGAATCAAGTACAACAACAAGGCGGGTTTGGAAACGTAGCAAAGACCGCTGCAACAGCAGGGATGGTGGCACTATGAACCCAGAACGAAAGGATATGCCTGAACAAGTGAACCTATACAATACGACAGTTGAATTCATGAGCCCAAACAAATACTTGGTTGAGAGTGCAACGATGATCTACATCATATCGTTCATGATCGCAATGTTCGTTATGTTGGTTTGGAAGGGTGGATCATTATCATCTTCGCAAGTTCTGTTTGGGGCATTGGGTCTTATATTCACTATGTCAGTCGCCGTTAGGCAATTTGCTTCCTTTCGGTAATCCGTCCTTGGTCGCAGGACGGAGATATAATCCGCTACCTTACAGTCCGTTGTTGACTCGTTTCGATCAAGACGGAGATGGTGATTTTGATCTTCAAGACATTAAGAAAATTGTATCTCGCAAGACTTGTGGAGCGATAACGGCTTCAGGAAAACCATGCAAACACAGGGCGAAGTCTGAGTACAACAATCGTTGCCCTCAGCACAAGTCCTATGACAACTCAAATTAAGGCTAACGGCGTGGAACAGTTATGGCAGGGCGACAGACTCGGAAGAATTGCTCGTTCTGTCAACATCCAGATCGGGATGATTTGGAAGAACAAATCCGCATGGGATCTCTTGATGTTAAGTCGGCAGATCTCAATAATCAGTGGCCTGAAGGGACAACTCACAGACACATGAGGCGTCACTCTGGTGAATACTACAACAGCAGCAATTCCCAATGCCCGCTTTGCACTGATCCAAACCGTGCCGACATCGAAACGGCTATTCTTGAAGGGTATGCTGGTATCGAAGACTTCGCAGTTGAATTGGATATTGCAGGAAGCATTATTTCCAATCATATGGAGTCACATACAAAGCCAATCATTCAACAGCACGTTGAAATTGAGGCTTTGCCTTCTGCTATGAAAAGTGTGACTCAATCACTACAACGTGTTGAGAAAAATCTCAATCGTCTTGATCGACTAATGGGAAGAGTTCTCGAACACGTTGAAAATCAGTTCGATGACGAAGAGGAAGTAGTCAACATGAGAGATGTTGAAACTGTGTTCAAAGGGCACAGAGAAATACGGGACACTTTACTCGAACTTGCAAAGTGGATGGAGAAGGCGGAATCAATTGATGATAAGCAATCGGTTTCAGTTATGCAGACAATTCAAGAATACTTCATGGAGAACTCG
>TARA_R110000787_G_scaffold29408_5_pt1 | contig 12051 bp, 8 predicted proteins | sample TARA_R110000787 | Tara Oceans TARA_R110000787 (sample SAMEA4397920) | marine metagenome | biome: Polar Biome; feature: [DCM] deep chlorophyll maximum layer (ENVO:01000326); material: water (ENVO:00002006), including particulate matter (ENVO:01000060) such as... | depth 35 m
GCCAAGCTTAGAGGTTTCTGTCCAATCGCCATCAGATCAACCAGTTCGTCGGTCCCCATCAAGGTCAACACGCCGCAAACCCGGATCGCCCCGTCCGAGATGACGCGTTCACCCCACATACCGATTTGCTTCATCACTCTTTCAACTGCGCATCCGGACCTCTCGACGCTGTCACGTTTCATTTGACGTCTACACTTGGGCACCTCAATCATCCGGCCGTTCTCATCCAGGAGCCTCTTGATCTCGAAACGCAGCTCCATATCCCCCTGATCCCTCGCCCAGGCGTGAGTTTGATCAGCGATGCGTGCCATGTGGCGGAACTACATTGACGGTGCAATCAGCCGCACCCCGCTGATCGACCCGACGCCGTAAGTTGCGCGCTGCCCCTCTATTAAGGCAATTACCGTTTCAATGAGCGGTCGAGTTTCCGTCCGCTGCCCAGCAACGCATGATGTCATGCGCGAGGGGGGCGCAAAATATGGCGATGATTAGCGGAGAAATTCATTCGGGTGGGACAGTTCACGGTTCTCTCGTTCAGACGACTTGATGAGATCACGTTTCTCGACTGTCACTTCGTCGCGCATGGCGTTGGTCTTCTCGGCTGCTTGACCTATCCGCGCAACGTCTGGGAAAACGGCCAGTCATGCGTCCAACGCCCACCATCCCGCCTGCCTGCGTTTCGTATGGGCCTCGATGTCCGATCTCCGTTAGGACCGCCCGGGCGCGGGCATCTGGCGAACAGCTATTTTGCTTTATGTCATAACCATCATTCTTGGTTGTGTTGATGGTCTCCGACAAATTCGGGCCAATGCAATCAAAGGGTATCGCGCTGGCAGGAACTCAGAGCCTCATTGAGCGGTGAAGGAAGTTGTTAGAATACCGCAGCCAGTTTACGTACGGACAACGGACCCCCGGCCTGTTTTCTGATCCTCCTCACCTTCTTCAAAACCGTCACGGCCGCACTGATCTGGAGGGGGTTTTCGATTACAGGCGGCAAGCTGAGATGGCGATCTTTGGTTGTATAAGCGCTTCTACAAGCCGCGTCGTCGCCATACACTTCTCGGACGGGACAAAAGGGGGTCATGCTCAACAGCGATTTATCTCGATACTATTCCGCTTCCCGAAACTATGTGACTGTTCCCACCTATCGTCGTGCCGCCCTCGCCATTCGCTATCGTCCACTGGGAGCATTTGTCGTCTGGGAAGCTAACACAAGCGTCGCATGGTTCATATGCTTCCGGCTACTGACGTAAACTTATGCGACAACAGCAGTGGTGCCAAAGTGAGTAGCGGTCAGTCTCCGTGAAATTCTACCGCGCGAGATAGATACACGGAGTGAGCGGGCTAAATCCAAGGTCTTGGATTCTTCGTCCTCCTGGAGGTAGATGTTCAGGCTGCCTGTGTGCCGATGAACAAGGCGGTTGCCATATTGAAATGGATTATTATTCTGCCGCCCAAATTTTCGCAGACTTCTTGGAGCGATACTCTGCTTTCCGTCGCTGGCTTACTGCCATTGCCACACGCTTAAAATCGCTATCGGTCAATGACTTACCATACCATTGTGGCTCGGCAGGCTCAAAGCCGTGGCGGCGGGCCATTTCTGATATACGGTCAGCGTCCACAAGGCTCAGGTCGCGTCCCAGACTGTAATCATCGGTCTCGCCTTCAAGCGCCAACAGCATCGTCTCGCCGAGACAGCCCCAGCAAAGATCTTCCGGGAGGTTCTGGAAAGGTCCAAGGTTTACCGGGAATGGGGGTGTGACCAAGCCACCGTCGAAAACGAGCACCCCGTTTTCCGTAAGATCGGCATGTGCCACGTTCGGGGGGCGCGCCACATCGCATACGACTGTGCCGGGACGCAGTTGCGTCGGATCGAGGAAAGTAACCTCTGCGCTGGTCGCCACCAGCACCAGATCTGCGGTCGCGAGCGCTTTGCTCAAATCAGTGGTCGCGGTAATGGGAACGGATCTGCCGCGTTCGGCACAGGCACGAGCGAATTCATTTGCCACACCCTTGGTCATCTCATCACCTTGCGGTTCAAGATATTCGCGTACGCAACGGTTCAATCCCCCTGCGCTTGGAGACGGGTGCTCGTTCGACAGCATGTGCACCACTTCATCCGTGACGCGGTCCAGGAATTGCTGAGCCTGCCTGTTGCTGGCGTTCCCTACCAGGGTTAGCTGATTTGCTCGGCGGGCGAGCATCAGGCTTGCCAACCGACCAATTGCTCCGGTAGCGCCGACGACGACAACATTCGCGGTGGCCGGATCAATACCGGCACGCCATGCAGCCCGTTCGAGCGCCGTCACGCCAGACACGGTGGTTAGGGTGTTGCCGCTGGTGACCGGCACGCCGCGGCCAGCTACTGCGGCACCTCCATTGGTGGCGATTGACGTAAACGCCCCAAGACCTAGTCGACTTGCGCCAAATTCGGCGGCGATGCCAGCCGAGGCCTGGATCATGCCTCGGGCTTCTCTGCGGCCTTTCCCCATCATGTCGGTAGGCAAGAGCGGGACGGACATGATCATTCCTTCGGTCGTGCTTCCGTCGCGCGAGGTGCCCCCTGATACCGGCCATGCGAACCCGGGTCCAACCCGCTTCACCCATTCAAGCCACGTGGATCGTTCTTCGGCAGTAAAGTTTGCGAAGGATGGATCGGAACGCAAAAGATCCGCTTCCTGCGTGTAATGGATAAGGAAACAGAATCTGCCTGGAGCGGATCCCGGCACGTCGCGGGCCGGACCCTGCTGAGGCGCGGTGGGTGCTGTATGTTCCAGTTGTTCCCGCCGCTCAGGCGTCACAAGGTGCCGCATGAGCATGTGGTAATCCCCACGGTTCAGCACGCCGCATACCGAGTCCAGCGCGGAAATGCACCGGTCGATTTCGGCACGGCCCGCAATAAGGGGCGGCTGCAAACGCATTACTTTGGCATCATTGAAGACAGGAGCCGTTAACACACCCTCTACGTTAAGAAGGTACGAGCTCAACAGCCCGATAAATCCGCCGTTTAATCCGCAAAATGCCATCGATGCTGAATCGGCGCGCTCTACCGGTTTACGGAACTCGAGGGCGCGCATGTAACCCCTTCCGCGAACGTCGATCAATACCCCGGGATAACGATCCTTGAGTGCTTCCAACTGTTCTTGGAAATAGTCACCGTTTTGCGCGATATCTTTGATAAAGGCTCTGTCATCATCAAGAATAAGATCCAATGTCGCATTAGCTGCCGCGCAGGCAAGGTTGTTGTTCGCAAAAGTCGAGCTATGTAGGAAACCGAAGCGATCATCCCAGACCTCAGGTCTGACAACAACGGCAGAAATTGGCATCAAACCTCCGCCCAATGCTTTACCGAGCAGCAGCATATCCGGTGCTTGTTCGCATTCCTCACACGCAAAAAGTCGGCCAGTCCGGCCTAACCCGGTCTGGATTTCGTCGATGATGCTCAGCACGCCGTACTTGCGGCAAAGTGCGATGACATCATTAAGATAACTATCGTCAGCCGGGCAGACCACCCCGCCTTCGCCTTGGATCGGCTCCACAATAAACGCGGCGATAGAGCCATGGTCGGCTTCGAGCTTAGCTTCGAGTTCCTCAATATCGCCAAATGCGATATATTCAAAGTCTCGAGCCGGTCCGCCAAAGTCCTTTTGGTACATCGGCTTACCTGTCGCGGACAAGGCACCCATGGTCTTACCGTGAAACCCGTTGTGAGTGGAGAGAATGATATCCCGACCGCTTCGAGCACGTGCAAGCTTGATCGCGGCTTCGACTGCTTCGGCACCAGAATTAGCCAACGAAACCACACTAAGATCATGTGGGGTAATGCTGGCCAGCCGGTTGGCCAAACGCTCTGCTCCGACGGCGCGCAAAGGCTGTACCATAACAGGTTGCATAGCCTCTTGCTGAAGGTTCAGTGCCTTCCAGATCTGGGAGGGATTATGACCAAAAGGCAACGCGCCATACTGCGATAGGAAATCGAGGTACTCACGTCCAGCGGCATCGTAAAGCTTACAGCCATCGCCCCGGGTCAGTTCTACATCCAAGCCGAAGGTTTCCAAAAGGCGCGCACGGGTAGGGTTCAGTCCGTTCATCATGCTTTCCATTCTTCTCAAGTGTCCAATAAAAGGTTGTTGAACCTAAGCTCACAACAAAGTTGGGCATTAATAGGGCAAAAAACGGATTTTTCGCTTGCAAGTTGTTTCCGCGCTTCCCGTGTTATTTAGAATACGAATCATTTCAAAATCTTCTAAACGCAAGAGTTGTCCCAGGTTCGTACTGGGCGCAGGTCTCGGTACGTGAGATTAGAATTGCCGAAACGCCAGTAAAACAACGCCGCTCTCGATTATGTCTGCGGCTTGATAACATTATTGCGCGGCCGGTCGTGAACATTGCTCGTCCTTTCATCACTGCGTATCGTTGTATTAAATTGGTGTCTCGGGTTGATAGCATTGCGATGACGTTTGCACGAGCATTATGGCACACGTTCAGCGAGATCTCGCGCAAATTAAAAAATATTGGGAACAATCCGCCGACTTGTGATTCGTGAACATTCACATGCATGGACTTCGGGCTTGTCAGCTATCGGGTCGGTCCGGCACGCTGTGTGTTTGGGGCAGAAAGGTGCCAAAGCATCAGCGCCACCAAACGAAAAAACCACGACAAGCGATGCTTGCCGTGGCTTCTTTGATATCTGACCCGAGGCGTTTCGTCCCGGGTTAAATTTTTGTGGCTCAGGCCTGACGACGACGACGGCGTCTTGCTGCCGACGACATACCGGCAAGGCCGCCCAATCCGCCAAGAAGCAGGAATGCGGAAGCTGGAAGCGGTACGACACTGATCGAACCGATTGCTCCATCGAATTCAAATGTGCGGGACTCAACAGCGAAAGCAAGTGCGCCGATGTCTGTCCAATCAATCCCGGAAGGATCATTGAATTGATCCAAACGCAGATCGGTGCTGAAGCTGATCTGACCGCCGGGGTTGGTCAAATTCTCGAAGTAGGTTGCAATGCGCCCGCTTTGATCGAACGCATAAGCGTAGAAATCAAGAGAGCCTCCAGCGTCGAAGCTGTTGAGTTCGAACGAGAACTTGGTGCTTGCGGTTGTACCGCCAACGGCGAGCAAATCCACACCCCCCAGACCGGTTACATTGACCGGGATATCAGCAGAAGTACTGCTGGCAAAGGGCGGCTGCGGAAGGTCTTTAAACGTAAACGGTGTAGTAGTTGCCGGTGTTCCTGGGCCATCATATACGAGAACCGCTTGCCCTCTGGCACCGGTGCCGTTGGTAAAGTTCAACCCACCGCCGGTTGCCTCAAACTGAGTGCCAAAGCGTGGATCAGGAAACGTATCTGTAGAAACCCACATATAACGTTCACCACCGATAATGCCGGGTCCAGCAAATGCTGCCGTGTCCGGGTTACCGCCACCATTGGAGAAAACACCCCCCGGGGTGGTAAAATCATCCACCACAATTGTGGCGGCCATTGCGGCTGGTGCCGCAAACGCAACAAGCGCCGCTAGTGTTAACGAAAACTTCATATTCATAATAACTTCCCCCAATAATACCGCTGTGAATGCTTAATTTACACAGCAGGCGATTCTAAAAATAGTTTTACCTTCTATGACGTTATCGCTTCGAAACCCGCGCTGTCAACAGAATAAGGTGAAAATAAGGCTAGAATAAGGCTCGCGTCGGCTAGCTGGGGGTGTTTTCCTCGGTACTATGTGTAACCAAGCTTCGTGCGGGTTGCATACCACGTCACTTAGGTGGAGAAGATCATGTATCGGGCGAAACAGAGGCAACTTCGGCGTCCGGTTGCCACCCAGACGCTGGAGACCGCGCTGAAACCGAAAAATCTGTTCCTTTACAGCATGATTGCTGTGTATTGCGTGATCGAGATCACCTTGAGCCTTGCTGACTCTGGCGCGCTCGGGCCTGTCCGTTTGCGTCCACTGGCCTATGATTACGGCGCTTTTTGGCCCGGGCTACTTGGGAACTGGAAACCCAATTATCTCGCGCAGCCGTATGCGATGTTCGTCACCTACGCCTTTTTGCATGGCGGTTTGGTACATCTTTCGGTGAACATGATCAGCCTTTGGTCCTTAGGCCGTGCAATACTAAAGCGAGCAAGCATCGGGACATTTACCTTTCTGTATGTTGCCTCGAGCCTGAGCGGTGCCGCGGGTTTCGCTCTGTTGGCCCCGGGCCTTCGCCCCATGGTCGGCACATCGGGTGCTTTGTTTGGTTTGCTAGGCGCGCTTTTGGCCTGGGAATACATGGACCGGTACACCGTTCGGGAAGGATTAGAAGATGTCGCGAAGGTTATCGCGCTCCTTGTGGCATTGAACCTTGTTATGTGGTGGGCAATGTCTGGCCAACTTGCCTGGCAAGCTCATCTAGGAGGATTCCTCGGTGGCTGGATTGGTGCCTTGCTTCTTGATTACATGGCGCGCCGCCGTACCTGAGGGCGTGCCTGCAACATTCGATGTTAAACCTCCACGCACACTTCCCAGGCGCGCCATCCTCAGGGCGCCGACCCGGGCAATGTCCGTTTGGCCAAAAAATAACCACACTGCAAACCTTGCTGCCCATAGTGCGATTGGTTCCACGCTAATGGGGTTGGCGGCTTTAACGATTTTCTTCGGGCCATCTTGACGATAGCGCCCGCGTACCGCATCACGGAGACGGAGTTGTCTCCTCTCCAATCTCTGCGACGACATTCGAGTGAGAGAGTGGAAAAGAATGAGACCGTATTCGAAGGGTGGCATCTTTTGTCAGTGATTTCTGCCATTATTGGGCTGTTTTTCCGCCTGCTTGCGGTGGTTGGCATCGCAGCAGTCATTATCGGGCTTCTCTTGATCGACTTCATGTCGCGATCCGAACCTTACGAGCTCAGCAGTGACATACCCTCTACCGCAATCGTTTTCACGGGTGACTTTGATCGCATTCGATCAGGTCTCGAGATGCTTTCTTCGGGCAGGGTCGATAGACTGTTTATCACTGGCGTGAATGGCGATGCGGGGCTTGAGCCCGCACGCTTTCCTGCGCAATTCGGACTTACCGACCAGCAAACCGACTGGATTGCGACGGGCAAACTGGTCCTTGCTCCGGACGCACATACAACGCTTGAGAACGCGCTTGAAGCGGGATGCTGGCTGGATGTTCAGCCGGATATCCAGGCCGTCACTCTTATCACCTCTCAACCACATATGGCGCGGGCATCGATTGCGTTGCAACATACCATCGCTCCTATATCCGTCGTGCGGGTGATTTCGGATTCCCCGGCCGACTATAATAAACTGCGCATCGATCTCGTCGAGTTCAGCAAGTTTATAGCAAGCTGGTTTATCTCCCTCCTACCCCGCAATTTGTGGCCAGCCAATGAACCAGCGCTGTGTTGGGGCCGCTGAACGAATTTATTCAGACGACGGGCAGCCCAACCTGTCGGCCTTTCGCGGTTACTAGGGGAAAGACGCGGGCGCAGGTCTATCAGAGCGCAACACCATCCTGAGCGAAACCAAGGGGGTCACTGGTATGGACGGCAGTAACGTGACCGCGTGCGCGGGCAGAAATTCTTGAAACCGGTCGTGTGGCATCAATATTGTCGCCTAAGTCTCCTATCGGCACCAAGGCCTTGCCGACCGGCTAGAATTCAGCGACAAACAACACAGGGCCAATTTTCGGTTCCTGACGCGAAATGATTCATTATTAAGGACTTTTTCTGTGCGCGCCCTCAAAAACCTGGTGTCGGCTGTCATTCTATTGAGCAGCGCTCTATTTTTATCCGCCTGCGATTCAGTCGAAGAACGCGCAGAACAACATTATCAAAGCGCTCTTGTCCTGATTTCTGAAAAAGATATCGACCGCGCTGTGGTCGAGCTGCGTAACGCCGTTACCTTGGACGCCACTCACAAGGCTGCGCGTCAAACGCTGGCGGAACTGCTGTTGGAAAAAGGCAACCGGCAAGGGGCCTATCGTCAGTATCTTCGCCTCGCCGAGACGTTTCCCGATGATCTTGACAGCCGCATTATCCTTTCCGAAATGGCTTTTTCCTCGGGAAGCTGGGACGAGTTCGATCGCCATAGTTCCCGCGCCGAGGAATTGGCACCAGACAATCCGCGCGTAAAAGCCATCGCTCTGGTACGGAGTTACCGGGTTGCGATTAACGATAATGATGCAGGTACCCGTCGCAGTCTTGCAAGCAAGGCCAGCGATATGCTTGGCGATCAACCGGAAAACGTGCTGTTGCGAAACACTCTTATAGATAACGCACTTCGCGAGCAGGATTATACGCAAGCACTGGCACAAATCGATTGGATGATCGATTTCGACCCCACAAAGCTTAGCCACTATCAAGAGCGCCTTCGAGTATTGTCAACGATTGGCGATGAGACCGCTGTCGAGGCGCAACTGCGCGAGATGATGAAAATTTTCCCCGATGATCCATCGAACAGAGAAACGCTTATCCGATACTACGTTTCGCGGAATAATCTGGATGCGGCAGAGGGCGTATTGCGCGATCTGGTGGTCGCCTCCGGCTCTGAAGATCCCGGTCCGACACTTGATCTGATCCGCTTTCTGGCGGAATTCCGTGACCCCGAGGATGTTCGCGCCGAGATCAGCAAGGCTCTCTCGGAACGCGCTGATCCAGTGCCATTCCAGATTATTGAAGCGCGGTTCGAATTCTCGCTCGGAAATCACGACGAAGCCATCGCAACCCTTCAGGACGTGCTGTCGAAAGCCGAGCCATCAGATCAGTCGCTCGATCTCAAGATAACGCTTGCCAAGATGCTTCTTGCCACGGGGAACAACGTAGGTGCCCGGACACTGGTAGAGGAAGTTCTGACCGAACAGCCAACCCAGCCAGACGCGCTCAAAATGCAGGCCGCCTGGCAAATTGAAGCGGACGACACCGACGCTGCGACCGGCGCGCTTCGGACCGCACTTGACCAGAATCCACAAGACGCTGCGGCAATGACCCTGATCGCCAACGCATACTCTCGCGCCGGTCAGCCCGGACTGGCCAAGGATTTTTACGCACAAGCGGTGGAAGCGTCCGGCAACGCTCCAACGGAAACGCTTCGCTATGCCCAGTTGCTGATGGGAGAAAAGCGCTATCTCCCGGCCGAGGATATCCTGGTAGCGGCTCTGCGGCTTGCCCCGACCAATACCGATATCTTGATCACACTGGGTCAGCTCTATCTGCAAACGGAAGATTTCAATCGCGTCCAAGGTGTCGTCGGCACCCTGCGTCGCATTGGAAGCGATGCAGCGATTCAAGCGGCCAACGGGATAGAGGCCGAACGGCTTAGTGGACAGAGTGGTATCGACTCGGCCTTGTCTTTCCTTGACGACTTGGCCACAGGCGCTGAAACCAACCTCGCCACGAAAATCGGTCTGGTTCGCGCTAGGCTAAATATAAAGGACAAAACCGGTGCCCTCACCCTCGCGCGGGCGCTGAAAAACGAAAACCCCGATGACGAAACGCTGGACTTCGTGCTGGCCTCGACCCAAGTAGCGAATGGTGATCTGGATGCGGCCGCGACCCTATACCGTGATCTTCTTGCGACAAATCCGATCCGACCCAGAATCTGGCTTGAATTATCCCGATTGGAGCTAAGACAGGGCGATCCCGATGCAGCCGAGGCTACCATCGACGAGGGCCTCGGCCACCTGCCCAAAAACCCAGAGCTGCTTTGGGCAAAAGCATCGTTGGCCGAAAGGGACGGGAACATTGATGGGGCGATTGATATCTACCAAGCGCTCTATGAAGACAATTCAAACTCGATTGTCGTCGCCAACAACCTGGCAAGCCTGCTTGCGACCTATCGCGAGGATGAGGAAAGCCTGAACCGCGCCTGGAGCATCGCACGTAGATTTCGCGAGGCCAATGCCCCGGCATTGATGGATACCTTCGGGTGGATCCTTCACCGGCGTGAAAACAGCGCCGAAGCCCTACCCTATCTTGAAGCTGCGGCGAAGGGGTTACCAGAGGATGCTATCGTTCAGTACCACTTGGGCCAGGCATACATCAGCCAAAACCGTCCGCAGGATGCGCTTGAACAATTTCGTAAAGCAGTATCGGTAGCAGGAGCAGCCGATACCCGGCCCCAGATCGAAGAGGCACGGGCGCTTGTTCAAAGTCTGCAAAAATCACCCACGATCGAGAATTGAACCAATCATACAAGAACATCTGACGAGCAGCGTTCGCCTTAATTGGCGGGCCGCTCGTTCTCAAAATTCGTGATAGGTAACGCAGCGACGCGCTGATCCCGCCGGCTGACAGCACTGGTCCCGGGGTCATCATCGCACTTGTATCCAGGCTAAATCCGCACTCTGGGACGAAACTGATCGTCACCGCGTGTATCGGGAAACGGGCTTCACGCCCGCGCTATGGAAAATGAGAAGGGATTTTCCGCGGTGGGGTTGCCGTTCGGGCCCTGCGTCAATCGGGCCGAACCTAAAAGATGAACCTCGTCTGCAACACATTCGAAATCCGTGTATCGCGCGATTGCTTAATTTCTACCTTTATGTATTTAAATCATTTGAAGTTGAATAATTCTTCTTGAAAATACTGGCAGTGAGCTATGCGCGCGATGTCATCCGAAAGAAACGGAAGCTATAATATGAAACAATTGTTTACTCGAATGACAAAAATTCTGTTTACTATTGTCCTTGTATCCGCACTTGGTGCTTGCGGCTTACCACGTTCCGGCCCGAAGAAAGCCGAGCTGCTTGATGTCAAAATGGACAAATACAGCAATACCGAAATTGTGGTGGTAGATGAAAATGTTACCCGTGCGGTGGCTCTTCCAGCTGACAGCGGCTTTCCTCATGTATTCGTGGATGGTAGCTCCTCTGCTCCTGACCAAATTCGGCCGGGCGACACGCTGACGTTCACCATCTACGAGAACGTAGATGACGGAGTGCTAAGCCGAGGAAACAGTGGCGCGGCCACCCTAAACGCACTCCAAGTGGATGAAGCCGGTTTCATTTTTATTCCCTACGCAGGACGAATTCGCGCCGCAGGCAACACGCCCGAAGCGCTTCGGCGGATTATTACAAATAAGCTGAACATCCAGACACCGCAGCCTCAGGTGTTGGTGCAACGCGCGCCTGGCGACGGTGCGACCGTCTCGATCCTCGGCGACGGCATCGCGGCGCAAGGCGTCTATCCTATCCAGCGATCCAGCCGCAGGTTGATGGAAATGCTGGCCACCGCAGGCGGGATCACAGCGCCGTCGGAAGTGGCGCGCATTACCGTACTGCGCAACCATACCAAAGGTGAGATATGGTTCGAGGACATATATGACCGCCCCGAATTCGACATAGCGCTATACGCCGGCGACCGTGTTCTTGTTCAGCGTGATCCCCGTGTGTTTACTGTTCTCGGGGCAACCGGATTACAGGCAAACGTACCGTTTGGCATGAGACATCTGTCGGCACTTCAAGCGCTCGCACAGGTGGGAGGTCTGGATGGATCGATCGCCGATCCGACCGGTCTGTTCGTCATCCGCAACGTACAGGCAAAAAGCGACATCAAAGGATTTGGCCGCGGCAATCACCTCAGCGACAAAACCATTATCTACGTGCTGGACCTGACCAAGCCGAACGGAGTTCCCCTTGCGCGGAATTTCGACATGCGGGACGGGGATACGCTCTATGTCACCGAAGCACCTTACGTACAATGGACAAAAACACTCAGTGTACTGGTCGGTTCGGTAAGGGCAGCGCGAACTGCGGGCCTGACGACTAACAACGGACTATGATCGCAAACGAGTCCTATATACAGCCTGTTTGATTTGCTTCAGGAAATCCAGGGCATGTGCTCGTCAGTTCGAACATCGAAGGATATCGGTTAAAAACCGATATCCTTTGCGTTCAGCAAGTGACACAATATCGGCAACTATGGACGGTTCCGGTTTGGCAAACTTATCGGCACCGTGAGCAGGTTGTTCGGCAGCGACATGTGTCCGGCCTATTTGGGGCGTCCGGGGTTGTTAGGTAACCGCTCGATTGATACCGCGTTTTACTTTTGAATCATGGGTG
>TARA_R110000787_G_scaffold91628_12_pt1 | contig 12031 bp, 8 predicted proteins | sample TARA_R110000787 | Tara Oceans TARA_R110000787 (sample SAMEA4397920) | marine metagenome | biome: Polar Biome; feature: [DCM] deep chlorophyll maximum layer (ENVO:01000326); material: water (ENVO:00002006), including particulate matter (ENVO:01000060) such as... | depth 35 m
TTGGATTTTTTATCCATCAGCTAGAAAAGTGTTACATGATGCCAAAGTTTTTAATCCTAAAAATGTTTCTCAACCAATTTCTTTTGATCATTTATTAAATGCAAGAAGATTTAGCTCTGTTATTGTAAGAGAGGAAAATATTTACGGGAATAGAAAAATTGCAGATTATATTAGAGGAAATGCTTTATTTCAATTGCTAGAAGCAGACAGAATTAAAGAGAATATTAGAAATAGAGAAATGGATATGTGGAATTATTAATTCTCTAATTATATAAATTATAAAAAGCGTTTCGAATTTCGAAACGCTTTTTTATTGTAAAAGAGTATTTTTGAATCGTGAAAGTAGATTATATAATTGTTGGTTTGGGTTTAGCTGGTTTAGCATTTGCTGAAGAACTAATTAGTGCCGGAAAAACCTTCTTAGTGTTTGAAGATAATTCTCAAACATCCTCATTGGTTGCAGGTGGAGTTTATAATCCTGTAATTTTAAAACGCTTTACGCCAGTTTGGAAAGCAAAAGAGCAACTACAGGTTGCTTTGCCTTTTTATGAATCTCTTGAAAAAAAGTTACAAGTTCAGTTAGACTATAAATTCTCTACACGAAAGGTTTTTAAAAGCATCGAAGATCAGAATAATTGGGTGATCGCTTCAGATAATAGAATGACCTCAGAATATATGAATCCTACTATTATTTCTGAAAAAATTGAATCTATAAAAGGTGACTTTGGCTATGGAGAAGTCTATCAAACAGGAAGGATTGATACACTAGCACTCATCAATAACTACAGAGATTATTTAAAGACTTTTGATCGTATTCGGTTTGAAAAATTTGAGTATTCAGCAATGAAATTCATTGACAATACTGTTTCTTATCATGATATAATCACAAGCAGAATTGTTTTTTGTGAAGGATTTGGAATTAAACAGAACCCTTATTTTAATTATTTACCACTTAATGAAGCTAAAGGAGAAACTCTTACTATACATGCTCCAGAATTAAATGTCGATTTTTTAATTAAGTCAAGCATTTTCGTTTTACCAATGGGAAATGATCTGTATAAAGTTGGAGCAACTTTTAATTGGACAGATAAAACATCAAATACATCAGAAGAAGGAAAAGAAGAGTTAGTAGGAAAACTAAAGACAGTAATTAATGTTCCATATTCTATTGTTTCTCAATCCGCAGGAATTAGACCCACAGTTGCGGGTAGAAGGCCCTTGGTTGGTATTCATCCAAAACACACTCAATTAGCCGTTTTAAACGGTTTAGGTACACGTGGAGTTATGATTGGACCAACAGTTGCTAAAAACCTCTATAATCATCTAGAAAAGGACGAGGAATTAGATAAAGAAATAGATATCATAAGATTCAACTAAAGTTATTCTTTCTGTTTTTCCTTCTCAAAAGAAACAAACATATTAATCCATACAATTCTAGAAAGCTTAAGGTTTATTGGAGCTAAGAGTATTAAGGCAATAAAAACGGTAGCAAAAGAAGTTAGAAGAGGCAATCCTATTAAAAGCTTTGAAATTATAAAGATAAGTACACACAGAGCTACAGTAATTGCATAACTCACATACATCGCTCCATAAAAAAATGAAGGTTCTAGCATATATTTAAGATGACAATGAGTACAGTTTTTTTGAATCTCTGTAAACTTTAAAGGATTGATGTTAAAAGAATGTTTGAAGAAATTCCCTTTATGACAACGAGGACATTTTCCTTTAGTGATACTATAAATTTTACTTCCTTTTTTAAACATAATGAAATCCTTAATCCTTTTAACAAATGTACTTAAAAAGAAAAGAATATGAAGATTTACCCAAAAGCTTCTGCATGTTTTGGGGAACAATATATAGGATAATATTGAACATTTTTTGTATCCTTTTTTTACCTAGTTTTGCACCAGAAAAAATGATAGAATTTCATGCTTAACGTACATAATTTAAAGGTCTCTTTTATGGGGTCTGATTTGTTTTCCGGAATCACCTTTAAACTGAATAAAGGAGACAGAATTGGATTGATTGGAAAAAACGGAGCAGGGAAGTCTACACTGTTAAAAGTTTTGTCTAAAGACATTGAAAGTAGTGGCGGGACCATGGCTTTTGATAAAGATATTCAAATAGGATTTTTGCGTCAAGATATCGATTTTGTTGAAGGAAGAACTATACTTGAAGAAGCGTATCAAGCTTTTGAAGAAATTAAAGCAATTGAAGTAAAACTAGATTCTATCAACGAGCAATTAGTGACAAGGACCGATTATGAAAGTGAAGAATACAGTCAGCTAATTATAGATTTAACGGATCTTACAGAACGTTATGAGTTATTAGGAGGTTATAATTATCAAGGAGACACAGAGAAAATATTACAAGGATTAGGGTTTGAAAGAGAAGATTTTGATAAATTGACTGATACCTTTTCTGGAGGTTGGAGAATGCGAATAGAATTAGCAAAACTCTTACTACAAAATAATGATATTCTTTTATTAGATGAGCCAACGAATCACTTAGATATCGAATCTATTATTTGGTTGGAAAACTTTTTAAAAACATATGCTGGAGCCATTGTCTTGGTTTCGCATGATAAAATGTTCTTAGACAACGTAACCAACAGAACTATTGAAATTTCTTTAGGTCAGATTTACGATTATAAAAAACCATATTCTCAGTTCTTATTATTAAGAGCTGAAATCAAAGAAAAGCAGTTACAAGCGCAGAAAAATCAAGAAAAAGAGATTAAGCAAAAACAACTGTTAATTAATAAGTTTAAAGCAAAAGCTAGTAAGGCTTCTATGGCGCAATCGTTAATGAAACAATTAGATAAGGTAGAACTTATTGAAGTGGATCAAGATGATAATCAAGCCATGAATGTGCGTTTTAACATTTCTAAAGAACCTGGAAAAATTGTAGTTGAGGCTGAAAAAATCAGCAAAAGTTATGGCGACAAACACGTGCTTGAAAACGTAGATTTATTAATTGAAAGAAATAGTAAAATTGCATTTGTTGGTCAGAATGGACAAGGGAAATCTACCTTGGCAAAAATGATGGTAGGTGAAATTCCTTTTGAAGGACATTTGAAATTGGGACATAATGTAGAAATTGGATATTTTGCTCAAAATCAATCGGAACACTTACCGCCAGAAAAAACGGTCTTAGAAATCATGGAAGACGCTGCAACTGACGGAAACAGAATGAGAGTTAGAGACATGTTAGGTTCTTTCTTGTTTGGTGGAGATGCTGCAGATAAAAAAGCAAAAGTGCTTTCTGGAGGAGAAAGAAACCGTTTAGCACTGTGTAAATTATTGTTATCACCATTTAATGTGCTAATTATGGATGAGCCAACAAATCACTTAGATATGGCCTCCAAAAATGTACTAAAAGAAGCCTTGAATCAGTTTACTGGAACTCTAATTGTAGTATCACATGATAGAGATTTTTTACAAGGACTAACATCAACTGTTTACGGATTTAAAGATAAAGTCATTAAAGAATATTTAGGAGATATCGATTATTTCCTTGAGCAACACAAGATGGAAAATCTGCGTGAAGCAGAAAAAAGAACGGTTGTAAAAGTAGATAAAAGTACTTCAAAGAAAGAAGCACATCAACTATCTAGAGAGCAAGAAAAGGAGCTTAAGAAAATAAAAAATAAGTTGTCTAAAATTGAAACTCAGATTAGCGATTTAGAAACTGAAATTGCAAAGATAGATTTACAATTAGCAGAAAATTACGATGAAGTCTCTAGCAAACCAAATTTCTTTGAAAAATACAAAGCTAAAAAAGCCCAACTAGAATCTCTAATGTCAGATTGGGAGCAAGTAGAACAAGAGGTTACTGATTTTTAAGACTTTTTTTTTATTGATATGATTCCGTAATAGCGATATTTAATAAAACTTTTGTTTTTTTCATCAATCTGTTATACTCTTTACCTAATTGATATGATTCTACCATTGAGTTAAATTTTTTAGGCGTAAGTTTCCCTGGTTTGTTAATCAAGAAATCACAAGTTTTTCCTAGGGATTTTGCGGATTTATATAAATATGATATTTCTGTTTTTAGAGAACGTATTTTTTGCTTTTGTTCTGAGCTGATTTTTAATTTTGTGGTGATGTTCTCAGCGTATTTATATGACAATAAACAATTACGCATTAAAACTTCTGTTTTATTTTTTATAGCTTGTGCATGTTTCTTCTTATTGCTTCTCTTATTATTACTAACGGCCCATCTTAAAGATTTAAAGGATTTGCTTATGTTTTTTATATCACCTTTTAATTTGTTTAAGTATTTAGCTAAATTTGCCGTATTTGGAGCCCGATCATAACTTCCTTCTATGGTTTCAAGAAACGATTCTTTCTTGCTTTGACCTTGAATATTTATAGTAAGAAAGCAAAGCAAAATTATCAATAAAATTTTTTTCATTTTTTCATTTTTAAAAATCAAAGTTAGTTTTTTTTTTAAAAAAATAAAAATTAGTTTTTCATTTTAAAACAGATTAGAAAAACTCCCAAATTAAGGAAACTTACAAAGTTGTATAAATCACCAAATAAAGAAGTTAATGTTGATGTTCTTTCTCTGAAGATTTTGAGAAACTCACCTTATTGTAGTTAATTGTTTTAAAATTCACCGTTTTCTCTGTTATTTTTATCTTTTGGTTTACAGAAATATTTGTGAACGTTTGTGGAGTCGTATTTTGCCAATACACAATAAGTCTTTTAATCTCGGTTGCCTTACCCAATCCTATTTCCTGTTGTAAACTAGAAGCTCCAAATGTACCTCCAGAAGTTACAGTTCTGTAAATTTTATGCCCATTGCTTAGTTCTAGTTCAATCTTAGTACCTATTGCAGCCTTATTTGTATCACTTCCTTCCAATTCTATGACAATCCAATTGTTTTTTGATATTGGATTCTCATATAAGATATTATTAAAAGTATCTCCTTCCAATGCGCCTCCCATTACTGCATAAATATCTTGATCGCCATCATTATCAATATCGGCAAAAGCGACTCCATGTCCTTTTTGAATGTGTCCAAAATTTCCAGCGGATGTAACTTCTTCAAAGTGAGTTCCATTTACATTTCGAAACATTCTATTAGGAACAACAGTACTAAAATCTGGAGCTCCCGTTCCTATGTAAAAATCAAGAAACCCATCATTGTCTAAATCTCCAAAATTTGCTCCCATACCATACAAGGCTTTAGAGAGTTTAAACTGCTTCGATTGTTCCGTAAATGTTTCGTCTCCATTATTGATAAAAAGACGCGGTTTTTCTGTTTGAGTCCGTAAAGATTGTAGTTCAGAAACATATTCACTAGCTACATTTTCGTGATTTCTTACATCATAAGAGGATACAAAAATATCTTCGAAACCATCATTATTAACATCCCAAAACCAAGTAGGAAAGCTAAATATTGGCTGTTGAACGCCTGCTTGCCCTCCCATTTCTATAAAAAAACCATTGTTGTTTTTGTATAATAAATTCTTGCCCCCTAAAACAGAAATATATAAATCGGGCCACCCATCATTGTTGATGTCTCCAGCAGTAACTCCTTTTACAAAACCTGTAATTCTCGCCAATCCATTCTGAACAGATACTTCTTTAAAAGTACCATCGCCTTTATTTTCAAACAACTCACATGGATGTGAGTTTGCTGTGCTGCTTTCATTTCCAATAAATAGATCTATAAAACCATCTTTATTGTAATCTAACCACGTAGCTGTTTGTGTTGGGTGCATAGAAAAAATTCCAGAAGAAATGGTAACATCCGCAAATTTCCCGCCTCCTAGGTTTTTCAGCAAAGAGTTTGGCTGTTTACCTCCTTCTCCTAACCAACCTCCTCTTAAGATAAGAATGTCTTTTAAACCATCATTGTCGTAATCGGCTTGTATGCAATTTAATCCGCTTACAATACCCGTTAATCCTGATTCTTTAGTAGCATCACTAAAGGTACCTTTCTCGCTGTTTAGAAATAACTTTACCTGATCTTGCATTCCGTAAGAAGTAGCAAAAATATCTAAGAATCCATCATTGTTAAAATCATCTACAATGACACCTCCAGAAAGTCCATTTGTGTTCACTCCTAGTGACATTCCAATTTCTTTGAACTTCGGAAATTCTTTTTGTTCTAATGTCCAATTTGGAAAATTAATCCTATGCTTTGAACTCAGGTTCTTTGGATATTCACCTAGTGTCATACTTGCAAGATTCAACAACCATTTTGTCTTTGCATTCGGAAAACGATTCTGAATCATCGTATATAATTCTACTGCTTTTTCTGAACCTTCTCTTAATTCATGTGTTCCTTCTTTTTGCAAGGGTAAAATACAGGAGAAAGGAGTGTGTTTGTGTTGGCAATTTTCTTGTTCTCCTAAACGAAGGTATGCTAAGGCAAGTAAATCAAATAAGATCTTTGTGTTTTCGTTGAGCAGTTCCTCATAAGGTTTATTCAACTTTTTGAAATAATTTTCTAATTCTTTAATGGTCGTTTTACTATCTCCTGAATACAATGTTTGTTTACAAAACTCAACCCATGCATCAACTCGTTGTTGATTGGTTCCTTTATTGATTTTTGGTTCCCAAATTTTTGCTAATTGACTATTCCAATGGTAGAGTAAATTTGGATCTCCGTTTTGAACCAAAGAATCCAAAATTTTTACCATTTTTTGAGTTTCTTTCTGATAAGAATTGTGAATGTTTTCTACTTGTGAAGTAGTATCCTCTTTACATCCATTGACTAGAAAAGCAGCTAGAAAAATAAGAAGTGCTTTATTCATTGATTTTAAAAGCATATGATTTTCCATTATTTACCGTGATGAATAAAATATCTCCTATTTTAAAAATACCTCGGGTATCCCCAGGAATAAAGAACCCTGTTTCATTGACAGAAGCTGGATTCAAGTTTCCTTTTCCATCATTGAGCAATACAATGCCAATGTTCGCATCATTCTGCCCCATTTCTACATCTACACCATAATTGTTTCCAGTAATTAATAGTTCTAAAGATCCGTTGTTATCTATATCAATAGGTAAAATTCCGTGTACTTCTGAAAACTGTGCTTTTGTAGGTAAAGGTTTTGGCGTAAAAGAACCATCACCTAAGTTTTCAAAAAACGTAGAGCTAAATGTTTGTGCTTTGAGCGTTAGCATTCCTTTCTGCTCTTCTTTTGTGAAGATATCAGATAATGTAGCATTGGAATAATCCTTATATCGTTGAAATTTTCTTCGGATGTTAGGATACTGCGCAAAGACCTCATCTAGAATATGTTTGGGATGACTTTTTCCATCACTGAAATAATAAAAAGGAAATGCATCGATACTCCCATTCCCGTCAAAGTCTTTTGCATAGATGGATGCGGGTTTTTCTATTGATGCCTTAAAAAAGGAATTATTTCCGCGATTTCCTCCAATCAAATCGAGATCTCCATCTCCATCCATATCAGCAGCTTCAATCGTATTCCACCAACCTGAAGAATTTTCGAATCCTTCTGTCGTTACTTCCTTAAATTTTGAATCTTGAAATTTTAAAACAGTAATCGGCATCCATTCTCCAGCTAAGATTAACTCAGAATCATTGTCATTATCAATATCTATCCATAATGCATCGTTAATCATTCCTAATTTTCCGTTGTTGGGTAATTGTGTAGAAACATCAGAAAAAACACCTCCATTGTTTAACAATAGAAAACTTTGATCTGGATAAGGATATGCATTTGGTAAGGCATTCCCTCCTACAAAAAGATCTTGATCTCCATCTTTATCAACATCAAAAGCAAGAACTGTTGTTCCATTTGCATGAAGTTTTGGCAATGCAGAAGAAGTTTTCGCGAAATTACCAGTACCATCATTCAAATACAATCTGTCCTGGTAGAGATTTGATCCTTCAGGAAAAGCATATCCACCACTAACCACATACAAATCTAAATCTTGATCATTATCGGCGTCAAAAAATAGTGCTTGTACATCTTCATGGACTGCATCTTTTTTAAAGTCAGCAACTGGCTTGCTTTCAAAATCACCATTGGTTTTTTGTAGATAAAGAGTTCCTGACTGGCCAGAAGCTCCTCCAACGTATAGGTCTTCAAATCCATCACCATTCACATCTCCTTTTGTTAAAAAAGGTCCTTTGTTAGAAATTTTATGTTCCAATAAAGGTTCTCTTTTAAAATCTATGAAATTGTCTTCTTTGTGTTTGTTTGTTTTTGTTAGTTGATTTTGCACTTGTACTAACAAAGAGTTATTTGATTTCTTTTTTTGAACCTTTTTCTTTTTTGCATTTGAAATATCTACAACCAATCGTTGGTTTACTTTGACATCTTTCAACTCTTGAGATTTTCCGTTCAACCATTTTACAAGTACTGAAACCGAATTTATATCTTTACCCAAACCAAAATGCAATAACGGTTCTACTGAGCTAAAATATCCGCGATACGGAGAGCTTTCTAAATGTTGTTCACCTTTAGAAGTACTTAGCGTTACTGTAGCTCCTACTCCGTTAGGATTGGCTTTTGTTCCTTTTAATTGAATAGAAAGGTACTTGTTTTCTGGCTTTAATTCTCTACTGTTATTTCTGTATAAAGCACTCTCACTATTATAATTATTAGTGATTAAATCAAGGTCTCCATCTAAATCAAGATCTGCATATACGGCTCCGTTAGAAAAGGAAGAAGAGCTAATCCCCCAATCTTTCGATTTTTTAGAGAAAGTTAGATCCCCATTATTCTTGTAGATATAATTCATTGGAGGGTTCGACTTCATGAGTTGTACCAAATCTATTGGTTTTACATAGTCTTTTCCTCCTGCTTTTTGGATGGCTGTATTGGAATCATATTTTATATAATCCATATCCGTTACATCTTTATAATATCCGTTGGTAATAAAAATATCTTTCAGTCCGTCATTATCAAAATCGGCGATTAATGGAGTCCAACTCCAGTCTGTATGAGAAATTCCTGCAAGTTGACCTATTTCACTAAACGTTCCATTTCCATTATTCAATTGTAAGGTATTCCTCATTACTTGATGTGAAAGCCCGAAGTCAACTGCCATATAATATTGATCGTAGGAACTTTGTCCTTTTAATTGTTTCTGACGCTTGTTATCTTCAGCCATCATGTCTAGATTGATCAAATCCATCAAACCATCATTGTTGATGTCGGCAATATCAGATCCCATCGCATTTTTACTAATATGAAAAAACATGTCATCAATTTTGTCGGTAAACGTTCCGTTTCCATTGTTGATATAAAAATGATCCTTGTCTGCATAATCATTCGCAACATATAGATCCATCCAACCATCTTTATTGATGTCTGAAACAGTCACACTTAGTCCAAAAGCATTGTTTAAGAGTTTTGCTTTGCCAGTTACATCCGTAAACGTTCCATTGCCATTATTTCTGTAGAGTCGATCACTTACATTTTCATACTTGGTCTCTTTATATGCTTTGGTAACACCGTTTTCATCAGTAAACGTTTTCAGTGTCAATGCATCTTTAAAATCAATTCGATGATTTAATAAATACATATCCAAATCACCATCGTTATCATAATCAAAAAAGCTTGCATAATTAGAAAAACTACGATCGTCTAACCCATATTCTTTCGCCTTATCTGTAAACGTCCCATCCTGATTGTTAATCAACAATACATTGGCTCTTAATTCTGGTTGTAATGCGAGTGATCTACATAAATAAATATCGTCGTATCCATCTCCATTAATGTCAACCATAGAAACTCCCGTAGTAAAACCGTTCTGAAAAACTCCAGCGGTTTCGGAGATTTGCTCAAACTTCAAATTTCCTTTATTTACAAAAAGTCGTCCTCCAAAAAGATTTGCAGAGAAAAACACATCTGGCAAACCATCATTGTTTACATCACCAATTGCTACACCCGCTCCATTGTATAAATATTCATAGGTAAGAATATTAAGGGTTTCTGATTCTTTCATTTCATTCACAAAATACAATCCGGTCACTTTCGGGTTCATGTTTGTAAATAATGGAGGCTCAGAAGCAATGGTTATAGGTTTTTTTTCTTCTTTCTGAGGAGTTTCACAACCCAACAAAAAGAGGAAGAAGGTGCTGATAAAAATAAGTTTTAAAGGAAACCCCTTCATTCGTTGCTGTTTCATTTATTGAGCTTTCAATTGTAATTTCTGTAAAATATGTTCCCCTACTTTTATTCCTTGACTTTTTCCATTTTCAATAGCTGGCATAAAATGAATTCCTCCATACAGTCTACTAATGGCTGCTTCTTCGGAAGCTTCTATAAACGAATTGAAGGTTCTAGGTGCCATGCCATAAGGAACTTCAGTATTGTCTGTAAAAGTATAGTCTTCACCAAAAATGGCTGTTAGAATTGTTGCTGCCGAACTCGACACCACACTATGGCCACTTGGATATTCAGGAAAATTAGGTGTGTATAGAATCGGCTTCCATGTAGGATCTATATATTGTTGAATTACAGTTACAGGGCGAATGTAATTGCTGCGATATTTTTCATCCCAACAACTAATAAAAGCATCAGAAATACCGATACAAAGTAGCGTATATGAATGAGCAGTTTCCAGTAAAGTTTGTTTCTGTTCTTTCATTGCGATGCGAGCAATGTTTACCCAATGACCACCTGGAGTGAGTTTTTTTTCTGCAAAAGTAACATGTCCTTGATGTACGCGCACTAACGGATTGCAGTCCCAAAACTTCGCAATGGTTTCTGTTTCTTTGGTATTGTTATTCAACGTAGTATATACTTCTTGCGTCTCAACATAAAAAGCACTTCCTTTTTTCATATTGAAAGCAGTAGGAATCGCAGGCTTAAATTGAGAAGCAGAATCTAGCGTGAAAGAGCGCAATTTACTCCAATGCGGTTCTAATGCAGCACTATAATCTGGTAAGGTAGGAACCCAAGATCCTGGCGTTTTTTTCAATTGATATTCTGGCATAGAACGCATTTGAGGATACTGATCTTTATTGGCCCATTTTAGAATATGATCTGCAACGGTTTTTCCGTATTCACTGGCTCTTAAAAAAGCCTCTTCTGAACCTCCTTTATCTTTGAACTCTTTTTCAACAGTAGTAATATATTCATCTAAAAAAGAAGAGGTATACACCAATGCTTTTGCGCTGTAATAAAAAGCAAAAAGAGCCGATAAATTCTTATCCACAGAATTTTTGCCCTTTGGAATCTTTTCCAAAGAACCTAGAAAAGGAGCTAATGATGTAAATTTCTCTTCGGTAGATTCAAGGATTTCATAAGCGGCAATATTTGGGTATACATAAATACGAGATGCCACCGGTGGAGAGAAAAAATCTTCTACTATAGATGCTTCTAAGGCACTGTTCATCTGATGTAAATGATCTGAGGAAATAAGTTCTTTTAAAGAGGCCTTTCTTTCTAAACAAGAGGAAAAGGATAAAAAACAAAGCATAGAAATCACAATTCTAGAGGCACTTTTCATGATGTTATTTTGCGCTAAATTACTGTTTTTAGCCAAACAGAAGTAACAGTTTAAGTTATATATAATATATAACTTCTAACAACTAGTGCGTATTTAACTATATTCGCAACAATTAACAAAACAATAACACCTTTCTTACAATATGAATTCCCAAAACCAACTCTTAAGGAAACTTCTAGTTTCTTCAGTCTTTTTATTGCTACTATCTCTAAACAGTTTTGCACAATGTCCCGGTCCAAATAACAATTTTCCACACTTTGAAACTGATGCTGCAGGAGGGCTTACGCCAGCAACAATTGATGTTCCAGTTCAAGTAACAAGCATGTGGGGAGGTCAATACCTTAGAGTAAATGTAGTTGCAGGACGTAAATACAAAATATCATCAGCCAATGCTGAAGCCCTTGTAACAGCTGCATACCTTGGTACAGTGAAAGAAGGGACAGGAAATACAGGTGTAGGCCATATTGGTTTTGATCCAATCATGACTATCATGGACAATACAGGAACGGATACTGGTGGTAATGCAGAAGATAAAAAAGAAAATAGAGGAAATGTTCTTGCCTTTAATGATGATGGCC
>TARA_R110000787_G_scaffold55942_1_pt1 | contig 12024 bp, 15 predicted proteins | sample TARA_R110000787 | Tara Oceans TARA_R110000787 (sample SAMEA4397920) | marine metagenome | biome: Polar Biome; feature: [DCM] deep chlorophyll maximum layer (ENVO:01000326); material: water (ENVO:00002006), including particulate matter (ENVO:01000060) such as... | depth 35 m
TAGAGATGGCTTTAGAAGAATTAAGTAAAAAGAACATTGTAGATTTAGATGACGAGCGCAAAGCCGCTATGGTTAGTAATTTAATGATCATCTTGTGTGGAGACAAAGAAGCATCTCCTGTCTTAAACACTGGAACATTGAATCATTAAAATGAATGAAAGAAAAGAACTAAGCCTAGGAGTTTCAGTAGCAATAGGAACAGCTCTAGGCTCATCTACAGGAACGGTTATTGGCGCTGTGACTAATAATGTAGCAATGGGTGTTTCTTTTGGAATTTCATTTGGCGCAGTAGCTGGAATAATTTTAGGAGTCTTATTCAATCATTTTTATAAAAAAGTAAAAAAGTAATACTAGGAATCCAGTTATCAAATAAAAGAACAAGACTAATACTACTTATCGTAAGTATTGTATTATTGACCATAGGGCTTGTAGTATTTTAAAATTATGAGAAAAAATAGTGAATTCTTGGGAATGATTTTTGGAGCTGGAGTTGGGATCATATTTAATAGTACAGGTCTTGGTTTATCATTGGGTGCTGGAGTAGGATATCTCTTGGGTTACATCATTAAACAACAACAAATTAGAAAAGAAAAATGAAGGAATATAAATTTTTGAAACAAAAAGCGAGTTGGTCTAATGGTCAAGATAAGTTTGAAGATGAGATTAACGCACATGCAAAACAAGGCTGGAGAGTTATCAATGTATATGTGAATACAAACGGAGGAGTTTATGCCGTTTTAGAAAAAGATAAAAACAGATAGATGAAAGAATATAAAGTAATTGTACCAAAAGTAGGTTTTAGAAATAGAGTGCGAAATTTTGAAGATATATTAAATCAACATGCAAGAGAAGGTTGGAATGTCATTGAGGTTGGTCAAGGCTGGTCTAGTGTCGTTTTCGAAAGAGATAAAAACAGGTAATAATGAGAATTTTTAAAGAAGAACAACGTTTTACTCAACTATGGCTTATTGTAATAATGAGCATGAGTTCCATTGTATTTCTTGGAATTATTTTGAAAGAATACTTCGCAGAAAACAGCACCATGAAAACTTTAGAAATGACACTAATAATTGGCTTTTATTTTGCGTGTATCATTCCTATATTCTTTTTTAAATTAAGTACTAGAATTGACGAAAAAGGAATTCATTATAAATTCTCCCCTTTTCATAGATCTTTTAAAATTAAATTATGGTCAGAAATTACATCTGTAAGCGTTAGAAAATACGATGCAATCTCTGAATATGGAGGCTGGGGATATAAAGGGTTCTTTGGAAAGAAAGGAAATGCCATCAATATTTCTGGCAATATTGGCATCCAATTAGAATTTATAAATGGGAAAAAACTATTAATAGGAACCAAAAAAGAGTTAGACGCAAAGAGCGTATTGGAAACTTATCATCATAAAATATCAACTCATGGGAATTAAAATTTTTATGCTACTTGTTACTTTAGTTAGTCATCAAATCACAAAACAGTCAACTATAATTGAAAAGGGTTTTTTAATTAAGAATGACAAGATAGAGCTTCCAGGCACATTAAGTTACACGAATGAAAATGAAAAATTAATCATCTGGATTCATGGTTCTGGTAATGTAGATAGAAACGGAAATCAAGCTGGCTACAATGTAAATGCCAATTACATCAAACAATTTAGAGACGAAGTAAATAAAAAAAATATTGCCTTTTTTAGTTATGACAAACGTACATCCAACCCAAAGAATGCCGCATACTTAAAAGGTATCATTTTTGATGATTTTGTAAATGACGCTAAAGCAGTTATTCAATATTTTAAGAAAAAAAATAAATTCAAAGAAATTATTTTAGTCGGACATAGTCAGGGTTCACTTGTAGCAATGCTGGCTTCAGAAGGAGTTGATAAATACATTTCATTAGCAGGACCTTCTGAATCTATCGATGAAACAATTATAAGACAAGTTACAGGTCAAAGTGCTGACTTAGGAAAAGTTACCGAAGCACATTTTAAAGAGCTTAAAGAATCAGGAGATATTAAAGATGTAAACCCCAACCTTGTTTCTGTATTTGCGAAACCAAACTTTCCATTCTATAGAAATTGGATGTCTTATAATCCTGCTGAAGAAATCAAAAACCTAAAAATTCCAATATTAATTATTAATGGAACTAAAGATATTCAGGTTTCAGTAGATGATGCGAAAGCCTTACATGAAGCGAATAAAAATTCTGAAAAGAAGATTATTAATGATATGAATCATGTTTTAAAGGACATCCAAAAAGATGAAGACAATCTATCTTCTTATTATTCTCCAGATTATAAAATATCTAAAGAATTAATAAAAACAATTGTAGAATTTGTAAATTAATAACAAATGGCAAAGAAAAAAGCCTTCGCTTTACGAATCAATGAAGAAATGCTGAAAACCATAGAAAAATGGGCTTCAGATGAATTTCGATCTACCAACGGACAGATTGAGTGGATGCTTATGCAATCATTGAAAGACGCCAAAAGAGAACCTAAAAAGAAAGACGAGTAAACAACTCGTCTTTCTTTTTTTATATCCTTCCATTAACATTTCTTTAAGATTTTTTAAAAAGTGTAACTTGTACCTTTAAGCACTTTAAAAAATCAACTAATACTTTACCGATGAAAAAAATCTTCACCTTGCTATTTTTAGTAGCATCATTTACACTTTTTGCACAAGACTTTTCAATGGATTTGGTTAAAAACATGAAACCTAGAAACATTGGCCCTGGAGGAATGAGTGGTCGTGTAACATCTATCGATGTTGTAAACTCAAACCCAGATATTATGTACGTTGGTACAGCTTCTGGTGGATTATGGAAATCTACTTCTGGCGGAATTAAATGGGAACCTGTTTTTGACAAAGAAATAACAGCTTCAGTAGGAGCAGTTGCCATTCAACAATCTAACCCGAGTGTAATTTGGGTAGGAACTGGTGAAGGAAATCCACGTAACAGTTTAAACGGTGGTTATGGGATTTATAAATCTTTAGATGGCGGTAAGAATTGGATCGCTATGGGATTAGAAAAAACACGTAATATTCATAGAATAATTGTAGATCCAACAAATCCGAATACAGTTTATGTAGCAGCAATTGGTTCTCCTTGGGGAGAACATAAAGAAAGAGGTGTTTACAAAACCACCGATGGTGGAAAAACTTGGAAACAAATTTTATATAACAATATTAGAACTGGAGCTTCAGATTTAGTGATGGATCCTTCCAATCCAAATAAGTTAATTGCTTCTATGTGGGAACACAAACGTGATCCATGGTTCTTTAAATCTGGTGGAGAAGGAAGTGGATTATACATTACATATGATGGTGGTGATACTTGGAAAAAAATGACCGATAAAGAAGGTTTTCCAAAAGGAGAATTAGGAAGAATTGGTGTCGCAATTTCTAGAAGTAACCCAAATGTAGTATACGCATTGGTTGAAGCAAAAAAGAACGCTTTGTACAAAAGTGAAGACGGTGGATTTAAATGGAAAATGATTAACAACAAAAGAGGAATTGGAAACAGACCTTTTTATTATTCTGAAATCTATGTAGATCCTCAAAATGAAAATAGATTGTACACAGTTTTCACCTATATAAATGTTTCTGATGATGGAGGAAAAAGCTTTAAACAGTTAATGCCTGCATATAACGCAAACAACGGGGTACATCCAGATCATCATGCTTGGTGGATTCACCCAGAAGATGGTTCGTTTATGATTGATGGAAATGATGGAGGAATGAACATTACCAAAGACAAAGGAAAAAGCTGGCGTTTTATAGGGAATTTACCCGTAGCACAATTCTATCACATTAATGTAGATAACGAATACCCATATAATGTATATGGTGGAATGCAAGATAATGGTTCTTGGAGAGGTCCTGCGTATGTATGGAAAGCTCAAGGAATTAGAAACTCGTACTGGCAAGAAATTAGTTTTGGAGACGGTTTTGATGTTGTTCCAGACAAAGACGATTCTCGTTACGGATGGTCTATGAGTCAGCAAGGTTCTGTAGTTCGTTATGATCACATCACTGGAAATAACTATTCTGTAAAACCTACACATTCAAATCCAGATGTGAAATTACGTTTCAATTGGAATTCTGCTATTAACATGGATCCTTTTAATAATAGTACCCTTTATTTTGGAAGTCAGTTTGTTCATAAATCAACAGACAAAGGCTTAACATGGTCTGTTATTTCTGAAGACCTAACAACCAACAATAAAGAAAAACAAAAACAAGGAGAAAGTGGTGGTTTAACTATGGACGCAACAGGTGCGGAAAATCATACAACGATCTTAGTTATTGAACCTTCTGAAGTTGAAAAAAATATGTTGTGGGCTGGCACCGATGATGGTAGAGTTCATTTCACTCAAAATGGTGGAGCAAGCTGGACAGATGTTAGCAAAAACATTCCAGGATTACCAGCCGGAAGTTGGATAGCACAAATAAAAGCATCTAATAAGAGCAAGGGTGAAGCATTATTAATCGCCAACGATTATAGACGTTTCAATTTTACGCCCTATGCTTACAGAACAAAAGATTACGGAAAAACTTGGAATCGTATTGTAGATGAAAATGATGTAAAAAGCTATACGTTGAGTATTGTAGAAGATCCTATCAATGCAAATTTAGTATTCTTAGGAACAGATGACGGCTTGTATATTTCTTTAGATGCAGGAAACAAATGGATGAAATGGACCGCTGGTTTCCCAACAGTTTCAACAAAGGATTTAGTGATTCAACCAAGAGAACACGATTTAGTGATTGGAACATTTGGAAGAGCTGCATGGGTTTTAGATGATATTAGACCGTTAAGAGCGATGGCAAATGGAAATGTTTTGAATAAAAACTTACAATTATTCAATCCTCCAACTGCGTATCAAGCAGCATATCAACAAGCAACAGGAAGTAGATTTGGTGGAGATGCAATGTATCAAGGTGAAAATAGAAGAGGCGGAGCCATAATTTCATATTATATTAATCGTCCTGAAACAAAGAAGAAAGAAGAAGAGACAAAAGGAAAGAAGAAACGAAAAGGAAAGAAAAAAGAGTCTACAGTTAAAAAAGAAGACAAACCAACAGTAAATTTTGATTCTATTAAGCTAGAAATCTTTGATGGCACTCGTTTAATTAGAACCTTAAAGAACAAAGCACCAAAAGAGAATGGAGTTCATAAAATGTATTGGTATATGGATGAAAAAGGTGTTGACAGACCTTCTAGAACCATTAGAAAACGTAGAGGTGAACCAGGAGGTATTGGTGTAAAACCAGGAACATACAACTTAAAAATGTCATTCGGAGATCAAACTTCGGAGTCTACTATTAAAGTTGAATTTGATCCACGCTTAAAAATGTCTACGAGTGCTATCACGGAGATTTACAATGCAAGTAAAGACATGGAAAAAGATCAACAACTAATGGCTGATATTGTAAAACAATTAGTTGAAAGTAAGAATACTGCGAATCAATTTAAATCGGATTTATCTAAAGAAGACAAGAAGAAATACAAAGATCAGATTAAAGCTTCTTCTGATGTCGTAAAAGAGATAGATAAAATAATCGCTGTATTCTTAGGAAAAGTAGATAAAAGACAAGGAATTACTAGAAATCCTGAAGTCACAGTCAATCAACGTTATTTTTCAGCTAGAAGATATGTAGGAAGCAGGTTTGGTAATATAACATCAACTGAAAGACAATTAATAAAACAATACAAAGACGCATTAAGTGCCGCTGTAAAACAGTCAAATGATTTCTTTGATACCAAATGGACAGCGTATAAATCTGAAGTAGAAACAATTACCATCTCTCCTTTTAAAGAGATTAAGAAATACTAAAAAATGAAAGCGGAGTTTAAAACTCCGCTTTTTTTATGTTTTGATTTTCTTACTTTAGCGGAAATCAAAAACACAACATGGAGCAACCACTTTTTACCAACGACGCAATTGTATTTGGAATCTTAATGATTTCATTAGGATTTGTATTTTACACTGAATCTAAAACTTCTGGCTTTTGGTATAAATTTTACAAAATAGTTCCGGGGTTGTTTATGGCATATTTTGTTCCAGCAATTTTTACCACTATTGGTGCTATTGCTCCAGAGTGGGAAACTGTTAGCTCAACTGGTGAAATTATCAAAGGAAAATCTCAACTATACTATGTTGCCAGTAGGTTTTTACTTCCTGCTGCATTGGTTTTAATGACATTGAGTATCGATTTAAAAGCTGTTTTTAATTTGGGTTCCAAGGCATTAATCATGTTTTTTACTGGTACTGTTGGAATTATTATAGGTGGACCAATTGCTATTTTAATACTCTCTTATTTTTCTCCAGCAACTGTAGGCGGTGCAGACTTTGATGCTGTTTGGCGAGGACTCTCTACTTTAGCAGGAAGCTGGATTGGCGGTGGCGCAAATCAAGCAGCCATGTTGGAAATTTATCAATATAATCCTGCAAAATACGGAGTCATGGTATTTGTAGATATTGTAATAGCCAATATTTGGATGGCTATTTTACTAATAGGTATTGGTAGAAAAAACAAAATTAATAAATGGCTTAAAGCTGACACTTCCGCTATTGAAAAATTAAAAGAAAAAGTAACCTCATTTACTGAAAAAGTAAAAAGGAATCCAACATTAACTGACTACATGGTTATTCTTGCTCTAGCATTTGGAACTGTAGGTTTTGGACATTTTGCTGCAAAGTATCTAGCACTGTTTTTTAGTGATATTGTAGCAAATATAGACTCTAGTATTATGAGGAATATTTTCACCTTCTTAAGTTCTCAATTTTTCTGGCTGGTTAGTATTTCTACATTGATTGCCATTTTATTATCCTTTACAAAAGCAAGAAATTATGAAGGCGCTGGTGCTAGTAAAATAGGAAGTATTTTTATTTATGTTTTAGTTGCTACAATTGGTATGCAAATGGATTTAGGAATGATTCTGGACAACTTAGGATTGCTTGTGGTTGGAGCTATTTGGATGAGTATTCATGCTGGTTTATTAATATTAGTAGCAAAACTAATCAAAGCACCGTACTTCTTTTTAGCTGTTGGTAGTCAAGCAAACGTCGGCGCAGCTGCCTCTGCTCCTATTGTAGCTGCAGCATTTCACCCTTCATTAGCAACCGTCGGTGTTTTATTAGCCGTTGTTGGTTATGCTATAGGAACTGTAGCTGCAATTGGCTGTACTATTTTATTAGAATTAGCCGCTCCGATTTAAATAGAAATCTGCATATTTGCAGCCTAAAGTTTATAGAATTATGAAGAGAGTATTTGTTATTTGTTTATTGTTATTAATTGTTGCCTGTTCTAAAGAGAAAGAACTTGGAAATATGGTTGTACAAGGACAAATTAAAGGCCTTAAGAAAGGAACTTTGTACTTGCAAAAAATGAAAGATACTGTCATTTTTTCTGTAGATTCAATTGTTCTATTAGGGAATGATACTTTTACACTAACTGACAATATTGATACTTCTGAATTGTATTATTTAACTCTAAAAGGAAATAATACTCAAGAAATAATTTCTTTCTTCAGCGATGAAGGAACAATTACTATTAATGACAAGGTTGATAAATATGGGATAGCTCCAGAAATCGAAGGATCTAAAAATCAAAAGGTTTTTGATGAATACCGAAAGATGTCGAAGAGATTTCAAGGGAAACAGTTAGATTTACTAGCAGAGAACTTACAAGCACAAAAAGATAAGGATTTAAAAAAATCAGAATCGTTACGAAAAAAATCAGAATCTCAAATTCGTAAAAAATATATTTATACAATTAATTTTGCTTTGAGTCATCCAGACTCTGAAGCTACCGCTTATATTACATTAACAGAATTGGTGAATTCTAATGTTAAATATCTAGACAGCATCAATAATTCTTTGACTGATAGAGTTAAAAAATCTTTATACGGTAAAAAATTAGAAACGTTTATTTCTAATATTAAGAAAACTGAAATTTAGACTGCTTTTCTAAATTCTTTAGGTTGAGAGAAAAATTGAGCTATTTTTTTTGGTGTTGAAATTGTTTCCCAAATAGCATAGTCAAACCAACATAACTCTGTAATTAACGTTGCAGATAATTCGCTTCTACAATTATAAAAATCTACGATTAGAATCGTCTTTCTTTCTTCAAAACTTGTAGTAGGTGAAATGTTTAATTGAACAGAAAAAGATTCTGTAAACATTAATCGTTTTTGATTTATTAATCGATCATTACTTTTTTGCCATCCAATTTTTAGTGAGTTTAGTTTTAGTTTAGAAAAACCATTATCTAACAAAAAAACTTCAACAATTTTAGAAGAATATTTTAAAAAGGCAGCGTTTTCCATGACCATAAAATCATTCACATCATCTCCTTTTACTCTAAAGTTTCTTGTAAACATATTATTTAGTTTTTTTATTGATTTATAAAAACAGTTCGCCATTTAAAAATGACGAAACTGTTTTCTCACTATAAACAACCATTTTCCCAACCAAAAGAAAATCACTTACAATAACTTTAGAAAACATTTACTATTAAAGCATCCCCCGATAAAATAATAGTATGATTATTTGTTTTTAAATTTTGCATCCAAAAAAGACAGCATTAATTTCTTTCATTTTTTTACCCAAATACTAGCTTTTTTAAACTTTATAAATTTCTTATCGAACTAATAATTAGAAAGAAAAATTCAATACAATCTCTTTAACTCTAAACTTTCAATGTTGGTTGATTATATATAGAGACCGTAAATAAACAACGGATCTTATACTTTAAAAAAAGGAAATAGTTGAAAAGGAAATAAAACTCTTAAAAGGGAAAAAAATGGATTAAATACTGACCGATTGTTCAGAAGACTAAAACCAAAAGCTAGGTTCTAACTTAAACGTTCAACCATTGCTTAAATTCAGCTGCTTTATTTTTACTAATAATAATCTGAACTTCAGTATCTGATTGTAGTAATATTTTAAGTTGACTATTACCGTATTTTATAATTTTATCTATTGCTTTAATGCCTATAATAAATTGCCTATTTGCTCTAAAAAAAAGTAATGAATCTAAATTAGCATACACATCATCTAAGCTTGCACTTGTTGTAGATTTTTTTCCATCATAACAAACTACATACGTTATAGTGTTTTCTGTATAGATATGAGAAACATCTTCAATATCAACAGGTACCAGTTCGTTTCTAATATAGGTTAAAATTCTTTTCTTATTAATATCTGAATTCGTTTCAACCTGTTCATTAATATCAGAAGTGTTGACAACCTCTTCTTTATAGGTAACTAAATCTGCATTTAATTTTGATAAGTTTACTACTTCTGAAGTTAAATCAGAGTTTTTAAGTTCTAGTTGTTTTTCATACCTACTTCCAATAAACCTAACTGCCAAAAATGACAATAGAATTATTAGAACTCCCATAATGGTAAAGATGATATAAAAATTATATTTTAGATTATTTACCTGACTGGTAACCTTACTAACATTAACATTGGCAGCAACAATCCAATCAGAATTTTGCAAAGGAGTAATGAAAATAATTTCTGATTCTAAAACTGTATTTTCAACATTTCGCATATTTCCATTAACTAATAAGTTATATAAGTCTTCAGAATTATTTTTTCCTTTTAAAGAAGAAAGCAACAGTTCATTAGATAGAACGATCTGTCCTACCTTAGTCTTATCTGGATGACATACTTCTTTACCAGACCAATCAAATACACTTATAAACCAAGTTTGAGAATCTGTATCTCGAATTGTTTTTTGAATTTGATTCACAATAGTTTGCTTTTCCAAACCTGAAGCTAATTGAAAATCAATAAGGCTTGCCATTTCTTTCGCCTCTCGTTTACTAGATTCAACTTGAACTTCAATCAATTGATCTACACTAGCCTTAATAAAATAACGAGAAGAGAATGATGCAATCAATAGAAAAACTACTGCTATTGATAAAAACGTTGAAAAGTATAATCTATCTTTTTTCATTGGTAAATAATAACTAAAACATATTCAATTAGGAATTTTAAAAATACATTTTTTTAATTTATAATAGTAAATAATGTAAAATATTGAACCTGTATTTCTCCCTTTTAAGTCTGTTTTTTCCTTTTTAAAGACCTTTGTTATTAATCTTTTTAAAATTCGTGTTTCTTTGTTGTCAATATGAAACCTGTATGAAAAAAATAATTCAACTTTTTATTATTGTTTTTTTTACATTGATTTTTTACCAATGTAATAATGATGATGAAAATATAGTAGAGCAAACAGCAGAAACAGTTACCGATATAAATGGCAATGTTTATAGAACGATTACAATTGGAAATCAAACATGGATGGCAGAAAATTTAAAAACCACATCTTTTAATGACGGAATTTCTATGACCAAATTTACATTTGGTGAAAATTGGAACAAGGATGGTCAAACATTTCCTTTTTATACTTGGGCAGATACATCAGATTTAAATAATGTTTATGATGAAGAGCTTCCTGAAGAATTTTATGGAGCAATTTATAACGAAGCTGCAATTGTATCTGGGAAATTAGCCCCTAATGGGTGGAGAATACCTACATTACAAGATTGGATGGAGCTAAAAAACTTTACTTCAAACGATGGAAATACCGGCAATGAAGGAACAGCTCTAAAATCCTCTACTGGTTGGATTTCTTTCAGTGGTAACGGAACAGATCTTTATGAATTTAACGGATTAGCAAATGGTTATACTAATAATTTTGGAGGTGCGACTGGCGCAGAAAGCATTGCCACTTGGGCAACCACTGAATCTGATGAAATAAACAAGATAAGAAAAGTTGCTACTCTTTTTAAAACTACATTAGAATTCGGTGATAATTCAACTTTATTAGGGTCAGGAATTAGATGCATTAAAGAATAATGAATAAAAAAGTAAAAGCAATATCAATTATAGTTCTAGTAGGCATTAGTCTTGGCATCTACTTATACCTGAGTTTTACAGATATAAATACTATAAATATTACTGATGCTGTTTCATTTAAAAATACAAAATCTGAGCTTTTACTTGCTGATTTTAAAGAAGATGAAAAAAAAGCTGATAAATTTTACACAAGAAAAGTCATTGAAGTTACTGGAATAGTAAAAGAAGTTTCTTTTTTAAACAATCGAAATACACTAATTTTACAAGGAGAAGATAAAGACTCTGGTGTTATTTGTGATATGAATTCTAATCAAATTGATGCAACTCTAAAAATAACTGAAGGACAAAAAGTCACCATTAAAGGCATCTATAAAGGCTTTTTAAAAGATGTAGTGATGTTAAATTGCATATTAATTACCAACAACTAAATGAACAAAATTTTACCTTTTTTCTTTTTTTTACTATTTTTTACGGAAGATGAGTCTAAACCAGAGCAGTATATTGCAAGGTTAGGTCAAGTATCTTTTTTCTCATACACTTCTGTAGAAAATATTGAAGCAAAAAATAATCAGGTGTTGAGTATTTTAGATGTTTCTAAGAATGAAATTGCCATTAGCATGTTAATGAGAGGGTTTGTTTTTAAAAAATCATTGATGCATGAGCACTTTAATGAAAGCTATATAGAATCAGATATATATCCAAAAGCAACCTTTAAAGGAAGTATTGTTGATTTTGACGCAACAAGTAAAGAAACTCAAACAAGAATGATTTTTGGAGACTTAAGTATTCATGGAATTACTAAGAAAGCAGAAATTAAAACGACCATTGAATACATTAATGGAGGGTACGTTTTAGTTGGAGCTTTTAGTGTTTCTATTAAAAGTTTCAACATAAGAGTTCCACCAATACTAGCAAGTAATATTGCTAAGAACATATCAATAAAATTTAGATTTGAATACAATCGTTATGAAGAATAGAATCCTAAATATTGCTTTATTATTATTTTTTGGGCTAGCAACTTCTATCAATGCTCAAGATTTACTAGATAAATTAAACAAAGAATTCCCAGATAATTTACAGTTTACAATAGCAACTTTTAAAACAACAAGAATCGCTATTGGCCAATCTGTAGAAACCAGAGCTAAAGGTGT
>TARA_R110000787_G_scaffold75566_1_pt1 | contig 12021 bp, 9 predicted proteins | sample TARA_R110000787 | Tara Oceans TARA_R110000787 (sample SAMEA4397920) | marine metagenome | biome: Polar Biome; feature: [DCM] deep chlorophyll maximum layer (ENVO:01000326); material: water (ENVO:00002006), including particulate matter (ENVO:01000060) such as... | depth 35 m
TGATGAAAGTCCGATCCGCAAATCAAAAGTTGAAATTCCGATTTCTGTCCCGATCAAACCTTGCAACGATTCGGACAATCCTTGGTCGATAAAACCCATGAGCGCCAGCGGATCAAGGTTTGGATTTCCCGGTGCTTTGGCAATCCGCCTATTGGCTTTCATTCGACTGATCGAACGCCCGCTGCTGCTTTCCAGCAATTCCATTCCGAGCGTCAATTGGTAAGGGGTTACAAGTCGAACCCGCATTTTCTCACCCGTCTGTTCATCTGGCTTAGATTGCGCAGTCATCCAATTATCTTCCAATAAGGCATGGTAAACAAGGCATACTCAAAATTCCTTGGTTAGGCATAAGCTGCAAACAAAGGACTCCGTTCGCCGGAGAGGCGAAAAATTATGTCCGCAAAAACCCGAATGGTGCAAAGTAATCATGATCTTGAAGGATAAGGTCCAATGATTGCGTTTACAATCCTGACCAACATCCCCTTTGTCATTTGGTCATGTTAATAGGAGGTGGCCGCGGTGCCGGTTCGGCTTGCCGAAAGTTTCGCAGCGTTGCTCATGCCACCCATCAGAACTTCACCGTTGCTTCGATGCCATATGTGCGCGGTGTTCCCCGGTTCAGATAATCGAGTCCGAAGATGTCTATGTTCAACCCGTAGCTATAATATACCTTGTTGGTCAGGTTCTTGGCCCACAGGCTGGCTGAAAAATTATCCTTCTGAAATGTCAACCGGCTATTGACGAGCCAGTAGCCAGGGTTTCCGCATGTGATCGCCGGGCCTGCCGGACGAACACTACCAGGTGCACCTGGGCGATCACACGGCGTTTGGCCGTAGTCTCCAAACGGATCGAAGAAATATTTACCCGTATACGCAGCATCGCCGCGCAGACTTAGTTTGCCTGCATCAGTGTCAAAAACGTCCCAATCGAACCCTGCAGAAAACGTTTCGCGCGGAGCGTTGGGGAACGGATTTCCATTGACATTGCGGGTCGGGCTTCGAGGATCGGTAGGATCGACAACATTTCCTTGATATTTACTGCGCAACAAGCTGACCGATGCGTCAAAGCGCAGATTATCGGTAGCTATGATTGCGAGTTCCGCCTCACCGCCATAGAGTTTGCCATCGGCGCTGCGAACAAACGTCGTCGCTCCAATCACCTGAGTGACCTGATGGTTGCTGTAGTCGTAGTAAAAACCGGCTAGATTAAGCTGGACGCGCCGATCAAACAGGAGCGTTTTCAGACCGCCTTCATATGCGTTTATCTGCTCCGGTTCAACATAATAGACCTGATCGGTTCCCTGATACGCTAACCCATTAAAACTGCCGCTGCGATATCCTCGGCTGAAATTGACATATCCCAACACATCGTCGGTGAAATCATAACTGACATTGATCCGCCCCGTGACTCGGTTTTCTTTTTCGCGTTGCTCAAGCGGAGGTTGGTTTGGGTTGAAGGGGAAGGTATAGGGAATCGTACTTGCTCGCTCTGTTCCCCCCAAATCAACCAGCACTGTTCGCCCGTTGAGGTAGTTCACTTGGTCTTTGGTGTAACGCAAGCCGACACTGACCGTCAGTTCGTTGGTCACATCATAACTGGCATCAGCATAAATGGCAGCGGAAGGACGTTCGACGGTGAAATTCTGTTTACCGGTTATTGGTCCAAATGGGGGTGCGCCAGCTGCCCGGCACGCGGCTGATAGGGCTCCACCAAAGCCGCCGCCAGCCGAATTATCAATCTGGATATCGGTTTGGAAGGCAATAAGGGACCTCGCATCAAGGAACCCGTTGGGATTCCCGATTGCAACCGGTGCACAGCTCGATGCAAGAGTTGGGTCAAGGGCTGGATTGACCAAAAATGCCGGGACAATCGCAGCAGCCTGAGGTGCTGAAACAGGCGCGTTGAAAAACGAGTCTCCAATGCCAAAACTGCGCAAAACTGGATCTAGAACGCCAAAGAAATCGATCCCGTTCCGCGTTTTGATTTTATCTACACCATAATAAAGTCCAGCGATCAGATTGAAACGGTCGTCCTTGTAAGCAAAGCGCAGATCCTGATTGAAATTTTTGCTCGTTGAATTGAAACGGATCGCGCAAACATCATTCGGTGAACCGTCACAGTCAAACGGAGAAATGCTGTAATTCCCAGTATCATAACCGGTAATCGATGTAACCGAGAGGCTGTCACTAATCTCGTAGGCGACGTTTAGCGCCAGACCCTTCGACAGAGTGTAGTAGTTTCCGCCCGTATCGGCAGATACCTCGTCGCGGTTTAGCGCGCGCCCTCCGTTCTGGGCGGGGTCGAAACGTGAATAACCTAAAACATCTCGGCCTTCTGCATATTGACCAAATGCATAAGGGTTGGGTGCAACTGGATTATCCCGGGAAATATATCCCTTCAAGTTGATATCCAGTGTATCAGTTGGCTTGAAACGGACCGACAGACGGCCTGCAATCGAATTTGTCGTGCCCGTATCGCGGTTCTGAACGGGATTGAATTGCCAACCATCGCCTTTGGCAAAGGTTCCAGCAAAGCGGATACCAAGCACATCAGGAACGAGAGTTGTCTCGATCGCACCTTGGATTGTCTTTGTGTCGTAATTTCCGTAGCCAACCGAAAGCGTTCCCGTTGTATCAACAAGTTCGGGTTTGTTTGTAACAAAGCTTATTGCTCCGCCGGTTGTGTTCCGCCCATAAAGTGTTCCTTGCGGACCGCGCAGCACCTCAACGCGTTCCAGATCGTAAAGCTGCTGACCGTGGCTGGCACGAAAGCTCTGGTAAACCTCGTCGACATACACACCGACAGGCGAAGCGGTTGAAGCGTTAAATTCATTAGCCACTGAAACGCCGCGCAGTGCGAAATTCGGTTGGGTGCGGCCATAAGGTGTGGTGATCTGAAGACTTGGTACAAATCCCTGCAAATCTGATGTTTCATCTACCCCACGAGATTCCAGTTCCTTTGCCGTCAATGCGGACACAGCGACGGGAACATCTTGAAGCGCTTGTGACCGCTTTTGCGCAGTCACAACAATTACCTCAAAGCCACTGGGATCTTGTTCTTTGGTTTGGGCCAAGGCAGTTCCTGATAGAGCGATTTGCAATACGAAGTACGCGCAACCTCCAGCCAAATATGTTTTGTTCATGTTCTTCCTCCCTTTTTTCGATTTTTTTATTTTTGGTTTTCCAGAATAAACTCTGCAGCGCGCTCGGCGATCATCGCGACGGGGGCATTGGTGTTGCCGGATATTAGATTGGGCATAACGGAGGCATCGGCGATCCAGATATTTTGAATGCCGCGAACCTTTAATTTTTCGTCACACACCGCGGCTTCGTCGTTCCCCATCCGGCATGTCCCAACCGGGTGATAGACTGTGTCTGCGCGGGCCCTTATCGCATCAATGAGTTCTGAATCTCCGCTCATGCCCTTTGTAAAAAGCTCAGTGCCGCGAATGGATTTAAGCGCGTCTGATTCCATAATATCGCGCACCAGCTTGAAGCCGGACAACAGAGTTTTAATATCACCATCTGTTGCGAGAAAATTTGGATCGATGACTGGAGGGGCGAGAGGGTCGGCCGAACCGAGTGTCACGGAACCCCTGCTTTCGGGTCGCAGCACACAGACATGGCAACTCATCCCACCGCCCAAATGGATCTTTCGAGAATGATCATCAATAATGCCGTGGACGAAGTGCATCTGGACATCTGGTCGATTGCCGCGACCTTTGGTGGATAGAAAAGCTCCGCCTTCCGCCGCGTTGCTGGTAAGCGGACCACGACCATTACGGATATAGTCGGGAATCGACGCACCAATACGCGCAACTCCGCCAGGGCTGACAGCAAATAAATCAGGACTTTTGGCGCGATATACCGTGACATGGTCAGGATGATCCTGAAGGTTCAGGCCAATTCCCGGTATGTTAAACCGGACCGGTATAGAATGGCGTTGCAGTTCGGACTCCGGCCCAACGCCCGATAACATTAGAAGGTGCGGCGTACCGAACGCACCGCTCGTCAACACAACGCCGGCATCGGCGGCAAGTGTCATGGACCGTTTGTTGCGAAGCACCTCCAGGCCCGTCGCTCGTTCACCATCTAATATAATGCGAAGCGCTTTTGTTCGTGTCATCACCGTAAGGTTCGGTCGATCGATGATTGGACGCAGATACCCGCGCGCTACACTCCAACGCTGGCCATCCTTTTGGTTTACCTGATAACGCCCAACGCCTTCTTGTTCGGCTCCGTTAAAATCGTTTGTTGTTTTGTGTTGTTGTTCCGCTGCAGCCTCGATGAAGAGATCGGTAACGGGGTTGGGTGAACGGTGATCTGCTACGTTAAGCGGTCCCGACACGCCGTGATATTGATCTTCACCGCGTTCATTGCATTCCGACATCTTAAAATAAGGCAGCACATCATCATAGGACCAGCCCGGCGCACTATCCGCCGCCCAAGTGTCATAATCCTCGGCCTGGCCGCGAATATAGCACATCGCATTGATCGAGCTTGATCCGCCAAGAACGCGGCCACGCGGCTGATAACCTTTTCGGCCATTTAGTCCTGACTGCGGAACAGTTTGATAGCCGTAATTATTGATTTTGGTCGGCAACGTGGCAGCCATGCCGAGCGGCACGTTGACCAGCATCTGATCGTCATCTCCGCCAGCTTCAATCAAGCAGACCTGTATCGCCGGGTTCGCTGAAAGACGGTTAGCCACTACGCATCCGCCTGAACCTGCCCCAACGATTATATAGTCGAAATTATTTTTCCGGCTGGCCCCGATCATTGAACGGAAATCAATGCTGCGCGAGAGGCAAGCGAACGATCAGTCCGTCAAGCTCTTCCGTAATCGATATTTGGCAGGCCAGACGGCTATATTCATCGGCTCCTTCCACAAATTCGAGCATATCGCTCTCACTGCCGTCCGAAGCGTGACCGGTTTTTTCAATCCACGCCGCGTCGATATGAACATGGCAGGTGCCGCAAGCTGCACATCCGCCGCAATCGCCATCGATACCCGGGACTCCGTTGTCTCGGGCTGCCTCCATGACTGATGAATTGGCATTTACATTGACAAGATGGTCGTCACCTTGAGCGGTAATAAACTTTACTAATGGCATTGGTATTCCTTCACTCTTATCGCGCGTGAACGCGGACCATCATTTTGGCGTAACCTCGGACAAAATTCGACTGAACACGTTCGGGTTCACCGATCACTTCAATGCGGTCGAAGCGCTTGAGTATTTCCTCCCACAAAATTCGCAGTTGCATTTCGGCAAGCCGATTGCCAACGCATCGGTGGATGCCGAACCCGAAGGATAAATGCTGGCGAGGGTTCGGACGATCGATGATAAACGCGTCAGGCCGATCAATGACTTCATCATCGCGATTTCCCGAAAAATACCACATGACGACTTTGTCACCTTTGCGGATAGTTTTACCGCCAACAACCGAATCTTCCTTTGCTGTACGCCGCATGTGCGCCAAGGGCGTCTGCCAGCGGATAATTTCAGGCACCATGCTTTCAATTAGCGCTGGAGAGGCCCTCAGTTTGGCCATCTGGTCCGGGTTCTGATGCAGCGCAAGAACCCCGCCCGTCATCGAATTTCGCGTTGTGTCATTGCCACCCACGATCAGCAGCAGCACGTTGCCGAGATATTCCTCCGGTGTCATGTTTCGGGTTGCCGGGGAATGGGCCAACATTGAAATCAGGTCATTGCCTGGATCCTCATTTACCCGTTCATTCCAAAGCGTCTGAAAACATTGCGCACATTCCATTAATTCATCTTTGCGCTGCGCCCATGAATCAACGACGCCCCCGCCAGGTGCAGCTGTCGTCACATCCGACCAGCGGGTAAGCTTGCGGCGATCTTCAAACGGAAAATCAAAGAGAGTGGCCAGCATCTGGGTGGTAATTTCGATCGAGACCCGATCAACCCAGTCAAATTCTTCATCTATTGGCAGGCTATCCAATACGGCCCCGACACGCTCGCGAATGGTGCTTTCCAGAAGAGCAAGGTTACCAGGTGCTACGATGGGGCTGACGGCTTTTCGCTGTTCGTCATGGCGCGGTCGGTCCATCGCAATGAAATTAGGAAGGTCAAGCCCCTCTTCACCACCACCTTTTTGAATATTGTCATCGATGATGATGCCGCCGAAGCCTGCCGCCGACGAAAAGATGTCATGATGGGTATCAACATGCATGATGTCTTTATATTTGGTGATCGACCAATAGGGCCCGTAAGCACTCTCAGCGCAATAGTGGACAGGGTCTTCTTTGCGCAGACGTTCAAAATAGGTGCCAGCCGAATCGTCCTTGAAAAGCGCTGGTGAGCTTACGTCGATTTTATCAAGTGGTATCGCATACGCAGTTTCAGTGCCGGTTCGTGTCATGCTGGCCATCCTTTCCTGGTGATATATGATTTTTATTGAGTATAGTATCATCTACAAATGAGTATAATGTCAACAAGCAAAATCTGTTGCGATTTTTTATGATGACCGGCACATAACAATCCCAGATTTAAGCGGTGATGTCGGCCTTCAATCAGGAGCCTAATATATTGAAATACAAACACGATTTGGGAAAAAGGCGCCTGAAGCCGGACGAGAGGCGCAAACAGTTGACACTCTGCGCGCTTAAAGCCTTTGCGGAAAATGGTGTCGCTCGTGCCACTCATTCTCACGTCGCGAAGCTGGCCGGAGTTGCGATACCGACCGTGCATTCCTATTTTAGATCACGTGAGGATCTTGAGTCAGCGGTGCTCTGCGAAGTTGAAAACTACCTGATCAAACTCGTCACTGATTCGCTAGGTGGAAAAAAATCCGTGGAAGAAGCGCTTACCACGCTGGCAATGCGGTTTGCCAACGACGCGACCACGAAAACTGATATCATTAAGGTTTGGTTAGACTGGAGCACCGGAGTTCGCGCGGGCGTATGGCCCCGATATCTTACGTTGTTGGACAAGTTACACGCGATAACTCGGCCGGTCTTTCTGCGTGGCAAACGTGAAGGTATACTGAGCGAAAATCTCAATGTGAAAGCAGCAACCCGATTGTTCATAGGCGGCGGACATACTCTCGCGCTGATGCAGTTTGCCAAAGTCCCCAGCCGGGATCTAGCGATTTACATGGATCAATTTATACAGAGCTTGATGAACATCGGAAAGCCTTGATCAACCGACAAAACCAGCGATACGCAAGATTGAGATGAACTTCCTCGGAGAGTCGCCGTTCCGAACGGATGTGGTTCTTCAGTGCGACCATTTATTGTGTCGGCTCTAAGCGACCTTCCTTTTGCTCATTGCTTCGCTCGGTAGATTCGGAAACTGCATCAACTTGATATGGCAGGCGCTTTGGGCCGGGCTGATCAGAAAGCCCTGGCCCAGATTGCAGCCGAGTTGGAGCAGGAGATTGCGTTGCTCTTCGGTCTCGACGCCTTCCGCTATGACCTCGATGCCAAGATTGCTGGCCATGTTGATCAGCGCCTGAACAATCAGTCTGGACTGGTGCTCGGCATTGATGGACTTGATGAAACTCTTGTCGATCTTGACCGTGTCTATGGGAAAATCCCTGAGGTGCGACAGAGACGAAAAGCCGGTCCCGAAGTCGTCCAGCGCGATGCGCATTCCCGATGCGCTAAGCTCGGAGAGAACTTTTTGCACTGTGGCCGTATCATTGACCATCAGCATGGTTTCCGTGACCTCGAGCGTGATTTTGTCGGGGCTGATTTGAACTTCCTCCAACTTCGACAAGAAATTTTCCGCAAAATCGCGGCTCAACAGGTCCGCTTCGGTCGCATTGATACTGACAAATTGCAGATCTGGCTGGGCCTGTTCCATTTCGGCCAGTTCCCTGCAAATGCAGGACAACATGCGCTCGCCAATCTCGCGGGAGAGAATCGGATCGAGAATGGCCGGGAGAACTTGCGATGCGGTAATCTGCTCGCCGTTAGCGACGCTCAAGCGCATGAGCGCTTCAAGCCCGACCAAGCGGTTAGTCTCGAGATCGATGATGGGCTGGTAGCCTGCGAAGATGCGGTTGCAATCCAAAGCTTCCCGGACTTTAGCGATCGCCGCTTGCCGATGATGATTGGCTTCCTCCAGTTCCGGCACATAAGCATGCACCCGGCCCGGTTCCCGCTCTTTTCCATGGTAAAGCGCCAGATCCGCCTTGCGAATAATCTCTCTCGCGATGGATTGCTCGTCGATCTCGACCAAACCACATGTTGCGCTCACCCCCATCTTGCATCCTGAAATTTCGAACTGACGCTCGACGCTGACAAGTATTTCATCACCGAGCTGCTTGGCAGCCTGCAGGGAAATGTCCGGCGCGGTGAGGACCACGAATTCATCGCCACCCCATCGTGCGACAATCGCACCGTGGGGAAGCGCGTCCACTATGCGGGAACTGATCTTCTCCAGAAAAACATCACCGATCAAATGTCCGAACGTATCGTTGATATCCTTGAAGCCATCCAGATCGAGCATCAGCAAAAATGCGTTCGAACCTGTCTTCTTGAGCTTTCCCAGCGTATTCTGAAGAAAGCGGTCCAGGGCATTGCGATTGTAAAGATCGGTCAGAGCATCGCGATCCGCCGCCCGCTGCAGGGCAAGGCGGGTGTGATGTGATTCCGTTATATCCTGAATGATGCCGACCAGGAGCGCAGGACTTTGTTGGTCTGCCTCCAGATATTCGCCCATGACTTTCATCCGCTTGAACGTACCGTTCGCGGCGTTCAAGCCTGTTTCAAATTCAAAGGAGTCCTTATGCTTTTTTCCACTTTCGATCGCCTCTGTTGCTCCTTGCAGATCTTCCTGAGCGCAGTAGAGAACCGCTTCTTCAATAGAGGCTGGTACATTTTCCGGTGAACTAAAAATCGTAAATGCTTCGTCCGACCAGGTCAATTTCTCGGTCTCGAGGTCCAATTCCCATAATCCGATTTTTGCAATTTTCTCCGCCTGCTTGAATACCCGAATTGCTCGATTGAGCCGACTGCTTCGCGCACCAAGATGAGAGTTAAGATAGGACGTAACGGAAGTTTGGCAGTGCGCGCTTATCAAATCTTCGACTGTCGCCGCGAGGATTTCCAGCTTGAGGATGTGGTTTTCGTTGAAGCGGCCAGCGCGCTGATCCGCAATGCACAGGGTACCGATCAATACTCCATCGGGACTTTTGATGGGTGCGCCGAGATAGGAACGGATCGCCGGTGAATGGCGGACGAGCGGATTATCGCAGAATCGCTCGTCTGCCATTGCATCGGGCACGAGCAAGCTGTATCCAGCCTCAATTGCATGGTTACAGAAGGATATTTCACGCGGTGTTTCGCGGACATCCACACCGACCGAGGACAGGAACCACTGGCGCTGTTCGTCAACCAGCGAAATGAGAGAGATGGAGCAATCGAAAATATCTGCACAATGTTTGGTAATCCGGTCGAATGATGCTTGCCGGGGTATATCCAGGATACGCAGTTGGTGCAACGATTCTACACGCTTGAAATCTTCAGGATTGATCGGCTTCATGTCTGCGGCCCTCTTCATAAACCAATGCGACTTTTAAGCGCAAATATCGCTTTCGAATTTGCCGAGCGCCATTTCTCTGTGGCCAAACAATGAAACGCTGGCCACCGTTCTATTTGCATCATCCAATGGAAAATTGCTCTATGAAGAATTAATTAACTTTCCATTAAATTACCGTCATGTATCGGCTCGACAATCCATCCGTGTCGTCATCGCGCAACATAATCGTCGAGCACCGTCGACAGATAGCGCAGGCGGTGCATGATGCGGGGCATCATGCCAAAGCCGAGACAGCCCCAGCCAATGATTTCGAATTAGGTAAAAATCGGTCTGCCGCATCTCGTTCGCCCGCGTAGTCTGGGTATGGAAGTGATTGGCAGCCTTGATCACGACATAGGCCGGGCTGGTAATTAGATCATGGGCTTTCAGTAAGCGGTATACCGTCGCCTCCGATACGAAGTAGCGCTTCTCATCGGTGAAGCGCACGGCCAGCTCCCGCGGGCTCAGCTCGGACTGCTCCAGCGCCAGTTCGATGATCTGTTCATGGATGTTTGCTGGGATCCAGTTCCACACCCGGCTCGGGACAGATGGCCGATCAGCCAGCGCTTCAGGCCCACTTTCCAGCTACTGGTCCAGATCAACCCCTTGCGGGCCAGGCGTTTTGCCCAGGCTACAGGAACACTTGCCAAAACCGACCGGATCGATGCCGGGGTCCTTGCCCGCATGGCGGCCACGTTCCAGCCTGATGTCCGGCTATCAAAAGCCCGGAACTGGCTGGGTTGGCCGAGCTCATGAACGGCCGCGATGGCTTGGTCAGGGATCGTACCGCCCTCAAGAACCGCGAGAAGAACCTGCTGCTGCCGCTGCTCAAACGCCAGGTAAAGGCACGTCTCGAGCAAATCGCACGGCACATCAATGCCATCGATATACAGGCGCAGGCGCTTATCGCTGCAGATCTCGCGCTTGCGCGCAAGCGCGAAATTATCGCCAGCATCAAAGGCCTGGGACCAATCACGGCCGCACAGTTGATCGCTACCATGCCTGAGCTGGGCTCACTGGAAAATAAACAGGCAGCTGCCCTTGCCGGGCTCGCTCCAATTACCCGGCAATCAGGCCAATGGGCCGGCAAGGCACCCATCCATGCAGGCAGAGCCAATGTCCGCCGGTCGCTCTACATGCCCACCCTTGTCGCTGCTCGCTTAAATCTCGACATCAAGGCAAAATACTTTCATCTCATCAGCATCGGAAAGCTGGCAAAGGTCGCCATCACTGCCGTCATGCGAAAGCTCATCGTCATGGCAAACGCACTACTCAAAGCCAACCGGCTATGGAAGGAATCTATGGCTTGACCATCACGGATACTTGTGTCTGGTGTCATCCACTAGGATGGATAGGAAAGGAATTCACCGACAGGCGGAGCCCTTTTTTTAGATTTTTGTGGGTTTACTTTTCCCTGCGGGCCGGAGTACCTCGTGCCAACGAATTTCGTCATCGTTTGACCGCAAGATGCGGCGAACGGATTGATCCGAAGAAAGGAAATTCATGTTTAACACCCCCAAAATTATTCTGGCATCGACCCTGTTGGCGATGGTACCGGCATGCTCGTCGGAACTGAGCAAAGAGGAACAGGAAATCCTCGACGCGCGAATCGCCGAAGACACGAAGCCGACCAATATGATCGCCGTTCTGCAAGACGATCCCGATCTCAGCACCGCGAGCATTTTGGTCGGTTTGTCCGGTGTTGGCGCTGAATTGCAAGATAATGGTCCGTTCACCGCATTTGCCGCAACCAATGATGCGTTCAACAAAATGGATGCGAAGCGGCTGAGCGAGCTGCTGTCGGTGGATAACAAGGAAGAGCTGGAGACCATCGCGAAATTTGGTCTGGTCAAAGGCAGCATGACCTCCGCAGATATCGGAAAGGCCATTGCCGGTGGCGGTGGCAGCGCGAGCATCACCACCGTGCAAGGTGGCGTGATCAAGGCGACCATGGACGGTGATACGATCGTTCTCCAAGATGGTGCCGGCAACAAGGCGAATGTGACCCAAGCGGATGTGAAGTCCAGTAATGGAACGCTACATGTAGTCGACAATCTGCTGATGCCGGAATAAGTCGGCGACGGAATAGACAAGGAAGGCCCTGCGCGATTGCGGGGCCTTTTTTGTTGCTGTTCCCCGTGAGCATTCAATAGACCGACTGGCTGCATAAAATAAGTAAGTGTTTTGGTTTCATCGTAGTGACGAAGGAACGAAGCATGAAACCAAAACACTCGAGCGCAAAAAAGCCCGCAGAGCGGGTGGTCAAGGACATACGCCGTGCGACCCGCCAGCATTTCTCTGCCGAAGACAAGATACGCATCGTGATCGACGGCCTACGCGGCGATGACAGCATTGCCGAGCTATGCCGCCGTGGAGGCATCGCCCAAAGCCTGTATTACACCTGGTCGAAGGAGTTCATGGAAGCGGGCAAGCGCCGACTTGCTGGCGACACGGCGCGTGCTGCCACATCG
>TARA_R110000787_G_scaffold38998_11_pt1 | contig 12007 bp, 13 predicted proteins | sample TARA_R110000787 | Tara Oceans TARA_R110000787 (sample SAMEA4397920) | marine metagenome | biome: Polar Biome; feature: [DCM] deep chlorophyll maximum layer (ENVO:01000326); material: water (ENVO:00002006), including particulate matter (ENVO:01000060) such as... | depth 35 m
CTGGCCGCCATTTCGGTTCTGTCTGAACCCTGATTCGAAGACATTCGAGCCTCCGTGAAACACCTCACCCGCAACGTATAAAGTATTCGTAGGACAACTCAATCTGCTGCTGATCAAGTAATTCGTGACCAAGGAAACGACAGAATTTTGGAATATCGCGGGTGGTGGACGGATCGGTGGCGAGAACTTTTATCACCTGCCCTTGGGCGAGCCTGCGCACCGCGCTGTGCAGCAGCATGACAGGTTCAGGACAAAGCAAGCCCGTGGTATCCACCAGTAAATCGTGAGGTATGGTCATAGCTCAATTTTCGCAAATTATGGCAGACATAAAAAGGCTAGCAACGTATCATTTCGATTCACCCATTCCCGTTCTCACAGACACAATTTTTCGTCACGATCATGATCACCGTCTTAATAGAAAGACATATCGCGCCTGATATGGATAGAACCTATGAAAACTTCGCGCGGAAGGTCATACAAGCCACCGTGCTGACCCCCGGCTTCGTGTCTGGGGAAGCCTTTCGCGGCGTGGATGATCCCCATACCCGCTACATCGTTCTCAAGATGAAAAGTAAGGAAGACTGGCTGCGTTGGGTTCACTCTGCCGAACGCCGCGAGCTAGTGGCCATGGTCGGCCCCCTGCTCACTGTTCCCGAAAAAGTGACCCTACTAACGCATTAGACGGCTCACCAGGTGCTTTGCGTAGTCGGTCGGCGAGCAAGGCCCTACGTGTTATCCGGCTCACGGTAATACCGACGTCAGCGACCAGCCAGGAACGGCACATCAGGTAGTTGAGACAGTGCCGGCTATTGCGGTAGCGGCTGTTGTTGAAACAACGGAACCTGATAAAAAAAATAAAATAATAAACATGAAAAACAATTGATTACAATATATACATAATATTTTACTTTAATATAAAGCGCCGCCGCTGGCGCCCGTGATTCCGCGGCGCATCTAACCGGCTAGCAGACTTTGTCGGTATTCATCAATGGTCACCAGGTTGCAGCTCTCTGAGGTGTCATCATAGACAATCAGTACCCGCCCGCTGGTTATTTGCCTGCGCACCTGCTCAACCTTATCCGCCAGCGCGGTTTCCTGCGCCCCGTACTCAGTCCCCTCACGCAGGATGAAGCCCTCAATGATTGCAGCCAGTGTGGCGGCCGCGAGGCGCTCCGGCGGTATCAGCGTCATTCGCCGACCGATAACGGTTTCTTAAAACGTAACGTCATTCGATCACTTTCACCAATTGCGAGATATTTTTCTCTGTCCACATCGCCCAGTCGTAGCGTTGGCGGCAAGGTCCACACTCCCTTGGGGTGCTGTGTGGAATCCGCCGGATTAGCGTTGATTTCACTACGACCTTCGAGCACAAAGCCAGCCTTCTCCGCGAGCTCTACGACGTACGCTTCCGTCATATAACCGGTTTCTCTCATCGAAGCCCTGCCGGTGCCAGGTCTCGCCCTGTGCTCAACCACACCCAACACACCGCCTGGTTTTAGAGCTTTGTAAAATAGCGCAAACGCTTGCGCCTCCCTGTTGTTACTCAGCCAGTTGTGGACATTCCGAAAGGTTAACACCCTGTCAACGCTGCCGTCTGGGACAGTCAATCGGTTCGTCTCCGGGCTGAATTCGGCCATCACAACAGCCTCGTAGAGCTCGGGGTAAGCCTTTAGCTTTTCCTCAAAAAAGGTGCGCGACTCCACGAAATATTTTAGCGCTGAATCCGCGGCGAAATGTGCGGCGTAAAGCTTTCCTGCACTGAGATGAGGGGCCAGTATTTCGGTATACCAACCGCTGCCAGGCCAGATTTCGATCACTGTCATAGTCGGCTGTACGTCAAAGAAAGCGAGGGTTTGTGAGGGATGGCGATACATATCGCGGGCGACGAATTCTGGCGTCCGATCGGGGCCCTGCAGTATTTCCTGGGAGATAAAACTGTCAGCGATCTCGGCAGAGGCAAGCATCGCAGCAACCAGACCAGCACAAAGTGTCCCAATACGCGTTAGATTTAGCATCATTTAACCCCTTAAATTACTCGTGTTCGTGAGTGTTCAGCGTAGCTTGTCCAGGACGCTGCTGATCTTGTCCTGCAAGCCTTGTTCTCGATCAGTGCGCGTGCCGATTTTTAGCGTTGAGGATATCCTCGCCCGGCCGAGGCTATGCACACGTTCGTGACAGGCCTTGATCGCGCCCATCACTTCATCCCATTCACCCTCAACATTCGTCCCATACGCGTGCAAATAATGGGTCAGGCCGCGCTCACTGAATACACGCTGGCATTCGGCAATGTCAGCAGAAATCGAACTGTCACCACCGATGGGTATTAAACACAAATCCACGTGCACTTTCATGACGTTCAATGCCTTACCAAATTTGACGGTGTGGTGATTCTCGGCTTGCAATCCTGGCTACCGTGTCTGCACCTGGACCGGCCTTCCTTCGATGCGCGTATTTTCCGTCCCGGCAACAAGCAGATACATGCGCTCTTAATCGGCATCGTATTCCTTGACAAAAATATCGACCGCGCGACTGATGCTCTGGTCTATTTCTTTGTCGCCAGGTACCTCAAGGCCTAATACCGCTCGCATATGAATGTCGGAGCGGATCATCCCAAAATACTGCCGGGCGGCGGACTCGGCATCATCAACCTTTAGCACACCGGCCTCTGTTTGTCGCAGCAAGTAGCTCGATAACTTCTTGATTGCGGCTCCGGGCCCATACTCGTAGAAAGCCTTTGCCAGCTCCGGAAACTTGACACCTTCGGACACCACTGTGCGAAATATTGCCAGACTTTCATCCTGCAAAAGCACCCCAAGATAATTTTTGCCAAGATTTTCGAGCGTGTCATACAGGCCCTGCTCGTCAGTAATCTCCGGCTGCAACGGCTGCGTCATCTGCTCAAGGAGATTGGCCACAATGGCTGCAAATAGGCCTTCTTTGTTGTCGAAATACTTATATACCGTCCGCTTTGATCCTCCGGCCCGGCGTACAACTTCGTCGACACTAGCACCAACGTAACCATACTCGAAAAAAACTTCCATACCGGCTCGAAGAATTCCGTCGCGCCGCTCAAGTTCTGCTTCCCCTGCCCCTTGTTCAGGCATTGCCACTCGACTTCTCCTTAACTTGTTGTCTCGCCCGAACCACATCACATAGTGTCGTAAATCCGCTGCGCAAATATTTTTCTATGGAACACTTTTTTACGCTTGCAAGAGCTATGCCCCGATGCTAGGGTACGGCAGAGTACCTTTGCTAATCAAGGCTTCTACAATATTTTCGGCAGGGTCAGGCCAATTACGCTAGTGTTTAAACCGTGGCGCGAGAACTGACTACCGCCGACTTATGCCCGAAGGATCACTTACCAACAACGGTGCTTAGCTGACCTCCCGATAACTATTTGGTTCCGATATGCGCAAAATTATTCTGCTATCTCTATTAGTACTGGTGCTGTTCAGCGGCGGCTGGTGGCTCAAAAACTGGTGGGTCGAAGGCCGGTATTGGGAATCGACTGATAACGCCTACACCCAGGCCGACATTACGGTGATCAGCGCCAAGGTGCCAGGCATCGTCGAACACGTGAATGTAAAAGCCAACGAGGCAGTCGAGGTCGGCGATATTTTGATCTCAATGTACAAACACACGTTTAACGCAAGGGTCGCCAAAGCCGCCGCAGAGGTCGCTGGGGCCAGGGCCAGCCAGGCCCGACTGGATACGCGAGAAACGTTACAGTCGGCTACCATCAATGCCAGCGTTGCCGAGGTGCATGTGGCCCAGGCGGCGTTACAGCGCACCCGACTCGATCTGGTCAGGGCGGAGCAATTAAAATCTCGCGGCTTTGCTGAGAAACAACGTTATGACCATGCGGTGACTGACGTCGCCAGCGCCGAGGCGGAACTCGCTCGCACTCAGGCAAATCTGGCAGCAGCCCGCGCCCAACGCAATGTCCTAACGGCTGAGGCCGAAGAAATTAAGGCAAATCTCGAAGCGGCGAAGGCCAAACAGCGACTCGCTGAGATTGCCCTGGATTTATCGGATATCCGGGCACCACGTGCCGGGGTCGTCGGCAATAAACACGTTGAGCCGGGCGAGTATATCCAGGTCGGGGCGAGGAAAATGGCGATAGTTTCGCTTGATGATGTCTGGATCAGCGCCAACTTCAAAGAAACTCAGTTAACAAAAATGCGTCCTGGACAGAAAGCTATGATTGAGATTGACGCTTTCGCACATGATCTGGTTGAAGGCACCGTTGACAGCATATCGCCCGCTAGCGGCGCAGAATTCAGTTTGTTGCCGGCCGACAATGCCACGGGCAATTTTACCAAAATTGTGCAGCGGGTACCCGTGAAGATACTGCTTGACCAAAATAATCCGATTGTTAAACAACTACGTCCCGGCATGTCAGTCATTGCCCGCGTCGATACCCGCGGCGACGGAACGGATACGGACGCCAGGTAAAGCACCGGTATTATCCCCGCCATGAGCAGCACTTCTGCCGCCGTCGACACCGCGGAGGCGGTCCCGACGTCAAACCAGGACGCGGATCATGTTTCGGCTAGCACCTGGTTAACGGTGTTCGGCGGCGTGCTCGGCGCATTTATTGCTGTACTCAACATCCATATCACCAACGCCTCTTTGAAGGATATTCAGGGTGCTCTGTCTGCCACCCTGCAGGAAGGCTCCTTTATTTCCACTGCCTATCTCACCGCAGAGGTGGTGGTTATCCCCATGACCGGCTGGTTGGCCATGGTATTTGGGCTGCGTCGATACATATTGTGGAATACTGCGCTTTTTATTGGCGCCACCCTGCTATGCGCCATCGCATGGAATCTGCAGTCCATGCTGGTGTTCAGAACCCTTGCCGGTCTCACGGGTGGGACGCTGATCCCCTTATCTTTCGCGCTCATACTTACGCTATTGCCAACCAGCAAGCAGCCCATCGGCATGGGTATGTTTTCACTTACCGCGACGCAGGCGCCAACCATTGGCCCAACACTGGGCGGCTACCTGACGGAAACCTTCGGTTGGCAATCGGTGTTTTATCTACAGATAATCCCCACTACGATCATGTTTTTCATCCTCTGGCAGGGTCTGAAAAAATCATCAATGAATTTGGCGCTGCTTAAAAATGGCGACTGGTTTGGCATGTTGGCGATGGCTATCGGCCTGGGCGCCATGATCATTATTCTTGAAGAAGGCGAACGCAAGGACTGGCTGGAATCTGACTTTATTCTGCGCGGGACGATTCTGGCGGTGACCTGTTTAATCATTTTCGTCGCCATAGAACTTAAAAGATCCCAACCCTTCATCAACCTAAGACTGCTAAAGCGACGTAATTTTCTGCTCTCCAACCTGGTCGGCATCGTGCTCGGCCTCGGTCTCTACGGCTCCGTTTTTATTCTGCCCATGTACCTGGCCCAGGTGCAGGGCTACAACGCCATGCAGATAGGACTGGTGATGATGTGGGTAGGCCTGCCCCAGCTGATTATGGTGCCCATCGTGCTGCGCCTGATGAAATCGATAGACTTACGCATCTTGTTAGCCATCGGTGCCTTCATCTTTGGTCTTAGCTGCCTACTGAATATCCATATGACTGCAGAATACGCCCGTGACCACCTGATATGGCCAAACATTATCCGTGGGCTGGGCATGCCTTTTATAATGGTGCCGCTCAACGTCATCGCCACTGCGGAAATTGAGAAAGAGCAGGTGGGCTCGGCCTCCGGCGTATTCAACGTGTTGCGAAACCTGGGTGGCGCGGTGGGTATTGCAGCGTTGGCAACCTTCCTCGCTGTTCGGCAGCAATACCACTCCAACCACATCCTTGAATCGGTGTCGGCCTACAACCCGCTGACCACTGAGCGTTTACAGGGCCTTACGGAGTACTTCGCCAACCTCGGCGCCGATCCGATGCTGGCGCAGGAACAGGCGCTGCGGGCCATCGATGCCATTGCCCGCCGGGAAAGCTTTATTATGGCCTTCAACGACTGCTTCTACGTGATGGGCGCTGCGTTCATTATCAGCCTTGGTTTTGTCTGTTTTATGAAAAAGCTGTCCACACCCAAGCCCTGACTTGCACACCCGTCAGCGGGAGTCGCCGCGTAATGACTGACGACTCCCACGCTCAGCGCCCCCCGAAAAATGTGCAAAGCTGACCGATAAGGATTAACCTGCAGGAAAACAATGCATAGCTAGCAGGAGCAGACGATGACCACACATGATGCAGGCCCGACCAGCGACCTCCCCATCGGCGCCAGAAAAGTGCTTAATCTGGGTGGCACTAAAGTCCTGCTATTTCATCTGAACAGCGGGTTCCATGCCGTTCAGGCCAGCTGCCCGCATATGATGCTACCGCTAAAAAGCGGCAAATTGCTGGACGATGGCAAGACCCTGCAGTGCCCCATCCATCGGGCGCAATTCGACATAGCCACAGGCGAAGTAAACAAATGGGCAAACTTTCCTCCAGGAATCCAGTTGCTGAATGGGATTCGCAAAGAAAAATGCCTAAAGGTCTACGCCGTTAATGTCGACAATGGCAACATAAGCGTTGAGATTTAGACATTGAGACCTATACGTCGAGATTTAAACCTTGCGATCTCAAGCTGGTGTGGTTCGCTGGTTTTTTGCGTTAGCGGAGCTACCGCCCGCATTTGGCCATTGTTCTAGACCCCGCGCCACTAAGGCGGCACTGTCCGCCACCCGGATCGCCCCCTAGTTTACCGATTGATCAGCACAACAGGAGGAACGGCTAATGGTACCGCTCAAAATGCGTCTTTAACCGTTGATTCTGGCGGCCGCTACTTTGGTATCCAGACTCTCTTATGCGGGTCATCCGTGGGACACCTACCACTGGGCACGAATCGTAAACCTTGCCCCTCTAAACCGCATCGATAGTATGACGCCCGATTGAGACTCGGAACTTGATATAGCCTTCGCCAGAAACGGTTCCGAGTTCGGCTGAAACAGTTCCGAGGGTCTCCAGCTATCGATTGTCCCTGGCGATGATTCAAGTAAAACCCGTAAACGCTGTCAGTCCCAAACCGGCCAAATTCGGGTCCGCAACGCCGTCTATGGCTATAACGACTGGCTGAGCGTCTCTACCATCGGCCTCGGCAACCAGGGCCATATCGTTCAGAGCATGGAGGTGGCATGAAGGTGCTGACCACGACCTACGGGTGGACGACAACAGCAAATACGAACTCTGAGTCGCGCCGCGGCAAACGGGCGGCCTGCGGATCCACCACGTTTACTTCCGACGGTGGAGACCCTCATTAACCGGTTCAGCCACCGGCCCATCCGCTGAGTATGTTCCTGGCTAACAAGCGTGGATTGCTACGCTTATTAGCGCTGCAGTTGCTATTCCAGTCGCCACCCTGCGACAACCACCGTCCCCTACAGAATTTTCTGTCACCACAGTCGGTGTAACCGAACCCTGTGAAAACACAGCTATATAACCATAACCCTGGCACACTTTAGTTGCATGCTGTTTATCTCAATGCTACGGTACGATACAGTACCATGAGCACCGATAATTCCTTGTCGTGCCCACCCTGAAGTTCAAGTCATGAGCAATACAGCCGCACCAGTAGACAACAACCCAGCAACGCCGACGCCAGTCGTTGACGAGGACTACGTATCGTTACGCACCTGGTTTACGGTGTGGGGCAGTGTCATCGGTGCCTTTATTGCAGTGCTCAATATCATGATTACCAACTCCTCACTAAAGGAGATTCAGGGGGCACTGTCGGCAACCCTGCATGAAGGTTCTTTTATATCCACGGCTTATCTAACCGCCGAAGTCATCGTTATTCCGCTGACTGGCTGGCTGGTTCAGGTCTTCGGACTGAGACGCTTTGTACTTTCAACCTCTCTCGTGTTTATGGCTGCTACCCTCGCCTGCGCCATGGCCTGGAACCTGGAATCCATGCTCATATTCAGAACCATTGCCGGCTTTGCTGGCGGGTCTTTTATCGCACTGTCATTTACTGTCATCCTGACTCTCCTGCCCCCGAGCAAGCAGCCCCTGGGCATTGCCATGTTTTCCCTCACTGCCACGCAAGCGCCAAGCATTGGTCCGACGCTGGGCGGTTACCTGACCGAAACCATCGGTTGGCAATCTATTTTTTATATGCAAATTGTGCCCACCATGTTGATGTTTGCGATTTTATGGTGGGGGCTGGAGAAATCGAAAGGTGACCGAAGCCTGCTAAAAACCGGGGACTGGACGGGCATTATCATGCTCTCCATCGCCCTTGGCGCGATGATTATTATCCTTGAGGAAGGCAACCGACTGGACTGGTTCGAGTCCCAGGCCATCGTGCGAGCTTCCTTATTTGCGGGCTCCTGTTTCCTGATTTTTCTTTACCGCCAGCTATGGGGTAACAATGCGTTTATCAACCTGCGACTTTTTAAGCGCTGGAACTTCAGTCTCGCCAATATTCTCGGAGTGATCCTTGGGCTAGGGCTTTACGGGACAATCTTTATTACGCCCCTCTATCTGGCTCAGATACAGGATTACAACGCGTGGCAAACCGGTGTCACCATGATGTGGTTTGGTTTTCCTCAGTTAATCATGGTGCCATTGCTGGTAAAACTAATGAAGACTACCGACCCGCGGCATCTGGTCTGTGTCGGTTGTATCATCTTTGGCTGGAGTTGCATGATTAACATCAACATGAATGCCGAATATGCTTACGAGCAGCTATTGCTGGCCAATTTCATCAGAGGTATTGGCCAACCCTTACTGTCCATCCCCCTCGCTGTCATTGCAACAGTAGGTATTGAAAAAGCGCAGGTCGGCTCAGCATCGGGACTATACAACCTAACTCGCAACCTGGGTGGCGCCGTTGGGATCGCCTTTTTAGCGACATTCCTGTCTGTACGTCAGCAATTCCACTCCAGCTACATTGTCGAGAATATTTCACTCTATAACCCACTTACCGTTGAACGCTTGCAGAGTTTACAGGGCTATTTTGCCAGTCTCGGAGCCGATACCATATCAGCTCAGGAACAGGCATTGAGAGCCATCGACGCTGTGGCGCGCAGAGAAAGCTATGTAATGGCCTACAACGATGCCTTCTTTTTTGTCGGCGCGGCCTTTTGGATTGGTGCTGTGCTCACCTATTTAATAAAGAAATCGCAGCCACCAGCACCAGCACCAGCACCAGCGACTAAATGATCCGTGACGATTTGTTTGTTTGCCGCTGCGCTCATATCTATCTCTCCTGTTTATCAGGGGTCAGGTCCACCCTGCTTTTATTGATTGAGAAAAGAGTAAAAAACCTATTTCCAGAAGTCCAACAATACAATTCAACAGCCCAATGCCAGGCAACCTTAGTATGAACGTGGTAAACCCATCTCCCGTTCAGCTATATAGTTCAAAACCATTTCGCTGTTTAAGGGCGCGGTTCGGAATAATCGCACGATGGGATAGAGATCAAAAATCCCGTACTCTTTAGTGAACCCATTGCCACCAAAACACTGTAGTGCCGAATCAACGGCATAAATACCGGCCTCCGAGGAGGCATATTTCGCCATATTGGATTCGGTACCACAGGCCTCACCCCGATCAAACAACCAGGCAGCTTTACGCATCATTAAGGATGCCAGCTCGATATCTGTTTTAGCCTTGGCGAGGGGATGCTGCAAAGCCTGATAAGCGCCGACAGGCCTGTCAAATACCACCCGCTCATTGGCATACTCGACTGCTCGACCCAATGCGTAACGGCCCAACCCGGTGCAGACGGCGCTGATAATAATACGCTCCGGGTTAAGCGACTCGAAGAGAATTTCGAAACCTTTATTCAGCTCACCAATGATATTTTCGGGGCCGATATCAACATCATCGAAAAACACGGTGTATTTATCTTCCGGCACTTCAATACTGATATCGATGGGATGTACTTCTATGCCTTTAGCCCTGGTATCAATCAGTACGATGGTAAAGCCGTCTGTTTTACGTTGCACGTCTCTCAGCGCCGTACTGCGAGTTACCACCAGCATATATTCGGCGCACTCAGCATCGGTGATAAAAGTTTTGCGGCCATTGAGTACGTAACGCTGCTTATCCTTTACCGAGCGGGTGAGACTGGTAATATTCACCGTATTGGTGCCCGCATCAGCTTCCGTCACCGCGAAGCAAAAACGATTCTCGCCCTTGCATGCGCCGGGCAGATATTGCTGTTTCTGTTCTTCGGTGCCGTGATCTGAAATCAGTGACATTGACATTGTAGCGCCGACAATCAGGCTTAACAGCGGAATCCCCTCGTTAGACAGGCCTTCCTGTAACAGCGCCATTTCCATCATGCCCAGACCGGCCCCGCCGTATTTCTCGGCGACCATCAACCCAACAAACCCGTCATCCGCCGCCTGTTGGTACATTTCCGCGGGAAAAGCGTGTAGTCGGGCTTTTTCTACCCAGTACTTGCGGTCAAATTTCTTGACCAGACTCTTGCCATAGTCATAAATCATTCGTTGCTCGTCAGATATCGCAAAATCCATCAGCCCTGGACCCTCGTATTAACTAACCGAAAAAAATTAAACCCTCACCTTCGCACCAACCGGTATGCCGACTAACAGTTTTCTACCGCGCTCCCCGGGTAAACATCTCTTTTCCTATCGTTCACTAACTATCGAACACTAATTATCGAACACTTACTATCAATAGGAGCGCGGTAACCCCATGCCTCTCTCAGCAATAAAATTGAGTACCATCTCGTTATTGAGAGGGGCAGTTTTCAGCAGGCGTGCAAAAGGATAAAGATCGAAAATCCCGTATTCCCTGGTAAAACCATTACCGCCAAAACACTGCAATGAGGCATCAATGGCGTTTACCGCAGCGCATGATGCTGCCAACTTGGCCATATTGGCTTCCTCCCCACAGCGCTGGCCTTGATCAAACAGCCACGCGGCTTTGCGCGTCATCAACGATGCCAGTTCCACTTCGGTTTTAGCTTTCGCCAACGGATGCTGGAGCGCCTGATACGCCCCGATAGGGCGATCAAAAACGACCCTGTCCTTGGCATACTCTACGGCCCTGCCCATGGCATAGCGCCCCATACCACAACACATGGCAGCGAGGATCATGCGTTCCGGATTAAGCGACTCGAATAAAATATCAAAGCACTTGCCCACGTCGCCCAAAACATCAGTTGCGGCGACGTCTACGTCGTCAAAAAATATCTGGTATTGTTTTTCCGGGAGAGGAATACTCACCTCAATGGGGTGCATTTCAATACCGGGAACCCTGGTACTAACAATCACTATAGTAAAACCATCGGTTTTGCGTGCGGCCTCATTGTGATGAATATTACGAGCAACCACTAACATGTAATCCGAACCTTCGGCATCGGTAATAAATGTTTTACGGCCATTGAGTTTGTAACCGCCATTACTGCTTTCCGTCAGCATGGTCGAGGTGCGCATCGTATTGGTACCGGCATCAGGCTCGGTAATTGCAAAACAGAATCGAATATCCCCGACACACCCAGGGGGTAAATATTTTTGCTTTTGTTCCACCGTGCCGTGTTTGCCGATCGGCCCCAGCGACATGGTCGCGCCGACGACCAGGCTTTGCAGAGGAATGCCCATGTTTGACAGGCCTTCCTGCAGGAGCACCATTTCCATCATGCCCAGACCGGCGCCGCCGTCTACTTCCGGCACCATGATGCCGAAAAACCGTCCTGAGCGACCTTCTTATACATATCTGTGGGAAATTCGTGGCGTTCGGCACAATCTACCCAATAGTCTCTGCTGAAGTCTTTGAGCAGGTTTTCACCATACTGGTAGATCATTTGCTGCTCGTGACTTAGCTCAAAATCCATCGGATCTGTCCCTGTTTATTAAGCATTTATTGTAGCTCTGGCTACACTGTCAGCTACATCCTCACCTGCTGCCTTTTGTCGCCATTTTTAGCATTTCCCCAGCCCTATGATGCCCTTGACAGCCTAACTAAGCGTCCAATTAGCAGCCCGTTAGTTGGTCAACAGTGACCCTCCCCAATGAGCAACGA
>TARA_R110000787_G_scaffold284341_2_pt1 | contig 12005 bp, 12 predicted proteins | sample TARA_R110000787 | Tara Oceans TARA_R110000787 (sample SAMEA4397920) | marine metagenome | biome: Polar Biome; feature: [DCM] deep chlorophyll maximum layer (ENVO:01000326); material: water (ENVO:00002006), including particulate matter (ENVO:01000060) such as... | depth 35 m
TTAAAGTTAGAGATTATGGTCGTGGAATCCCATTAGGAAAAGTAGTAGATGTAGTTTCTAAAATGAATACGGGAGGAAAATATGACTCTCTTGCTTTTAAAAAAGCTGTTGGTTTAAATGGGGTAGGAACAAAAGCTGTTAATGCACTTTCTAGCTATTTTAAAGTAGAATCGATTAGAGATAACAAATTAAAATATGCCGAATTTAATGTAGGGGAGTTAATAACTGATTCAAATATTGAAGAAACCTCCAAACGAAAAGGAACAAAAGTTAGTTTTATTCCAGATGAGGCCATTTTCAAGAAATTTAAATATCGTAATGAGTATGTTATTAAAATGCTCAAAAACTATGTGTATTTAAATCCAGGACTTACTATTGATTTTAATGGCGAAAAGTTTTTTTCTGAAAATGGATTAAAAGATTTATTAGAGGAGAACATCCCAACGGAAGATATGTTATACCCTTTAATTCATTTAAAAGGAGAAGATATTGAAATAGCGATTACTCATAGTAAATCTCAATACAGTGAAGAATACCATTCTTTTGTAAACGGGCAGCATACTACTCAAGGTGGAACACACCAAGCAGCTTTTAGAGAGAGTATCGTTAAAACCATTAGAGAGTTTTATGGTAAGAACTATGAAGCTAGTGATATTCGTAAGTCTATAGTTTCTGCAATTGCAATAAAAGTAATGGAACCGGTTTTTGAAAGTCAGACAAAAACCAAACTGGGTTCTACAGATATGGGAGGTAATTTACCGACCGTTAGATCTTACATAAACGATTTTATTAAAACATATTTAGACAATTTCTTACATAAAAATACTTCAATCGCTGAAGCACTGCAACGCAAAATTATGCAAGCAGAAAGAGAGCGTAAAGATTTAACAGGAATTAGAAAATTAGCAAGAGATAGAGCGAAAAAATCAAATCTTCATAACAAAAAGCTTAGAGATTGTAGAGTGCATTTAGGCGACATGAAAAAGGAACGTCGTTTAGAGTCTACTTTGTTTATTACGGAAGGAGATTCGGCAAGTGGTAGTATTACTAAAAGTCGTGATGTTAATACGCAAGCAGTATTTTCTTTAAGAGGAAAGCCTCTTAACTGTTATGCAATGAGTAAAAAAGTAGTATATGAAAATGAAGAATTTAATCTTCTGCAAGCTGCTTTAAATATTGAAGAAGGGACGGAAGATCTCCGTTATAATAATATAGTAATTGCTACGGATGCCGATGTGGATGGTATGCACATTCGATTATTGTTACTTACTTTCTTTCTTCAGTTTTTTCCTGAAGTAATCAAAGAAGGGCATTTATATATTTTGGAAACTCCTTTATTTAGAGTTCGAAATAAAAAAGAAACGATTTATTGTTACTCGGAAGAAGAACGAGTTGATGCAATAGAAAAACTGAAAAACCACGAAATAACTAGGTTTAAGGGATTAGGGGAGATTTCACCAGATGAATTTAAACATTTTATAGGTAACGACATTCGTTTAGAACCTGTAATGCTTGATAAGAGTATTAGTATAGAAGATTTGTTATCTTTTTATATGGGAAAAAACACACCCGATAGACAAGAGTTTATTATTAATAACTTGAAAGTGGAATTAGATAAAGTTATTGAATAAATTACTTTATTAAAAATATAATAATAATTACGTAGAATAATTATGAGCGAAGAGTTAGAAAACTATGATGATGAAATAAATTCTAATGAAAACCATACTGAAGATACCATAACGAAAGTTACTGGTATGTATAAGGATTGGTTTTTAGATTATGCTTCGTATGTTATTTTAGAACGTGCTGTACCTGCTATTGAAGATGGTTTTAAGCCAGTACAAAGAAGAATCATGCAGTCTCTAAAAGATTTGGATGATGGTAGGTATAATAAAGTTGCAAACATTGTAGGGCATACGATGCAGTATCATCCACACGGAGATATGAGTATCGCAGATGCGATGGTGCAGATTGGTCAAAAAGATATATTAATAGACACACAAGGAAACTGGGGTAATATATTAACAGGAGATAGGGCTGCAGCTTCTCGTTATATTGAGGCAAGACTTTCTAAGTTTGCATTGGATGTTGTTTATAATCCAAAAAACACCGATTGGCAAGCTTCTTATGATGGGCGTAGAAAGGAACCCATCAATCTTCCAGTTAAGTTTCCTTTGTTATTAGCGCAAGGAGCAGAAGGAATTGCAGTAGGATTATCAACAAAAGTATTACCACATAATTTTCTTGAATTAATTGATGCTTCCATAAAGCATTTACAAGGAAAACGCTTTCAGATATTTCCAGATTTTCCTACTGGTGGAATCGCAGATGTTACCAATTACAATAGTGGTTTAAGAGGAGGGAAAATACGCTCTAGAGCTAGGATAAATCACCACAGTAAAAACATGTTGGTGATTACCGAAATTCCTTTTGGAACTACAACTTCATCGCTGATAGATTCTGTTTTAAAGGCTAATGAAAAAGGAAAAATAAAAATCAAAAAAATTGAAGATAATACGGCTGCTGAGGTTGAGATATTAATTCATTTACCAGCGGGTATTTCTCCAGACAAAACAATTGATGCTTTATATGCTTTTACAAAATGTGAAACTCCAATATCACCATTAGGTTGTGTAATTGAAGATAATAAACCTTTGTTTGTTGGAGTGAATGATATGTTGAAAACTTCAACAGATAGAACAGTTCAGCTTTTAAAAAGTGAATTAGAAATTCAATTAAATGAACTAGAAGGGCAATGGCATTTTGCTTCCTTAGAGCGAATATTTATTGAAAACCGTATTTATCGTGAAATTGAAGAAGAAGAAACCTGGGAAGGGGTAATTTCAGCTATAGACAAAGGATTAAAGCCTCATATTTCACATTTAAAAAGAGCCGTTGTTGAAGAAGATATAGTACGATTAACGGAAATTAGAATAAAACGTATTTCTAAATTCGATATAGATAAAGCACAACAAAAAATAGATACCCTTGAAGAAAGAATCGCTGAGATTGTACATTACTTAGCTAATTTAATAACCTATGCTATTGATTATTTTAAAAGATTAATAAGGGATTACGGAAAGGGTAGAGAACGAAAAACTGAAATCCGTGTATTTGATGACATAGAAGCAACTAAAGTAGTCATTAGAAATACGAAGCTATACGTTAATAGGGAAGAAGGATTTGTTGGTACAAGCCTAAAAAGAGATGAGTATGTAACCGATTGTAGTGATATAGATGATATTATAGTTTTTACTCAAGAAGGTAAAATGATGGTCACTAAAGTTGGCTCCAAAACATTTATAGGAAAAGATATAATTTACGTAGCAGTTTTTAAGAAAAAAGACACTCGAACTATTTACAATCTTATTTATAGAGATGGAGCAAAAGGCGCTTCTTACGTCAAACGATTTGCGGTTACCTCTATAACGCGTGATAAAGAATACGATTTAACAAAGGGTACTAATGCTAGTAAGTCATTATATTTTTCAGCAAATCCAAATGGAGAAGCCGAAATAGTTACTATTTTATTAAGACAATCTGGAAGTATTAAAAAGCTGAAATTCGATTTGGATTTTTCAGATATGATTGTTAAAGGAAGAGCTTCTAGAGGAAATATTGTGACTAAATATTCTGTAAAGAGAATTGAACTTAAAGAAAAAGGACTCTCAACATTAAAGCCTAGAAAAATTTGGTTTGATGAAACAGTGCAACGTTTAAATGTAGATCAAAGAGGTGAACTTTTAGGAGACTTTACCAGTGAAGACCGACTTTTAGTAATTGATCAAAAAGGTGTTGTGAAAACAGTGGTTCCAGAGATGACATTGCATTTTAATGATGAAATGATCGTATTGGAAAAATGGGAACCTAAAAAACCGGTTACAGTAATTTATTGGGAAGGTGAAAAAGAAATTTTCTATGTAAAGCGTTTCTTAATCGACCATCCAGATAAAGAAGAAATTGTAATTTCAGATCATCCAAAATCTTATTTAGAAACTGTTTTTACCGATTATCGACCTGTAGTGGAATTAGTTTTTGCTAAAAAGAGAGGCAAGGACCGTGAAGAGAATACAGAAATTAACTTAGAAGAATTCATTTCTATAAAAGGGATAACCGCTTTAGGAAATCAATTAACTAAAGAAAAGATAATTGAAATTAACGCTAAAGAGCCTTTGTTTTATGATACTCCAGATGAAACTCCAGTTGAAGATTTAGAAGTGATTGAGGAAGAAAACTTGGTTCCTGAAACAAAAACTAATGATGTCCCATTAGAACAAGATTCAAGTGCTGAAAAACCGGATGTTATTATTGATAATAAAGATGGTGACAAGCCGGATCCAGAAACTGATGATGAAGGGCAAACATTACTGTTTTAAATAAATCATGAAGAAATTCTATCAAGAGTTTAAAGATTTTGCTCTAAAGGGCAATATGATTGATATGGCTATTGGTATCGTCATAGGTGTTGCTTTTAATAATGTGGTAAGCACATTAGTCAAGAAAGTAATTATGCCGCCTTTATCATTACTATCGAGTAGCGTTAGCTTAAAAGACCAAAAAATAATTCTAAGAGATGCTTCTGGAAAGACAGCAGAAGTAGCTATTGGTTATGGTGAATTAATAGAAGTGTTATTCGATTTTGTTATAATAGCTTTGGCAATTTTTGTGGTGGTAAAATTGATGAATCGCATTAGAAGAAAGGCCGATGACCCTAAAAACAAAGAAGTAGAAACTCCCAAAAATATTGAACTTCTTTCAAATATTGAAAAACTACTAGAAGATCAAAATAAGTTGTTGAAGAAATAACAAATCTATTGCTTTAAAGACTTTAAATACAGTCGCTCCACTTTTTCTCTTGCCCATGGTGTTTTTCTTAAAAATGTTAAACTAGATTTAATAGTAGGATTGGAGTTAAAACTATTTATTTTAATCTTTCCACCCAATTCGTGCCAACCATAAGTTTCTACTAAGTGTTCTAAGATTGTTTTTAATGTAACACCGTGTAATGGATTGTTGGGTTGTTGTTCTTTTTCTTGCGTCATAATATATTACGTAATCCTTCATAGACAACTATGCTTACTGCATTTGCAAGATTGATACTTCTTACTTTATCGCTTTGTAAAGGGATTTTATAGGTATTGTCTAGGTTGTTTTTTATAATATCTGGGGATAAGCCTTTAGATTCCTTGCCAAAGATTAAAAACATATTTTCTGTATAATTAATATCCCAATATAATTTTTCACCATGACTTGATAGAAAAACCATTTCTGCATCCTGGTTTTTGTCTAAAAAATCATTAAAATCTTCATAAATAAAAAGAGAAATGTGCTTCCAGTAATCCAGTCCTGCTCGTTTTAACCTAGAATCAGATAGTTCAAATCCAAATGGTTTTATTAAATGTAAGTTAGATCCAGAAGCCAAACTTAAACGTCCAATATTTCCGGTATTTGTATGTATTTCTGGTTCAACAAGTACGATGTTTAGTGGCATTAGTCTATTTTTTTAGCAGTTCCTTTTTGTTTTTTTGTATCGCCAACTATATTGTATTCAAAAATATATTCATTGCCTTTAGTCGTGAGTATTTTCATATGAATGGCTTTCTCTTCAGCCATATTCTTTGGATTGATTTTTTTTACAATGTATTCACAATCATTGATCCAACGAATGGAGGAGGTGTCCGATTTACCTTTAAAGTAATCTATTTCTAAAGTGTCATTACGAGTAAACGTTGTGGTAAGCACTTCTGTACCAATTAAAGCTTCGTACTCAAAAGTACCCGTTTTAAAATCTTGGCAGTTACGTTCAGGGTTATAACAGCTGAAAATTAATAAAGATAGTAAAAGGCCTGATGTAAATCGCATTGAATAATATTTACTGCGAAATTCCGAATTTTAAGCGATATATCTTAATTTTTATATGATTTAAAAGTACCATTTTTAAAGAAAACAACAATTCTATCTACATCAGTATCATTAAATGAGTTTGAAATAGCTTTTGGGAAAGTACCCGCTGTTGTTAAAACATCTTCTTTTTCTATAGGTTGTGTATTTTTAGAAATAGAATGAGTAGAAGTAGGAATGCTTTTAGCTGACGGAAAAGATCCTTTTCCATTTAACAACCAATACAATTCTACTTCCGGAAATTTCTGAAGCACCTTCATAACAAAATCTAAACTTGGCTTATTTCTACCAGATAGGAGGTGAGAAATAGTAGACCTATTAAAGCTGATTTGATTGGACAATTCTGTAGCAGAAATGTTGTAAAAATCAAGAATTTTTTGAAGCCTATTTCCAAAATCGGAACTGTTTACCATTGTAAATTGATAAGATGAGTAATACTTGTTTACAAATGTAATATATTAACATTAGAATTCAAAGTATGAATGCAAATATCAATAATACAGTTAAACCTTAACTTAATTAAAATTACATTATATAATTGAAATACAATGATTAAGGTGATTGAAAATAATTTATATAATTATTTTTTAATTTTCAGCAATTACCAATGATAGTTTGTTTACAAAACTAAACAGTAAGGTTTAAGATTACTGGTTACAAATGTAAACAACACATTGTTTACCTTTGTAGAAGAACAATTTTAAGAATGAAAATAGAAGTTTGGTATTCCAATAATTTTGAGCCATTAATAATTGGTCGATATATTACTTTGGAACATATAAAACCATTACTAAAAAAATATAAAAACCACTATGAGATTTCTATACTTGGTGTTTCAGAATTAGGAAAAGAGATACCAATGTTAAAAATTGGAACTGGTAAAAAGAAAGTACTCGCATGGTCACAAATGCATGGAAACGAATCTACCACAACCAAGTCAATCTTTGATTTTATAAAATTTGTAAGTCAAAAAGAAGTATTTAAAGACGAAATAAGAGACTTTTTAAATAATTTCACGTTATACGTCATTCCTATATTAAACCCAGACGGAGCAAGTCTATATACTCGAAATAACGCAAATGATATTGACTTAAACCGTGAGGCTCAAGATTTATCTCAAAATGAAAGCAGGGTTTTAATGGACACCTTTATTAAATTAAAACCGGATTTATGTTTGAATTTACATGGACAGCGAACAATTTTTGGATTGAATACAAAAAAACCAGCAATTATTTCTTTTTTATCACCTTCATCAGATATTAAAAGAGAAGTAACAGCATCAAGAAAATTAGCAATGGGTATAATTGCTAATATGAATAATGTTTTGCAAAAATATATACCAGGGCATGTTGGTAGGTATGATGATTCCTTTAATGCTAGTTGTTTTGGTGATGCTTTTCAAATGAAAGGAGTTCCTGTAATCTTATTTGAGGCAGGGCATATAGGTTCTGATTATAGGAGGGAAAAAACAAGAACGTATGTGTTTTATGCGTTAATCAATTTGTTTGGGATTTCAAAACAAGATGATTTTTCGATTAATTATAAAGACTATTTTTTAATTCCTGAAAATAAAAAGAACTATTACGATTACATTTTAAGGAATGTATTGGTTAATGGCAATATAAAACCGACTTCAATTGCAATTCAATTTACAGAATTTCTAGAAAATGAAACAATAAAATTTATTCCAAAAATTGTTAAAATTGGAGAATTAGATGGTTTTTATGGACATATTGAAAAAGATGGGGGTAATTCAGAAATATTAGTGAATTCTCAAAATAATATAGAGATAGGTTTAAATATTTCTATTATTAATAGTAAAGATGATAAATCATTGATTTATTTTGATGAAAACAATCTCTTGTTTTAATTTTTGTTAGTAAATTTGCATAAAATTAGATAAAATAAATAATGGGAAAATTTAAATTAGACGATACCGATCATAAGATTCTAGATATGTTGATTGAAAACACTAGAACCCCTTTTACTGATATCGCTAAGAAGTTGGATATTTCAGCTGGAACTGTTCATGTAAGAGTTCGTAAAATGGAAGATGTAAAGTTGATTACGGGATCTTCATTGACAATAGATTATCAAAAGTTGGGATATTCGTTTATTGCTTATGTGGGTATATTTCTTAATAAAACATCTCAAACACAGTTTGTTTTAGAAAGAATTAGTGAAATACCTTTTGTTACGGTTGCTCACGTTACTACTGGTAAATTTAATATTTTTTGTAAAATACGTGCAAAAGATACAAATCAAGCAAAGAACATTATTTATCAATTAGATGATATTGATGGAGTTACAAGAACGGAAACGATGATATCTTTAGAAGAAAGTATCAATGATAAAAAGCGTTTAATGCATTCTATTTTTAAAGAATTTTAAAATATAGCATATAGTTTATAAAACCCTTTGTGATAAACATGGGGTTTTTTTATTTTTAAAAAAAATATTAAAAATGAAGACATCTGATCTTAACTCAAACGAATACCATCCGTACTTTAAAACTTATTTAGATAAAGTCAATGACTTAACCCTGTTAGATTCTTTAGCCAATGGTAAAGACGAAACAATTAATTTTTTTAAAGATATTCCAGCATCAAAATTGGAGTGTAGATATGAAGAAAATAAATGGACAATTAAAGAAATTTTAATTCATATTATTGACACGGAAAGAGTTTTTAATTATAGAGCTTTACAGTTCGCGCGTTCTGATAATACGAATTTAGAGGGGTTTGACGAAACTGAATTTGTTCGTAATGCCGATTTGAATTCACGAGCTATGTATAGTATTTTGGAAGAATATAGCGCTGTAAGAGATGCTTCAATTGTATTGTTTAAAAACTTTTCAGAAGACACCTTAAAACGAATTGGAAAAGCTAATAGTACTTCCTTATCGGTTAGAGCAGCAGGTTTTTTAATTTGTGGTCATGAAACACATCATAAACAAGTAATAGGGGAGCGTTATTTATAGTTTTTGTAATATTCAAAAGCTTCAAAAATCAATGAATTAGAAACTTCACAGTTTAATTTGTGATTTCCAATATCGTTTAATAGAACAAATAAAACTTTGCCATTATAATTCTTTTTATCAAATTTTAATAATTCAATAACTGCATTAATATCCTCCTTATTAAATGGGATTTTATGGAATCTTTTAATTGTATGATGGCTGATATCTGATAGTGTTTGTTCCGGAAACCCCAATTTTTTAAAGGAAATATATGATGTTAGTATCATTCCAATGGCAATTGCTTCGCCGTGTAATAAAGCAGGAAATTTGTTTTGATCTAAGCTGTAAGATTCAATTGCATGACCTAAAGTATGGCCATAGTTTAATTTTTTTCTTAAGTTTTTCTCAAATGGATCTTTTGTAATGACGTCATTTTTAATCAAGACAGATTCCCAAATTAAATCTTCTAATTCATCAATTTTTAAAACATCAAAACTTTTTACTTGGTCCCAGTATTCACTTGAATGGATTAAGCCATGTTTTAGCATTTCTGCATAACCAGATATAATTTGATTTTCAGGCAATGTCTTTAAAAAAGTGGTGTCAATTAGCACCATTTCGGGGTTGTTAATGATTCCTATTTGGTTTTTAAGCAAACCTAAATCAACTCCGTTTTTCCCACCTACAGAAGCATCAACCATAGAAAGGAGTGTTGTTGGAATATTTATAAAAAACACACCTCTTTTAAAAGTAGAAGCAACAAACCCGCCTAAATCAGTAACTACACCACCTCCAAGGTTAATGATCAGACTATTTCTATCGGCTCCATTTTCAGAAAGTTGATTCCAAAGTAGAGAACAAGTATTTATGTTTTTGTTGATTTCACCATCTGGAATCTCTAAAACTTCAACAGATTCATTAATTGATTTTTTTTCAAAAAAAAGCGGTAAACAATCCTTTTTAGTATTGGTATCTACTAAAATAAAAATTTTAGAAGGGTTTATTTCTTTAATTTTATTATTAAGTGAATCCCAATTATTTGAGCTACAATAAACAGATCCTTTATTTTTAATAATTTCTTTCATATAATCAAAAATCGAAATATAAATTCATTTCAAATTTAATTATATATATTGATAAAATCACAATCTGTTTTTAGTATTTAAAATGTAATTTTAAATCTAATTTCTAAATTAAAAAAAAGCAAAATTCGTTATCTTTGATATAAATAAACTTATTTAAATATAACATACGGTTATGGCTGCAAATTCTATTTTCGACAACACAGAGACTGCTTTTAGACTTAAAAGTGATTCTCAGCTTGAACGCGCTTATTTTCTTTTTAAAATGATATCAATAGAGCCCTTGGTTAAAATCGGTACTGCTGCTACAAAATTCGCATTAAATATGCATTTGCCAGTAGAAGGTTTGATTAGGTCTACGGTTTTTGATCATTTTTGTGGCGGAGTCAATGAGGATGATTGTATGCCGGTTGTCGATGATCTTTATGATGTTGGAGTATATTCAATATTGGATTACTCTGTTGAAGGTAAAGCAGGGAGTGATCAATTAGATTCAGCATTAAAAAAAATATTAAAGTTAACAAGCTTTTCTGAAACAAAAAAAGCAATGCGTTTTTCTGTATTTAAGCCAACAGGTTTAGGTCGTTTTGAGTTATATCAAAAAATTACTGAAAATATTGAACTTTCTGATGAAGAAGTAAAAGAATGGGAGCGAGTTGAAAAAAGATTTGATAATGCTAGTAATGCTGCGTTTAAAGCTAATATTACATTATTAATAGATGCTGAAGAATCTTGGATGCAAGATGCTGCAGACCACCTTTGTGAAAAAATGATGGTTGCCTATAATAAAGAACGTGCAGTTGTATTTAACACTTTGCAATGTTATAGATGGGATCGTTTAGATTACCTTAAAGAAGAGCATAGAAAAGCAAAAGAAGGTGGATATAAGATTGGTTTTAAAATTGTTCGAGGGGCTTATTTGGAAAAAGAAAATGAAAGAGCAGAAGAAAAAGGGTATAAAACTCCAATGCATAAAAGTAAACTAGCTACCGATGATTGTTTTAATGAAGTTTTAAATTACATATTAAATAATCTAGACGATATAGAATTGTTTGTAGGAACTCATAATGAAGCAAGTACTTATTTAGCATTGGATTTAATGAAAGAAAAAAATATTGCAATAAACGATCCTAGAGTTTGGTTTGGGCAATTGTATGGCATGAGTGATCATATTTCATTTAACTTAGGAATTTTGGGCTATAATGTTGCTAAATATATCCCGTTTGGCCCCGTTAAAGATGTAATGCCTTACTTAATACGACGAGCTGAAGAGAACACCTCTGTTGCTGGTCAAACTAGTAGAGAGCTTTCTTTATTGAAAAGGGAAAAAGAAAGAAGAAAAGTATAAATTACTTGATTATCGATACTTTCTGAATAGTCGCTTTTTTGTTGCAATTTTCAACTGAAATTTTTATTTTCTCATTTGAGTTTCTTTTATGAGTTCCTTCTATTACATAGATATTACAAGAATCTAGCTCTGTATTGCTTTCAGAAAATAAAACATCACCTTTGAGTAATAAATTTGAAATATCAGAAGTATCTATTTGATTATTTTTTAAAGCAAATAAAGCTTCAGTTGTAAACACACGCTCTTTTAATCTAATGTTTTTTAAGGTTCTTGAGCTTGGTCCATAATCAAATTCACAGGAAGCTCCACTTCCGCCTATAAAAAAATATAAAAGAATAAGACCAATGGCAAATCCGCCAAAATAGAATGCAAATCGTTTTAAAAGACTCATTTGATAATCAGGGTTTCAATAATTAATGTAAAAGTGACTCAAATATTCTCTAAAATATTAAAAGATTGAGATCACTATAAGGCATTCCGTACCAATCGGCAACAGCTTTATTGGTTAAAATACCACGGTAAAAATACAACCCATTTTTTAAACCACTATCAAAACGTATGGCATTTTCTAATCCGCCTGATTCGGCAATATTTAATAGATACGGAGTAAAAATATTACTTATAGATATAGAAGCCGTTTTTGGATACCTGGCTGGAATATTTGGGACACCATAATGGATAACACCATGTTTAATCCTTGTTGGATTATCAT
>TARA_R110000787_G_scaffold96970_1_pt1 | contig 12002 bp, 19 predicted proteins | sample TARA_R110000787 | Tara Oceans TARA_R110000787 (sample SAMEA4397920) | marine metagenome | biome: Polar Biome; feature: [DCM] deep chlorophyll maximum layer (ENVO:01000326); material: water (ENVO:00002006), including particulate matter (ENVO:01000060) such as... | depth 35 m
CGCGTTGAGTATTGTCTGGACGGTCATCCGCATCCGCGAGACCAAAACGTACCGGCTATGGCGTACAAAACTCTAATCATCGCGCTTGCCACGCTGATTTTTGTGCCGTCAGTTAGCTCAAGCGAAATACCGTGTGTACCGCCAGAAAGTGCCGCAGCATTCGAGCCAATCGAACACGTTCGCGGCTTCGGCATACACGATGGTGGTGGTTTGGTCAAACTGTCTGTCTCATCTGAGGGATACTTCATGGTTACATTGTCCCCCGCCGATCTGGGTGGTGCTGTCTGTGTCGTAATGATGGGAACAGAATGGTCTTTCGTTACCCCAAGTCCGGCAGCAGAAAAGGTACAATATGGAAGGCGCGATTGACCTTAGACTTATTATCACGCTGGGTGGAATCTTGTTCAGCGTGGCCGGAGCGGCTGCTGTCGGCAAGATGCAAATTAAGGTCATACTTGAGTCTCTGGCCGACATGGAGAAGCGCCTACGAGGCATGGATCGCCGTATCGACTCACTCGATACGGCCACCGAAAAACAAGAGCAGCGGATAAACGTCTTGGCGCAGATGTCCTCGCCAGAGAACCTTCGTCGAGACCACATGGCTATGGCGACCTTAGTTTGCGATTGCGAACAACTACGAAAAGAAATGGATCATCAGTTGCATATCCACAACGGCAAACATGTGCCGGTCTCAGATACAAGGAAAGCAGAATGATTGGATTATTGAGCGGAATACTTGGCCCGGTCGTCACAGGCGTAAAAGATTACGTGATGGCTGGTCAAGAGATGAAAAAGGCCGAGCAAAGCAACAAAGCTCGGCTGCTGCGAGACAAAAATACGAACAACTCCGAGTGGGAGATGGCCGCGTTGACCGACAAGGACAAATGGCTCAGACGTTTTTCCTTTTCAATGTTCGCAGCCCCCTTCTTCTGGGCCCTAGCCGACCCGGTCGCGGTTGAGCAATACTTTAACGTCGCATTGTCGGCCATGCCTGAATGGTATGTTCAAATTTTCTGCTCAATGTGCGGCGCAATTTGGGGGCTGAGCGCTTTAAAAAACACTGCGCCTGCGTTGATTGGCGGCGTTATCAAGGCTATTCGAAAATGAATTTAGATGAATTACGCGAAGAAATTTCCCTTCACGAGGGTGTGAAGTACGAAGTGTACCGGGACCACATAGGCTATAAAACGCTGGGGATCGGACATTTGTGCATCGCTGGTGTGGACCCGGAGTACGATATGGTTGTCGGAACACCTGTTTCGGTCGAGCGCGTCAACGAACTATTTGAAAAAGACATCAAGCGTACGATCTCCGATTGCAAAATTGTTCACGATGACTTTGACGATCTACCCGACGAAGCTCAGAAAATTCTCGCGAACATGTGTTTTCAAATGGGGTTGGGAAGATTCATGAAATTTCACCTTACGCACGCCCTTGTAAAAAAGAGGTTCTGGGACGGGGTTAGCCGGGAGATGCTTGACAGCCGATGGGCAGAACAGACGCCTAATCGGGCGCAACAATTATCACAGCGCATGGCAGCGCTTGCCCTTTAGCGCTCACCAGCTAGGTTAATCTGCTTTCAGATGTTTCATGAACTCTGTCATGTATTCAGCTTTATCCTCGACACGATCTATAACTAGCTCGTCTAGGCTGTCTTGACATACCAATGTTGTTACGTTTACAGGTTTGGTCTGCCCAGTCCGCCACACCCTACCAACCGCTTGAAGGTAGGCATCGCGTGACCAGATAGGTTGCACAAATAGTACGTCTGCGTACACATGCTGTAGTCCATCGATACCGTGCGACATGCTGTTGATCTGAGCCCAGTGACACTTACCACGTTCAACCCAAGTAAACTGCTGCGTAAACTCATAGAAGATCAAACCCGGACGACCTTTTAAGTTTCGCGTCCAAGCTTTGACAGCAGCGCGTCTCGCATCATCTAAGATTATCACGTCTTCTTCTTGGTATAAGAACCCGCTGGCGATCTGACGTAGCTTGCCAGACTTAACAGCGTCATTAACTGCTACTACGCCACCCGCAACCATTTCCTTTCTCATCTTGTTGTAGATGATCCGGGTCTTAGTCGGCATTGCAAAGCTTTTAAGGTGATAGGTGATAGGAGGCAGCTCATCTGACTTCTTGTCAGTTACAGCGTGTACCAACCCAGCAACCCTATCCGTGATCGCTTCAGCGGCGTCCTTACGCAGCTCCCATTTGTATCCCATGTAGTCCGAGATGAAATACTCGTTCAGGAACCGGTCCTTGCTCCTGCCGAGTGCTTTACCACCATCGATGATCCTGCACATGGAGTAGAGTTTCTCAAAGTCCTGAGACACAGGCGTAGCTGTCATTCCGACGCGCCACTTGAAGCGGTCAGCCTTTTTCTTAGAGCGTAGGCCAGCACCCTGCTTGCCCGTCGCTTTGCTGATCTCATCGATGATGATAGCGTTGCAGCCGTGCCGTTCTTTGAGCAGCCAGTCTAAGCTGTTCAAACTGATGACCACGATGTCGGCTTTCTCCAACAGGCGTTTAGCCCTTGCCTCTGGGGTGCCCCTCAGTACCTGTACCTTCAGGTCTTTGGTATGATCCCACTTGGCCGCCTCTTTCTTCCAGACGTCCATGACCTTGGGGGGACAGGCGACTAAAACTTTAGTTTTTTTCTCTAACATTCGAGACTTTAGTGCTGTAAGACACACCAGCGTTTTACCAAAGCCGGTGTTGGCTACTAAGATGGTAGCGTCTCGGCTTACTAGTGCGTTTGCAGCTTTTATTTGTTCAGGTTTTAATTTCACGGATAACATCGTCTACTCCTTCCTTGGTTGATATAACGCGAACGATTATATCTGCGTTACGCATTTTTTCAATTTGGTATTCCTGTATCCCAGACAGACGGCCCATACCTGTGTCGCTTTTTAGCTCCACGAACATGACTTGACCTTCATACGCTATCATAACATCAGGGCATCCGTGCTGCCCTTCGAACTTCATCTTACGCCAGAACACACTATGAGTCTTACACTTCGACCGCATGTACCGTTGCAGTGTTGCTTCACTCATTTGCCCCACCTCGTTCCAGTTGCGACACCACCTGTAGCCAGCGGCAAGCCCTCAGCCCACAAGGGCTGCTCTAACATAATCTTGTTCAACTTCTCACCTTCAACCCCAACACCTAAGATTTCATCGTGACAATGTAGTCGAATATCCAAACCAGCAGCGTCCGCTTTTGTGAGTGCTTCACGCAAAATACCGGCTGCTACAGCCTGTACGCTGTTCTGGTAGAGTAGCGCACCCCGTAAAGGCGCTCTAAGGGGTGCCTGCCCAGCTTTAGGTCTGAAATGGGTCTGGTAGGTAGGCCCTATCATGGAGGCCCCCCACGGTGTCGTGTAGGGTTCCCAGAGAGGTTTAGGGTATGAGATCAATTTACCCGATGGGAGCTGGCACCAGAGGTAGTTCTTCCCGTCAGACTGGAACACCACCCGGCCAACAGGGTTGGGGGTGTTAGGTGCAAGTACAGATAGTCTAATAGCTGTGTCGTACTCCCGCCATATCTGTTCGGCCCACTGGTTTGCGTTACGCCACTTAACCACTATGTCACGTGCCTCGGTTTCAGAGAAGGTCACACCATAATTACGCGCCATACCTATCAGAGCGTTATGAGAACCACCGAACTGTAGGGACAGTTCAGCGATCTTACCTGACTGGCGTAGGTTCTTATCTACGTCTTCCTCTTTCAGACCGAACATATCTGCCGCAGTCACGACGTACACGTCTCTGTCTTCACGGTACAGGTCCAGTTTCGCCTCGCCGCTGTCGCACACAGACAACCACGGTGCCACTCTACCCTCAATCGCACTGTAATCGACGTAGTAGACACCCTCCTCCGAGTGGATTAGACCCCGGAGCAAGCGTGCTAGGGTGTCAGCAGGTTTATTGATTACGAAGCCCGACTTGACGTCGTTAATAAGTTCATCACCTTCGATGACGTCACGTCTGAAGTTATGTGGCTGTATACCTTTGCCGCTGAACCTTCCAGTCTGGGCACCATGCCACTGGAACGTGTTATGTACTACACCGTCAGCACAAGTGTGGACACCCACAGCATACTTCTTCAGAGCAGAAGACCCTGCGTCGTTGATGTATTCCAACATCGTGCGAGCGTCGTTGTCTAAATCGTCACAGGCTAATAGGTAGGCACGGTGATCGTTGTCTAGAGAGAATTTTTTGATGCCGTCCTTGTGGACTTCCAAAAGAACCTTCTGGTCGTCCGTGAGTTTTGGGAACAACCACTCGTCACGAGCCTTACGCTGTGTAGATTTGGTCATAGCCCCGCCGGTCAGCTCCTCGATCTTAGCGTTCGCTTCCTCGGCTACTTCCTTAGCGTAGCCTAGTGCGGCAATACCGAACGCCTCATCGAGGGGGACGCCTTTCTCGTTGATGCGACAGGTCAAGTGGTACTCCGCCCACTCGTCGTCTGAGAGAGGGCGTAGGCACTGCACTGCTTCGCGCATGACCTCGACGTCCTTCTCGCAATAGTCCTGCATCAACTCACGGTCACCGTCTGCGAACTCAGTAGCATAGCCGGGTGTGCAGTAGGCTTTGATAAGCCGTGTGCCGTGCGCTTGTTTTTGTGTCTTCAGACCTAATGCTATAGCCAAGTTGCCTAGTCCAGCGGGATAGCCCGACACCAGCGCTTGCGTCATGCTACAACGCCACTGCTCCGCCTTGGGGGCGTGGCCGTAATCGTTAGCTATGACGTAATCAAACAGGTGGCGCTCAAAGTCAGCGTTGTGGGCTGTTATAGGTCCGGTGTAATTCTTAACTTCTTCAGGGTAGGGTTCATCGCTCCACCAGAACCTCATTAGCTCGTCGTCAAAGCAGTAAGCCATGCAGATTATTTGTGTTGAGGGGTCGACCGCATACTTGTGTAACCCATGAAACATAAGGTCGCACTGTGATCGGGTTTCCAGATCAAGGTATAACATTGGACTTCCTTATATTTATTATTACGTTAATTATTTGTAGGTTCCACGGTACGTGTAGACCGCGCACGTTCTCGCCCTGTAGAGGTATGATGTGATCGACGCTATAGCCTCCACCCATTTTTTGGCACTCAGCGTATATCGCCTCGATCTCTTCAGACTGCTCTGGGGTCAACCAGTTAGGACACGCTCGTATTTTCCTCGCGCGTCGTTTTGCTGTTGAGGCGTTGCGCTTGTGTCGGTTATCTATGCTCCATTTTTTACGAAGGGTAGCTGCCTCGTCTCGGTGTGTGGCGTTGTATTTTGCTTGCTGGGCGCGCATCTCTGCGCGGTTTGCTGCGTAGTAGGCGTTCTTACGTTTTTTTTGGGTCGCGTGTTGCTCGGGGGTCATGTCCTTTACTAGTTTACCCACCATTTCAGGTTCTCCATAAAAAAAGGGAGAGCACGCTGTGCCCTCCCTTGGTCCCCAGTTAAAGCTTATTAAGCCGTTTTCCGCCGTTGGCGTGTTGGGGGTTTTGTCGGAGTAAGTTCCTTCACAGCACCGGCTGATTTGCCGTCCCTGTCACACCACTCTAACACCTCAAATCGTGGATTGAAAGTAGGTTTACCACCTCTTTTCGCATTAATGTAACTCTCAGATGAGAGCTTGACGCGTGGGTACAGATACTCGGAACCCCCCGCTGCATTGGTCTTGATCTCACTGAGCATCTTGTCAACACCTTTTCTACCACCATAAGATGATGTGTCGAACTGTAGAGCGTTGCCGTCATCGAACGTGGCGCCTTCAAAAGACCGTGCTTCAGAAGGGTAGTCGGCTCCTATGCCGTCCATAGGCATTGGCAGGTCTTGGTTAAACGTAACCATCGCCTTATTAGGTCGACCGCCAGACCATAAAATCCAACCATGTTTAATCGAGGCAACATTAACCAATATTTCTTCGCCTGTGACGTCCTCGTCTTGCCCAAGTGTCCACTCACCGGTCTCAAACGACATTTTTAGGAACGCCATCCCTGCGGTGGGTGCTGCTTCGGTTACCTTGCTGTTGACGAGAGCTGATGCGAGGTCGTTGGGGTCGATTACTGATGGAAAGTTCATTTCATTTGTTCCTTATTTCAATAGTTGAGCGAGATTGCTCGGTATTTCAGTAGCCCCTGCTTCAGGACGACTATCACTCTCAGGTGCTAACGTAGTCCCTGAGCTTTTCCTTTCAACTAAAGTTTCCACAGGGTACAACTTCCCCTTGGACTTCAGCTTCTTCTCCATTTGAGCCACAGTCAGCAGCTCCTTCTTAAACGCGGATTCGCCCAGCACCTCTACTAACGCTTTTTCTGCTAGTGCTGGCTTAGCCCACTTACGTGTTGCTTTCTTCTCCACTACTTTCCAGCCGGGTATATTAATCCCGGTTGTCAATTGCATGTATAACGCCTCCTTCGTCGCTTTTACCCATGCCTCAACCTCTTGCACTGCGGCAGCAGAAGCCATCAACTCATTGTGTGAGCTTGTGCCGAGTGTAGAAGCCACTACTGCTTCCTGTCGCTTCTCAGGACAGAAGGCGCTGGCTGGGCACCACCCACAATGTGCCCCCGGTGTACCTTTTTTAGCCGTCTTGACGTTGGCTATCGAGGTCTTGAGATGTTTCTCGAAGGTGTTAAGCCGCCCCATGTCCGTGACCCACCGAAAAACAACTCCGCTATGCCTTGGCTGTACGATCACCAGTACCAGTTTCTCGACCTTCTCAAAAAGATCGGAGGTTTTTGCGTCTGTTTTCGCCGCCAAAGCGTAAAACATCATCTGCGCGTTCTCTTCAGGAGAGACTTTCACACGTCCGAATTTATAATCTAAAATTAGAAGGGTTTTGCGGTCTCCCGACAAACCAATCGTGTCAATTGATCCCCCTGCGACGTCCGGGATGATCTCAACGAAGGGTTCTACCTCTAATTCGTCGATGTCCAGCTCTTTAAAGAGTTCGTTAGTCGCGTTGTACGCGATATTGCTCAAATCTAGGTGGTCTTCGTCGAATACTAGGGTCGTTCCTGCTTCTTTGTACTCGAAACCTAGGTGATCCCAAGGTCGGGTGCCTGTATTCTGGCACAGCTCCATGATTTCGTGGTGCATCGACCCTTCGATGGCTGCTGAACCACCCGGTCGTTTGGGAATGTCTTTGGATTTGTTGATCCACGCTGGGCACCCTAAAGTGCGTGCGGCGGTGGACCCGCCTATGGTCAGATGTTTCATTTCGTTTTTCCTATTTCAATTTCAGTAGTCAGTATAATTTTTTTTCTGTGGCTTTGCAAGTGCAGCGAGCAGTCTGTTTTTTACTTGTTTTTCGTAAGATACTTTATCCAATTTTTCGTTGAACGCCAACGATTTATCATATCTTGAGTAGTTCTTCTTGCGCGACGTGGGGTAAGACCGTGGGTCACGGGGCACGCACATGCCAGCTCTGTGCTTGATCCCAATGACCGAGTTCTTCGTAAGACAATTGTCCAGTTTTCCACGTAGCTGTTTGTTAGCTTCCCGCACAACCTCCCTAGAACTCATCCCTGATCTGAACAGATCGAGGATAAGCTTCTTAGTTGACTCCGGGTGTATAGTGATCGCCATTTCTTTGCCTTTCTTAGATAGGGAAACTAACGGGACATTCCCTTTAGCATTACTTCCTTGCTTCGCATTTCGTCTTTCTTCCGCCACTCTTCTTCGTTTCTGACGGCCCTGACCTCGGTTTGTGACCCCGAGGGACCAACAGCGTATCGAGCGCCGTTCCTATGGTCTCTCAAACGTGCCATATCACCCCATAGAGCCCCCGCCACAGCCCGTGGCTTGTTTGCTATGCCGTCCATACGTAATTGGGCGGCTCCGCTCACCACGGCGTCTTGTAGCGTGATCTTAGTAACGAGGTCAGGCAACCTACTCTCGATCATACCCCATATCTCATCGGACGGTATGACATTAGCGGAGATCATGTCCTGCTTGCCCGGCGTCATCGGGGGTATAATATTATCGAACTTCGACACATCCCGGCGCATCAGGTACCAATATATGCGTTGTGGTTCACCGTTCGTGATCGACCGAGCCAACCTCTCATAATAATCGGAGTTCTCCATATGTATCGGGTTCTGAATTACACACACCCGACGATCATTTGCCGGGATTGCTAGTGCGTCCCTATGATTTGAGAAGATCAGAGCGTTGTAATAGATATTCTCAGTCCTAGTTTTGCCGTATTTAGGGTTAATTCGAATACCAACACCTACGGCAGGGTCGACGTTGGTCTTGAACGTCTCATAAGCTTGATAGAACACGTCTTTGTCGGTACTTTCCCGTGCTTCCTCGATGCAGATGAACTGCGTGCGAGACTGCCAGTCGTTATAGGATTGATCCGCAGACGTACCCCGCCCGATTAGCTGCCCTAGTGTCGCCGTATTGACAGATGACTGCAACGTAGCAGCCAACATCGTCTTAACCCACGACCGGCCAATCCCAAACGCTCGATCAGCAACCATAAGCATGGCGTATGACCTACGATCAGGATTTTGGAATTTATAAGCCAGCCAATCCACAAACAGTTCACGTTCAAAGGTGTCAGGTATCAGGTATTCCATGTGATCCATGAAAACCTCCGGCAGCTCGTCAATTTCGTCCCAATTTGGTGGGACATACATATTTATTGCCGGTTGACCGTAGACCTTAACTATGCCTTCGTCGTCTTCCCGTTTCACGGGCACATATGACATGAAATCCGCGTGTTTTGTGTCGTGAGATGCTACAAACGCGTCCGAGACCCGAATCTTGTCGATATATCCGGGGTGACGCTTACTCCACGCACGCAAATCCCATAACCAGTCAGCCCCACCGAGCTTTCGCTGGTGTAGATCGACCACTTTCTCATCCATCCCGAGGTAGGCGTAGCGTTCTTGCAACCAAGGTAGCGGATCATACCCCGTCACGTGGGGGCCTCCGACGCTCTTGGCCCAGTTTATGAAGTCACCTACGTTCTTATCCTTGCAATGCTCATGGAAGCAGTTGAAACCACGGCTGTCGACGTTCCCCTCGGCACCTCGGCCCAGCGGGCTGTACCCTGCTGCCGTACTGCCGTCAGTGTGCGTCGATGCCCACGGGCACGCAACCTCTACCCACTCGCCACCGTCAGACACCACCCGATTGCTCCCACTCAGCCAATCAAGCAGCGGGTCAATATTGTCTTTCGTCTCGACGGTTGTCTTTATCTTACGCTTCGTCTTGACTTGGTTCAGATCGACACCAAACGCTGCGGCCAGTGCGTCCAACTCCCACACCCTGTCAGGGTGCCAGTCTGTCACGACCGAGCGGAAGCTGTTCTTGCCCTCTTTCACGTTGGTGCTGCCGGGTAGACGGGCCAGACGGTACGAACCACCCGCGCCTTTATCCCCGAAGCCTAAATCCTTCGTGATTATCTCGACCAACGCCTCGAAGCGTGAGATGTCAGCCGTTGGGACCAGCTTGTAACCCCAATGGTAAGAGCCGGGGGACGTCTCAAGCTTATAAGTCGGCTCTACCCCCGGCTCAACAGTCTTATCACCAATGTCATCGAGCATCAGGACGTGGGACCGTACTAGATTATCACGTGTGCGGCTCTTCCCGTTCGTCGTCGACACGCAGAAGTACATAGCCCTCAGGGTGTCAGGGTTCCACGATGTGAAGTCCTTCCCCGTTGCCAGCGCGTCGGTTATAAACCCATTTTTAGGAATTTCCGTCACGCTGATGTGTTCTGAGGGTTCCAGATCGGAAAACAATGTTGATAAAAACTCTTTATGGTTGGTCATTTCATCCTCGCTATTCTATTTATAGCTGTCTTGCTTGTTTTGAACAGTTCTGCCAGCACCGTTTGTGGAACGCCAGCAGATAAGAAGATCTTAATCTCCATGATGTTCTCTTTTTTCATGGCAGGGTCTCTATCGCGAGCGCTTCAGGATAGTCTTCGAGGGCGCTGCGGATGCAATCGTACTGTTCGACGTGTTCAACCGGCTCCGATCTACACTCCCAACAGATGACTTTGCCGCCTCGGTCGCAGTCGAACTCACCTGCTCCGCCGCAAACAAGGCACGCCACCGTGATCTTATATTTCATTCCACCCTCCGTATTTTGTTTATATGTATATAACCCCACGAGGGGAGCCTGTCCCTCTGGCAGTCTGGATGATCTTCGAAGCTCCCACCCTTCAACCCGAAGGGCGGAGCCTTCAGCGGTTTCTCTACTCCAATGCCTCCACCAGCATCGTTCATAAGTGAAGCAGTGAACCGCCAGTTATTGTCGTTTAGGTTACGCTTCATAATCTTCGATCATCTGTTTTAAGTACCACGCCGCCTTCTTCAGGTCCTTTAGCCCGTCTTTATGTTTATGGCGTACTACGTACTTGATGACACAACCCTCGGCAAATGACATCCCCCAGCTTGTGATAAAGGGGAAGGGCTCTTGCCCCAAGTTATAATGTTCAGGGCGATTAATCTCGTCAACCGTCTCTGGGGTGATGCAATCCGGGCACTGTATCGTTTCATCCCGGAACTTGTAATACCCGTTCCCATGGCACATGTTGCACTCACTCATCGAACTTGAACGACATAGTCCCCTCCAACTCATCCTTGAACCCTTTGATGAGCCCATGCAAGCTGTCTAGCTCTTCGCGTAAACTGTCGTCGGTGTCGCGTAAAAATTGTAGCTCTTCGCACATTGAAGTCATGTCGTCGTATTCAGCGTCGATCTTGTATAGATCATCGTCGCTGATATTGCTCCGCCCATAGGATAAGTAGTTCATATTTTTTGCTCCGGTTATGTCGAACAGAATTGTTCGAATTAGTGTTTTAGGGGTTGACACGAACTTTTTTCTTAACTTGTTGAAATCATTGGGATAGTGCAATTAGTGCAATGGCCTAAAAATAAGTCCTTGATATTGCTACACAAAAAGTCATTTGCACTAATGCACTTATTTCGACCGATTTTTCCCTTCTGTACCCCCTGTATTTCTGCCAGATTTTAGGGTGTTAGGGATTAGAGTAAATATAGGGGGGGTAGGTGGAGTAATATATAGAATATAGTATATTATATACTGAGAGATAAGATAGGGGGCGTGCACTTATGCACTAATTGCACTTATCCCCGTTTTCTGCGGGTTACAGAGGCAAAAAAATAAGTGCACCCCTTTTTTTGCACTTATGGCAGTTTTCTGCGGGTTACAGGATCCTTTTGTTCTATTATTGCGCTATCGAGCAAGTTTTTGGTCTTTTCGAACCCTAATTTCTCCAGCGTCGGGGTCAACACGACCAACAATAATCGCATCGGTTTTGGAACCGAGCCTCTTTTTTCCGAAACCCTAACACCGATTTCACTCATGTGAAGAAGCCTCGCCAACTTTTTTTGTGTCAGATTGTGTCTTTTTCTAAATGCGCGCATGTTCTTTTTCCTTGTCTAAATTATTCCGCAGCATAAGCACCAGCGGAGTGAAGGTCCCGCCAAACATTGGCGGGTGGGGGTCAATCTTTTAAAGTTGCTTGAGAAATGTGGATTTTAATGAGTTTTATTTTTGTTTCTCGGGATAGTCCAACTTTAGCTTTTACAACGTCTAACGGGTTAGCTTTGCGCCTAAACCATTTTATCATGCTTGTCCCTCTGTTATGTTGCGCCATACCCCTAGAGGCACACGTTGCCGATCCTCACGGTTGGCTAAGTAAACCCATTTACGCCCTACCACGGCCCACACCATCCGGTGCCCGCTGCCGATGTGTGGCGCTTCGTCGTTTAGGTGAACCCACAACAAAGAGGCGTTGGCGTAACGCTTGCTTTCTGGTTTACCCATGTTTTTTAATCCCGTGGTCAATCATAAATTCGTGGGCGCGGCGGCCTTCAATAATAACGTGGCCCGCTGTCTCACAATCTATCCCGTAATGCTCGGCAAAGCATTCCAAAGTCAAAAAGTTGTTAGTCCAATCAAGATACATTTCTCGGCAATTTGTGCGCGTCATGTGACTTTCTCCAATTCATAAAGGC
>TARA_R110000787_G_scaffold15012_2_pt1 | contig 12001 bp, 10 predicted proteins | sample TARA_R110000787 | Tara Oceans TARA_R110000787 (sample SAMEA4397920) | marine metagenome | biome: Polar Biome; feature: [DCM] deep chlorophyll maximum layer (ENVO:01000326); material: water (ENVO:00002006), including particulate matter (ENVO:01000060) such as... | depth 35 m
GCCGTTGATGATGATCGGCGACCCGGAATATTATGGCCGCTTCTGGGGCTTTGACGCGCAGGGCACCGGCGGCTGGAACGCGCCCGGCCCATTCGAGCCGCGCCGCCTGCTGGCTCTGGCGGTCGATGGCCGTCCGGTTGGTGGTATCGGAATGCTCGGGCCCAGAATTGCGGTCGTGGCCTGATTACCCCTTTGCCTTCGGGCAAGGCCGTGCCTATCTCCGCCCCATGCCCATGGAGCCCCTCCCCGACCTCGCCACCCTGTCCCTGGCCGATATTGCCCGGCTGGCCGATGCAAAGCGCCTGCCGCCGGTGGAGCAATGGAATCCCACCCATTGTGGCGACAGCGAGATGCGGATCGCGCGCGATGGCACCTGGTTTCACCAAGGATCGCCGATCGGGCGGGAAGCGATGGTGCGGCTGTTTTCCACCATCCTGCGTCGGGAGCCGGACGGCAGCTATGTGCTGGTCACGCCGGTCGAGAAGCTCGACATATTGGTAGAAGATGCGCCGTTCGTCGCCGTCGAATTGAAGAGCGAGGGCGAAGGTGCCGATCGCGCGCTCGCTTTCCGCCTGAACACGGGCGACCTCATCGCAGCCGGGCCGGATCATGGACTGGTCGTGCGCGAGACGGCGGATGGTCCCCACCCCTATCTGCATGTTCGTGGCGGGCTGGAAGCGCTCATCAACCGCAGCGTCTATTATGAGATGATGAACATGGCGCTGGAGGAGGCGGGCGAACGGGTCGGCCTATGGAGCCATGGCCGCTTCTTTCCGCTGGATGGGACCGCATGACGCTGGCGGAGCGGCTGCGCGCCGCGCTCAGGGAGGGGCATCAGCGCGAGACGGATGTGCTGCTGTCGGACACGCGCGATCCCCGCATCGACGGGATGCTCGCGCTGGCCCCGGCGGCGGTGCTCGTGGCGGTCACCGATCGGCGCGAGCCGGGCCTGATCCTGACGCAGCGGTCGGCGGCGCTGCGCAAACATGCGGGACAAATCGCTTTTCCGGGCGGCCGCGTGGATGCCGAGGATGCGGACGAGATTGCGGGCGCGTTGCGCGAAGCGGAGGAGGAAATCGGCCTGCCTCGCCATGTGCCGCAGGTCATCGGCACGTCGGATCGCTATCACACCTTCACGGGCTTCGACATAGTGCCGGTTCTGGCGGTGGTGCCGCCCGACCTGCCCTTACGCGCGCAGGAGAGCGAAGTGGCCGACTGGTTCGAACTACCGCTGGCCTATGCCCTTGATCCCGCCAACCGCACCCGCCATGTCGTGGAATTTGATGGAGTTATGCGGCATTATTATGAGATCGTCTGGCAGGAACGCCGCATCTGGGGCGTGACCGCGGCCATTCTCGCCAACCTCTCGCGCAGGCTCGGTCATGACCATCCTGCTGCCTGACGCGGAGTGGCGCCACCGGCCGGGCCTCGATGGCCTGCTCGACGCGCTGGGCGCAGCGCAGGGTCAGGCGCGCTTCGTCGGCGGGGCGGTGCGTGACGGGTTGCTGGAGCTCGCGGTCAACGACCTGGACATAGCGACGACGCTCGATCCGCATGATGTGGTCGATCGGCTCAAGGCGGCGGGGATCAAGGCGGTGCCGACGGGCATCGACCATGGGACCATTACTGCGGTGCTGTCGGGCTGGCCGGTGGAGATCACCACGCTGCGGCGGGACGTCAGCACCGACGGTCGCCGGGCGACCATCGCCTATACCGACGACTGGCGCGAAGATGCGGCGCGGCGCGATTTCACCATCAACGCTCTCTATGCCGATCCGTTGACCCGGGAGGTCACCGACTTCTTCGGCGGTGTTGCCGATCTGGAGGCCCGTCGCCTGCGCTTTATCGGGGACGCGAACGCGCGCATTGCCGAGGATCATCTGCGCATCCTGCGCTATTTCCGCTTCCTCGCTCGCTATGGCGGCGATGTGGTGGATGATAGCGCCTATGCCGCCTGCCGTGCCGCCGCCAACAGCCTGATGGCGCTGTCGCGCGAACGGATTGCCGACGAGTTGACGAAGTTGCTGGCGGTTGCCGCGCCTATCCATGCGCTGCGGCTGATGGTCGATGGCGGCATATTACGCCCCGTCCTCCCTGAAGTGGATGCTGCAGGCATCGATCGGGTCGAGGCGTTGATGGCGCGCGAAGCCGCTTCGGCGACGCCGCCTTCCGCGCTCCGACGACTCGCCGCCCTCTTCCCGCCCGATCCCATGACCGTCGATCAGGTCGGTGCCCGGTTGAAACTATCGAACAAGGCCCGCAAGCGCCTGGTGCTGGCGGTCGAACCGGGACCAACGGATGAAGCGCCTCGCGCCTTGGCCTATCGTGTCGGTATGGAAAGCGCGATCGACCGGCTGTTGCTGGATGTCGACCATCCTATGTCGGCGCTTGACCCGCTCAAGAACTGGACCCCGCCGACACTGCCGATCAGCGGCGGCGCGCTCATCGCGCGCGGCCTGCCCCCCGGCCCGGACGTCGCCAAGGCGTTGCACGAGGTACAGAAAATCTGGGTGGAGGAAGATTTCCCCGATGCAGCACGGGTCAGCGTGATCGCTGATCAGATCGTTTCGAAGTTCCAGCGCGCGCGCCAATAATCGAACGCATCCGCCTCGGTCATCGGCTTGGCGAAATAATAGCCCTGCCCCTGCCAGCAGCCCATTTGTTGCAACGCCAGCGCCAGTTCCTGGGTTTCAATCCCTTCGGCGGTCACCTTGAGGTTGAGCGATTCGGCCAGAGACAGGATCGTGCGAACGATGACAGCCTTGTCACGGTCTTCCGCCATAGAAGACACAAAGCTGCGGTCGATCTTGAGGATATCGATCGGCAGGCTGTGCAGGCTGGCGAGGTTGGAAAAGCCGGTGCCAAAATCGTCCATCGCGATCGGCATTTGCAAATCCTTCAGTGCAAACAATAGCTTACGCGCCTTATCGGGATCGGCAATGATCGCGCTCTCGGTCAGTTCCGCCGTCAATCGGCTGCCTGCAATGCCGGAGTACCGCAATGCCTCCTCAAACATCGAAGCGACATCGTCGCGCGCCATCTGGATGGGCGAAAGATTGACGTTGACGCCGACTGGCAACGGCTGGCCAAAGCGGACATCCCAGCGCGATAAGGCCTGTGCCGCCTCATAAGCGGCCCAACGGCCTAGCGACGTGATCAACCCGCTTTCTTCCGCGACGGCAATGAACTCTACGGGCGGGACATGCCCCAGCTCCGGATCATTCCACCGCGCCAGCGCTTCAAAGCCGGTGATTTCGCCGGTCTGGAGATGGATGAGGGGTTGATAGGCCAAAGTCAGGCCCCCATGGGCCAGCGCCTCGCGCAATCGACTCTCGATCGAAAAGCGCCGCTGTGCTTCCTTGAGCACACCGTTGCGATAGATTTCCACCTTGCCGCTACGCTTGGCGATCTTCACCGCGGCCTGGGCCTTGCGCACAACGTCGTCCGGATCGTCCTGCAGGTCGATAGACAGCGCACAACCGATGGCACAATCGACGCGGATCTGAAGGTCGCTCAGCCGTATCGGAGAACTGAGCGCCTCGCGAATGCGTTGAACGATATGCAAAGCATCGGACAAACCATTGTTCAGTCGTGCAAAGATGGCAAAGTCGTTACCACCAATACGCGCCAGCACGTCGCCTTGCCGCAGACTGGATTTCAGGCGTTTGGCCACCGTTATCAACAATTCGTCGCCAGCCATTGGCCCGAGCGATTCGTTGACGCGGCTGAATCGGCTGAGATCGATTGCAATAATGCCAAATTGCGCATTATCGGGCCAAACCGTGTTGCTGAGCCGGTCGTCAATCTCTTCGCCGAACCCCGTTCGATTGGGCAGCGCAGTCAGCCCATCGGACAGAAGTTCGCGGCGCAGATTTTTTTCGATGGTGCGGTCGCTGGTACGATCGATTGCCGTGAACAGAAACTGCGCTGGACCATCGACTGGCAGCCGCCCAATCGTACACATGAAATATTCCGGCCCCAGCGGGCCGTCGCGGCGTAATTCGAAACTGTCGCAAACGCGATCTGACTGGATGAAACTGTTGACCCGATCGCGCCATTCGGCCGCCACCTGCTCCATGATCTGCGATATTCTGCGCGAGCGAAAAGAGTCCGTGAAGGCGGCGTTGGCTTCCAGGACGAAAATATCGTCCTCATCGCGCAGGGACAATATGGCTGCAGGTTGGGGTATTGCGGCCAGCCATTGGCGGCCCGCCGCCATCTGATCGATGTGTGCGTCATCCCCCCCGCCGAGGGGATCTACGCTAGACCTGTTCACTGGCCAGTTGCACGCCGCAATGGATTCCATGGCTCTGCGATATCGGGAACCGGTAAATTTTCAGGAAACGTTTGATCGTTCTTTGTAAAAATCAGACATTAAAAGCGATTATCGCGCGGAAATCCGGTCGGCGGCATTCGTCCCGCCGCGCCCCGCGCCACTTTCCAAGGCGTCATGTCCGATTCGGTGCGCGTGCGCCCGCTTTCGCCGCCCATCGTCCAGCTCAATCCATCGGTCAAGCGGAAGGCGATGGTATCCGACAAGCCGCCGTCGCGGTACCGTTGCATCTGTACGCCCTGCCCGCGCGCCATTTTCGGCATCTCATCCAACGCGAAGACCAGTAGTTTGCGGTTCTCTCCTATGACCGCAACGCTATCCGCTTGCGGAGCAATAGGATGAACCACCGCCAGTTTCGCGCCCCCGCGAATATTCACGACCTGCTTGCCCTTGCGGGTTTCCGCGATGATGTCGCTGACCGCCGCGATGAAGCCGCGCCCGTCGGAAGAGGCGAGCAATAGCTCCGCACTTGTCCGGGCCGGCATGAAGGCGACGATCGTCCCTTCATTATCCATATCGACCAACGATCGCACCGGGTCGCCAAAGCCCCGGCCGCCCGGCAATTTATCCGATCCAAGCGTATAGATACGCCCGGTGCTGGTCGCCAGCAGCAGCTTGTCGGTCGTATAGGCATGGAACGCATAATGCGGGCCATCGCCTTCCTTGAATTTAAGCGTATCGGCCGCCGCCAGATCGCGATGGCCGCTCATCGCACGAATCCAGCCACGCTCGGACAGAATAACCGTGATCGGCTCGCGCTCTATCATCGCTTCAAGCGGAATTTCGCGCGCCGGGGCGGCTTCCTCGACGAGCGTGCGGCGACGCCCCAGGTCCGTCTCCGGCCCATAGCGCTTGCGCAGCGCCGCCAGATCGCGCTTCAGCCGCTTGCGCTGAAGGCCGGTGTCGCCGACCAGCTTTTCCAGCTCGTCCTTTTCCTTGACCAGTTCGGCATGTTCACGCCGCAATTCCATCTCCTCCAGCTTGCGCAAGCTGCGCAGCCGCATGTTGAGGATGGCTTCGGCCTGCCGGTCATTGAGCGCGAACTCGGCGATCATCACGGGCTTTGGCTCATCTTCGGTCCGAATGATCGCAATCACCCGGTCGAGGTTGAGATAGGCGATGATATAGCCGTCGAGGAGATCAAGCCGTGCAGCGATCTTCTCCAGCCGGTGCTGGGCGCGCCGCACCAGCACGTCGATCTGATGTTTCAGCCATTCGACGAGCACGGGTTTCAGCCCCATCACGCGCGGCGTGTGGCTGGCGTCCAGCACGTTCAGATTAAGCGGAAAGCGGTTTTCCAGGTCGGTCAGTCGAAACAGACTGTCCATCAGCATCTGCGGATCGACCGTGCGCGCGCGCGGTTCGATGACGATGCGGATTTCCGTGTCGCTCTCGTCACGGACGTCGGCCAGGATCGGCAATTTGCGATCATTGATCAGGGCAGCGATCTGTTCGATCAGCTTGGACTTCTGCACCTGATAGGGAATTTCGGTGACGATCACGACCCAGGTGCCGCGCCCGCCCTCTTCCTTGTGCCAGCGCGCCCGCGTGCGGAAACCACCGCGCCCGGTTGCATAGGCTTCGGAAATCAGCGCGGCATTATCGACCAATACGCCACCGGTCGGGAAGTCCGGCCCCGTGACGACCTGCATCAACGTCGCATGATCGGTTTCCGGGTTTTCGATCAACAGATGGGCGGCGTCGATCAGTTCGGCGACATTATGCGGGGGGATGCTTGTCGCCATGCCGACTGCGATGCCACTGGCCCCATTGGCGAGCAGGTTGGGGAAGAGGCCGGGAAAGACCTCCGGCTCTTCATCCTCCCCATTATAGGTCGCGCGATAATCGACCGTGCCTTCGTCCAGCCCCGCCATCAGATCGGCGGCGGCCTGGGTCAGGCGCGCCTCGGTATAGCGCATGGCGGCGGCATTATCGCCGTCGATATTGCCGAAATTGCCTTGCCCATCGACCAGAGGCGTGCGCAGCGAAAAATCCTGCGCCAACCGCACCATGGCATCATAGACCGAAGAGTCGCCATGCGGGTGATATTTACCGATGACGTCGCCGACAACACGGGCGCATTTCTTATAGCTGGTTGTATTACGCGCCGGATTGGCGACCAGCACATCGGGCGAGGCGCCACCCGGTTCCATCTTGAGCAGCCGCATCGCCCAGAGCAGCCGACGATGGACGGGCTTTAGTCCGTCACGCAGATCGGGCAACGATCGCGCGGTAATGGTGGACAGCGCATAGACAAGATAGCGCTGCGACAGCGCCGCGTCGAACGGATGGTCCTTGATGCTGTCGAAAGGATCGCGAAAATCGGTCATTGCGGCGGGAATAGCAGGGCTGCGTCGCTTGGCAAACGAGGATTGATATATGGCGATGCGCAGCAGCAAAAGTTATTACGATGACAAAACAAGGGTTGCGGTTTTGCGAACAGACGCCATTTTGCGCTCGTGCTGATCATTGACCTCCCCCCACCCCCGCCCGCGTTGCTTTCGGGTGCCGCGCTTTTCCTCGATTTCGACGGGACGCTCGCACCCATCGCCGACACGCCCGATGGGGTTGTGCTAGGCGATGATCTCCTTCCCTTGCTGTACCAGTTGCGCACGCGGTTGGAGGGGCGGCTCGCGATCGTCAGCGGCCGTTCGATCGCGACGCTGCGCGATCTGGGCTTTGGCGACTTTTTGTTGGCGGGAACCCATGGTTTGGAATTTGCCCGTCCGGGTGAAGTCGCCGATGCGCCGCCGCGCTTGGCTTCGATCGACGCTGTGGAGGCCGCTTTCCATGCCTTCGCTAAGGACAAGCCCGGTGTGCTGGTGGAGCGCAAGTCGATCAGCGTCGGCCTCCATTTCCGGGGCGCACCCGATTGGCAGCAGGCAGCGGGCGAACTGGCCGATATGCTTGCGGCAAAATATGACTTGGCCGTGCAGCGAGGCAAAATGCTGTTCGAACTGCGCCCGGGCGGCGCGGACAAGGGTAGCGCGGTCGCGGCACTGATGCGCGAAGCGCCGATGGTAGGCGGCATTCCTATTTTCATCGGCGACGATGTGACTGATGAGGAAGGCTTTGCCGCCGCCGTCGATCATGGCGGCGCGGGCATCCTGGTCGGTCCGCCGCGATCGACATTGGCGACTTTCTCGCTGGAACAGGTGGCCGACGTCAGGCATTATCTCGCCAGGGGGGCCGCCCAGTCTGACTGATCTGACCTTTCCGACCGACAAGACAGCAAGGGGGCAGACTAATCCTAAATTCCAGCGAGACTTTTATGGCCGGAGCGACGCGTTCGCTCGATCTCTGGCCCATCGGCAATTGTCAGGCGTCTGCCCTGATCGACCGGAAGGGCCGGATGGTCTGGGGTTGCGTCCCCCGTGTCGACGGAGACCCGGTCTTTTCCGCTTTGCTGGACGACAAGGATTGGGATGACCCGCAAGCGCGCGGCTTCTGGGCGATCGAGCTGGAAGATTGCATCGCTGTCGAGCAATCCTATCTGCGCAACACCCCCATTCTGGTCACCCGTCAGGCCGACGCGCAGGGCAATGCGATCGAAATCTTCGATTTCTGTCCACGCCATAAGCATAAGGGCCGCATGTATCGCCCGGTGGCGTTCATTCGGATCGTTCGCCCGGTAGCGGGAAGTCCGCGCATTCGCGTACGACTGCGCCCGACCACCAACTGGAATGGCGAGCCGGTGCCGATCAGCTATGGCTCCAACCATATCCGCATGGTCCTGTCCTATATGGCGATGCGGGTGTCGACCAATGCGCCCATCGGCCTGATCGCCCAAGAAAGCTCGTTCCGACTCGAACAGGACATGCACTTCTTCATGGGGCCGGACGAAGGCTTCTCCGACGCCCTGCGCCCCGCGATCGAGCGGATGTTGGAGGATACCATAGAAGAATGGCGGCTATGGGTACGCGGCCTCGCCATTCCGCCCGAATGGCAGGAAGCGGTCATTCGTTCGGCCATCACCCTCAAACTCTGCCAGCATGAGGAAACCGGCGCGATCGTCGCGGCGCTGACCACATCGATCCCCGAACATGCCGATAGCGGGCGGAACTGGGACTATCGTTATTGTTGGGTGCGCGATGCCTATTATACGGTCGAAGCGCTGAACCGGCTCGGCGCGCTCGACGTGCTGGAGAGCTATCTCGTCTATCTGCGCAATATCGTCGATGACGCCAAGGGCGGGCATATCCAGCCGCTCTACGACGTGCGCGGCAATGCGACCTTGACGGAGTGGGAGGCCAAGCACCTGCCCGGCTATCGCGGCATGGGGCCGGTGCGTGTCGGCAATGCCGCTTATGAACAAATCCAGCACGACGCCTATGGGCAGATCGTGCTGTCCTCGGTTCAGGGCTTTATCGATCAACGCCTGCTCCGCATGGCGGGGCATGCCGATTTCGAGGCGCTCGAAGCCGTGGGGGAACGGGCGTGGACGGTCTATGACAAGCCCGACGCGGGCCTGTGGGAATTGCGCACCCGCGCGCATGTCCACAGTTATAGCGCGGTCATGTGCTGGGCGGCGTGCGACCGGCTGGCACATGCCGCTACTGCGCTCGATTTACCGGTGCGCGCAGCCCTATGGCAAAATCGCGCAGAAACGATGAAGGCGCACATCCTGGAAGCGGCCTGGCGCAGCGACAGCAACGCCATATCCGCCAATTTCGAGGATGATTCGCGCGACGCCTCGTTGCTGCAACTGCTCGACCTGCGTTTTCTTGCCGCCGACGATCCGATGTTCCTGGGCACGTTGGGCGCGCTGGAAGCAGATCTGCGCCGGGGCAACGACATGTTGCGCTACAGCGCGCCGGATGATTTCGGCGAACCGGTTACGGCATTTAATGTCTGCACCTTTTGGCTGATTGAAGCGTTGCATCGTAGTGGACGACGCGAGGAAGCCCGCACTTTATTCGAAGAGATGCTGACGCGCCGCACGGCCGCAGGGCTGCTGTCGGAGGATATCGACCCTGTCACCGGGGAATTATGGGGCAACTATCCCCAGACCTACTCGTTGGTCGGCATCATCAACTGCGCCGTCTTGCTGAGCAAACCCTGGAGCATGATGCGATGAGCCGCCTGATAGTCATTTCCAACCGCGTTTCGCGCCCTTCCAAGGCCGGGAACCAAGGCGGGCTTGCGGTCGCGCTGGCCGAAGCCCTGCGAGAAAGTCGTGGCACCTGGATCGGCTGGTCGGGCGAGGTCACAGACAATTTCACGGGTCATATCGGCTTTGCCGAGGATGACGGGGTCAAGACAGCGACGATCGACCTGGAAGAACAGGATATCGACGAATATTATAACGGCTATGCCAACAAGACATTGTGGCCGCTGTTTCACTTCCGCATCGATCTTGCGGAATATGCCCGCGATTTTGAAGGGGGCTATAACCGCGTCAATGAACGTTTCGCCGACACCGCAGCCCCGCTGATCGAACCCGACGACGTCATCTGGGTCCATGATTATCATATGATCCCGCTCGGCCAGATGCTGCGTGATCGCGGCCATCGCAACCGGATGGGCTTCTTCCTGCATATTCCCTGGCCGCCCACCCGTTTACTGGTGTCGCTGCCCCATCATACCAAGCTGGTGTCCAGCCTCTTTGCCTATGACGTCGTCGGTTTCCATACCGAGGAATGGCTCGAATCCTTCCGTCACTATGTTGAGAAGGAAATGGGTGGCCAAGTCGATGGCGATTTCGTCACCGTGGGCGATCGCACCATCCAAGCCGTCGCTTGCCCGATCGGGATCAATGCCAGAGAATTTGCCGAAGCCGCCGAAAGCAAAACCGCGCGCGATATGCTCGAACTGCTCCGTGCCTCGTTGCAGGACCGGGCGATGATCGTCGGCGTTGATAGGCTGGATTATAGCAAGGGGTTGGAAGAGCGCTTCAATGGCTATGCCCGCTTCCTCAAAGATCATCCCGAACATCATCGCAAAGTCCTGCTGACCCAGATTGCACCACCGTCACGCGGTGAGGTCGAAAGCTATCAACAGATCCGCGCGACGCTCGATTCCCTCGCCGGACGGATCAATGGGGAATATAGCGATGTTGATTGGACGCCGATCCGTTACGTCAACCAAGGCTATCCGCGCGACAAGCTGTCGGGCATTTACCGCGCGGCGAAGATCGGGCTGGTGACGCCGCTGCGTGACGGCATGAACCTGGTCGCCAAGGAATATGTCGCGGCGCAGGATCCCGAAGATCCTGGCGTGTTGATCCTGTCGCGTTTTGCCGGGGCAGCGCTGCAACTCAAGGACGCGCTGCTGATCAACCCCTATAGCCCGGAGGAAATGTCCGACGCGATCAACCGGGCGCTTGCCATGCCACTCGACGAGCGCAAGCGGCGCTGGCGCGCGATGATGGACAGCGTGGAGCAGCAGGATATCAGTTGGTGGCGGCAATCCTTCACCGAACGGCTGATGGCGGTCGATCGCGATACGGCACGGGTTGAGCCGGAGCCGGTGGACGGCTAATCCAGCGTGATGACCTATGATGACGACGAACCCACCGGCCTTGTCTCCGCCCTGCGCGCACGATCGGGCGTCGTCATCGCGACGGTCGGCATGATCGCCTGGATCGGGTTGTTATGGGCCATGTTCGGCGACGTATTGTAACCACGCCGCCCAATTGCACCCCCGCCCGCTTTGCTTTATGGGCGACGCTAAGCAGCCCCGGCACCCGCTGATCTCTCCCGATTCGCGTTTGCCGGGGCGAAATGTTTTTAAGAGATAAGACAGGAACGCCCATGGCCCGTCGCCGCCAGATCTACGAAGGCAAGGCAAAGATCCTTTATGAAGGCCCAGAGCCCGGCACGATCATCCAATATTTCAAGGATGACGCCACCGCCTTCAACGCCCAGAAAAAGGGTACGATCTCCGGTAAGGGCGTCCTGAACAACCGGATTTCCGAGCATATCTTCACTCTGCTCGGTCAGATCGGTGTGCCGACCCATTTCATCCGTCGCCTCAACATGCGTGAACAGCTGGTCCGCCAGGTTGAGATCGTGCCGATCGAAGTGGTGGTGCGCAACGTGGCCGCGGGATCGCTCAGCAAGAAGCTGGGGATCGAGGAAGGCACGCAACTGCCCCGCACCCTGATCGAATATTGCTACAAGGATGATGCGCTGGGCGACCCGCTGATTTCCGAAGAGCATATCGCCTGCTTCGGCTGGGCGACGCAGGAAGAGATGCACGACATTGCCGACATGGCGATCCGCATCAACGACTTCATGTGCGGTCTGTTCGCGGGCATCGGCATCCGCCTTGTCGATTTCAAGCTGGAATTCGGTCGGCTCTATGACGGCGATTATAGCCGCGTCATCCTGGCCGATGAGATCAGCCCGGACGGTTGCCGCCTGTGGGACATGGTCACCAACGAAAAGCTGGACAAGGATCGCTTCCGCCGCGATCTGGGCGGCGAAGTCGAAGCCTATCAGGAAGTCGCGCGTCGCCTGGGCCTGCTGCCCGAAGGGCTGGACACGACCGTGCTCGACCTCGACACGCATCGCAAGAAGCGCGAGAAGGAAGAAGGCTGAGGCATCGGCCCAAATGTATCAAGGCCCGGCGAAGCGTCCTGCTTCTGCCGGGCTTTTTTTCGTCAAGCCATCAGCGCGTCGGCAACCAGTTTGATGCCCAGCAACACCATCAATGTATAGATTAACG
>TARA_R110000787_G_scaffold76726_1_pt1 | contig 11984 bp, 8 predicted proteins | sample TARA_R110000787 | Tara Oceans TARA_R110000787 (sample SAMEA4397920) | marine metagenome | biome: Polar Biome; feature: [DCM] deep chlorophyll maximum layer (ENVO:01000326); material: water (ENVO:00002006), including particulate matter (ENVO:01000060) such as... | depth 35 m
GCGCCAGTTCGGCGACGCGGCACCCGTCTTTGTCGCGCAACCGCCACATGGAAAACGAGCCGATTGGCGTCGCCGTCGGCTCTCATTGTATTGCCATGTGCGGCGCATGAGAGATCAAGAACACCGGGCGGTCCCTGCGATTGCAAGGTTGTTCAAGGTCAGTGAGCGGACCGTGCGGCTGTGAGCGATAGGTGAAGCGCGACTCTTGTTGGCGACAGGCCGGTGATCGCAGTTACGCCGCCGTGGCAGCGTAACTTCACCTGCAGATACCTAGAGCCACTTTCCCGCAGGTTTTGCGCGGTTTTTGAGCTGACTGATATGCGAACAAAGACCCCCTATTTCCTGCCAACTTCGCACGCCTCTAAATCAGCCTATTTTAGAAACGGTCTGAGAGACGGTTGAGGTGATCCATGGTCCCACCCAAGGCGCGATCTGATAGATGCGCCAGTGCATTCCCTTGGGCTTGCCCCAGTCGCCACCTTTCAGAATGCCACCGGGCCATCCCATTTGTCGTGTATGCGATACCTGATGCAATTCCCATTAAAACCAGTTTGTACTTTCGCGCATGTCATCCACCACCTGAGCATTTCCGGGTGTTAAATATGAGTTAATTTATGTGTTACGGCCTGCATTTTCTAAATTAATCATTATTTATCAACACCTTAGAAAGCTGTCGGTGTGTGCTAACACGATAAAAGGTGTGTGCTAACACGAAAAATGGTGTGTGCTAACACGAAAATCCTTGACGCGGTGTGTGCTAACACGAAAGAAAGGCCTATGGTGTCTGATAACACGAAAGCCCGCTCTCCCCTTCTGCCAGACCGCATGCGTCAGGGGGATTTTTTTGTCTGCGACATCTTCGATGCGGCCCCCAAGGGCGACATGGCATCGATGGAACACCCGGTCTTTTCGATATCGACCAAGCCCGATCGCAATGTGCGGCGCTATGAAAACGGTGCCACCTTTGTCGAAGTGATCCCGTCGGTCAAAGGCTTGGCCACGATCTATGACCGCGACATCCTGATTTTTTGCATCAGCCAGGTGATTTCAGCGCTCAACGACGGGCGCGCAATCAGCCAGACCTTGCGTTTCAAGGCGTACGATCTGCTGACGGCCACCAACCGCGGCACCGACGGGCGCGGCTATGAACAGCTGCGCGCGGCGTTTGAACGGCTGTCTGGCACCCGCATCGCCACCAATATCACCACCGACGATGTCGAGATACTCGACGGGTTCGGCCTGATTGACCGCTACCGCATCATGCGCCAGACCCGCGACGGGCGCATGCAGGAAATCGAGGTGCGCTTATCAGACTGGGTGTTCAACGCGATCAACGCACGCGAGGTGCTTACCCTTAGCCGCAACTATTTCCGGCTGCGCAAACCCCTAGAGCGGCGGCTTTATGAAATTGCGCGAAAGCATTGCGGTTATAAACAACGCTGGGCGATTGGGCTGGGCAAACTCAAAGACAAATGCGGCTCCTACTCTACCGACAAGGAATTCAAACGCCTGGTGTCGAAAATCGTCGCCGAGGACACCGCGCATGAACATATCCCCGACTACACGCTGCGCTTGGCTGGCAATCAGGTGGTCTTCTATTCGCGCGGCTCTGTTCCGGTCCCGATTGAGGAAATCTTCGAGGGCACACTTGAACCCGACGCGTATGACGCTGCGCGTGAACTCGCCCCCGGCTGGGATGTACGCCATCTTGAAGCAGAGTGGCGGCGCTGGTGCGGAAAAGAGGAGATTGAACCCAAGCACCCTACCCGTCATTACCTGAAATTCTGCCAAAGTTGGGCAGACCGCCGGGAACCGCCATAAAAATGCTTGAGTTACCCGCTAGCAGGCCATCTGGACACCTCACAGGATTGCCGGCTAGCTGCAGGAGACTGTCAGGTAAAAAAACCAAAGAGCAGATAAGATGAAAATTACAGTTTTGGGTCTGGGCTACGTCGGACTGTCGAATGCGGCCTTACTGGCCCAACATCACGATGTTGTCGGCATTGATCTGGACGGCGCGCGGGTCGCAGCAGTCAATGCCGGAGAAAGCCCGATCCAAGACGCCGACCTCAGCGCGTTTCTGGCCCGCGAAGACCTGCGCCTCATGGCCTCCACCGACAGCGACACAGCCCTGCGCGACGCCGATATCGTGATTGTTGCAACCCCCACCGACTACGACCCGAAAACCAACCATTTCAACACCAAAAGCGTCGATGCGGTGGTCGGTGCGGCACTGCGACTTAGCGATACCAGCACGGTGGTGATCAAATCCACGATTCCGGTGGGCCATGTCACGCAGGCCCGCGCAAAATACGGCACCGACCGGGTGATGTTTTCGCCTGAATTCCTGCGCGAGGGCCGCGCGCTTTATGACAATCTGCATCCCAGCCGCATTGTGGTCGGTGACCGCACCGACCGGGGCCGGCAGTTCGCTGATCTGCTGGTGGAGGGTGCCGAGGACAAGGACATCCCGGTGTTGCTGACCAACCCGTCAGAGGCCGAGGCCATCAAGCTTTTTGCCAATACCTATCTTGCCATGCGCGTGGCCTATTTCAACGAGCTTGACAGCTATGCCATGGCAGGCGGCATGGACAGCCGCCAGATCATCGAAGGCATCTGCCTTGATCCGCGGATCGGCCAGCATTACAACAACCCGTCGTTTGGGTACGGCGGCTATTGCCTGCCCAAGGACACCAAGCAGCTTTTGGCCAACTACGAACATGTGCCGCAGAACCTCATTCGCGCCGTGGTCGATGCCAACCGCACGCGCAAGGATTTCCTGGCCGAACAGATCATCGCCCAGGCCCCTGCCGTTGTGGGTGTCCACCGGTTGGCGATGAAGGAAGGGTCCGATAATTTCCGCCAAAGCTCGATCCAAGGGATCATGAAGCGGATCAAGGCCCACGGCATCGAAGTGATCATCTATGAACCAGAACTGGACGCGACCCACTTTTTCGGGTCCCGGGTGATGCAGGATCTGGAGGCGTTTAAGGCGCAGAGCGACATTATCGTCGCCAACCGCAAGTCCCCTGCCCTGGCAAATGTCTGCGACAAGGTTTTTACCCGCGACCTGTTTCAATCAGACTAAGCCGGCCCGGCCGCGGCTTATTCGTAATAGCCATAGTCGTATTCCGACCCCATATAGCGGCACTTGTTCAGCACCACGCCCATCACATTGGTCTGACTGGCCAGATCCTGTTCGCAGATGTCGATTTCCTTGACGGTGGTGGATTCCGCCCCCGCCACCAGCAGCACGCAATCCACATGGCGCGCAAAGGCCATCATGTCGTCGCTCATCAGCATCGGCGGCATGTCAAAGATCATCACGTCGGGCGCATAGGCCGTCTCGATGTCCGTCAGCGCCTCGGGGATATGGGCACCACTCAGCAGCTCGGCGGGCTCGCGCCAGGGCCGTTGGTTGGCTGAAATCGCCAGGTTAGGCCCATAGCGCAGAGCGTTTTCGGCAAAGGGTCGCGACCCCTCAAGCACATGGGAAAAGCTCAGGTCACCCTCAATCCCCAGCATCTTGGTCAGCGCGGGGCGGCGCAGGTCCAGTTCCACCAGCACGGTGCGCAAATCGGGTTGGCGCTGCAGGCTCATCGCAAGGTTCAGCGCGATGGTGCTTTTGCCGCAGGCCGCTGTGGGCGAGGTGATCGCCAACCTACGCCAGCCATTGTCGCGCATCTGCTGCAGCACACGGGTGCGCATCATGTCGATGCCCGCAGCCTCCTGACCGCCCTGCAGCGCCACGATGCGATTGCGCTTCATCAGCTTGGGCTGAAGCGTCAGCAAGGGCAGCGCTTTCCACGCCTCGGCCACATCAGGCGAAGTTAGCTTTGCCCGGCTCTTGGTTTGGGTTGGTGCCGATCCCGATGCTGCCTTTTGAACAGCCTCTGGCGCAAGTGCCTCCCCCTTGGGGTTTTTTGCATCGCGTTCAGCGCGGGCTTTGGCCAGTGCGGATTGAATCTTTTCCATTGTACTTCCTCAGACCTGAACCGACGCGGTGCCGGAGATCAGCCCGGCCAACCCCATCCGCTGGGTAAATGAATTGATCAGTCGGTCAATCGGTATGACATAGGCATCAAACGCCCACAGCCCCAGCGGGATGCCGATCAGGAAAAGCCCCAGAATGCCGAATATGATCATCCGACGGCGGAGCCACTCGGTTTTGGTGCGGTAATAGGGCAGCGTGGCGAAAGGCGTGATCCCCAGACGGTTGGTCAGTTCGACAGGCCGCCGGATGCCTTTGTTCAGCAGTTCCATCAATGCCACAAAAGCCAACCCCAGAAACATGCCCCCGCCCACACCGCCTGCGGCGATCAACGCGCGGTTGGGCTTTTCCGGCTCGGACGGTACAATGGCCTGTTCCACCACTGAAATCCGCTGGCCCTTACTCAGCGCTTCGATGATGTCACCCGTCTGGGCGCGGGCCTTGTTGGCCACGGCCTGATCATATTGAACGCGTGTGTTTTCGTAATCGCGCTCCAGCGTTCCCAGTGTGATGGCATTGCCGGGCGTCGCTTCGATCGACACGCGCAGGTTTTCCAGCGCATCGTTGACCTGTTTTTTCTGATCGGCAATAAATTTAAGCTGGCCATCCAGCTCGGCCAGTTGCACCTCATAGGCAGACATCGGTGGACCCCCCTGGGTTACACTGCTGGCCTGCAGCTGTTTATCGACAACCCCCTGCAAGGCTGCGATACGCGCCTTCAGCAGTTTAATCCTCGGATTCTCCGGAGAGAGCACTGACAGCTGGGTCAACATCTCATCTTTGAGCCCCTGAAGCTGCTTTTGCTCGTTGGTGCTGGCCTGATCGATCGGATTACCCTGATCGCCAAAGGCCTCTTGCAGGCGCACCAGCCGGTCGCGGCGGTCCAGAAGCCCGGTTTCTGAACGCTCAAGCTGCAGCAGTCGCTCCTGATTGGCCGCCTGCTGAGTACGGCGGAATTCAAGGCTGTCCGGCAGAGATTCAAGATTGCCTTCCTTGAAGCCCAGGATCACCGCCCCCTGCTTGGCCAGTTCCTGATCAAGCCTGTCAACTTCCTGCTCGAAGAATTCAAACGTCTGGCGCGCAAGCCGAGTGCGCATCCCTACGTCTTCGCGCAGGATCAGCGTGACCAGCTCATTGGCCACGGTGGCGGCTATCTGGGCCGACGGAGCCTCAAAACTGACAGACACCAGAGTGGCCTCTGTGGGTCCGCGCCGCTGCGCGCCACCGGTGGTGATGATATCTATCCGCTCGCGCATGTCCTCAACAATCTGGGAACTGTCCAGCTGCGGGCGGGCTTTGCTGCCTCGAGGGTGGTAAACTTCCAGACGGTTGGCCATATCAATTAGCGTATCGCGCGTCAAAATCCGCTGTTGGATGATCTCAAGCTGTTCGGTGGCTTCGGTGCGCACCGTCGACGCCGCCAGGTCATCGGGGATCTGTTCGGATTCCACCAGCAACTGTGCTTGCGCCACATAGACCGGCGGCAACACGCGTGCCAGGGTCAGACCAATGGCCGACCCGATGATCAAAAAAAACATGAACCAATGTAAACGCCGCAAAAACAGCGAAAAGTAGAATTTGAAATCCATCGTTAGTCTGCTTTCGTTCGCTGGTTCTGATTCAGGGAAAGAACCGATCCGCTTGTTTTGGGTTTGCTTTCGCCCGGCGTGTTGCCCGCTTGGAACGGCAGCGGGTCGTATTCCAGCGTATCGACGAAGAATGTCCCATCTTCCAGCACTTGCTTCACAGTCAGCCAGGTCACGGATTTGTTGCCCTTGGTGAACGCATAGACCATGGCCAGATCACACAGTTGGTTGACCAGCCGCGGCACCCCGCCGGTGACGTCAGATATCAGATCGCAGGCCGACAGATGAAAGATAGTGTTCTTGGCCCCCGCAACCTTGAGCCGGTGCGAGATATAGCTGCGCACGGTGCGCTGATCCATCGCCTTGAGATGAAACGCCGACGACACACGCTGCGCAAACTGGCGCAGGTTGGGCTGGCGGATCAGGTCGCGCAACTCGGGCTGGCCGACCAGCACCAGCTGCAGAAGCTCGTCCTTGTTGGCATTGATATTGGTGAACATCCGCAGCTCTTCGAGGCTTTCGCGGCTGAGGTTCTGCGCTTCGTCAAAAATCAGGATGACCCGGCGTCCGGCAGCGTATTCATCAATCAGGTAGGTCTGGAAGCGCCCGAAAAGATCGACATAGGTTTCGTGTGCCGGGGCCTCCTGGTTCAGCGCCATGAGCACCCAGCGCAAAAGCTCGCCCCGGTCGCCATGCGCGTTGGAGACCAGTCCAATCTGCACCTCCTCACCGACCGATCGCAGCAGATGATGCAGCAGCGTGGTCTTGCCGGCACCGACCTCCCCGGTGATCAGCGTGATCGGCGAACGGGTGACGATGCCGTACTCCAGCATCGAATAGGCCCGTTTATGCGCGTCAGCCCAGAACAGAAAATCAGGATCCGGCACCAGCGAAAACGGGCGCTCGGACAAACCAAAATAATCCGTATAAATGTCGAGGGTGCTGTCCATGCCAACTCTCAAATACCACACGCAGGATCACTACGCCACGAAACAGGCCAAACTATGGCCCCTGATGGCCAAACCCCCCAAACTCAAATCTGTTCGTATAAAATTTGAGGTCGATCTAGCGTCAAAGCAATGTTTCAACAAGAAGATATGTGATTCTCACGGGCAAACGCCCCTCCCTACACGCTCTGCGTGTATCATCGTTTCCAGATTACCCACAGTCAGCCTAAATTATAGAATTTTACAGGCTAAACCCATAAGAATCATGTCACAATGTCTAAAAACCTTTTCTCTGAATCGGATTTCCATTAATGTTCTACTAAGGCTTCTGTCGAGGTGCCGGTTGGCTGCCAATCTGGGGATTGTTTCAAGTCTGCGATTGCTCCGACGTTTTATATTGTGTTCGAGTAACGTCGGCCTTTTACAGGCTGGCTTTTAATTTGGGAATTATCGAAATTTATTATGACCATTCATTATCGCGATACTTCTACCCATTCCTTAAAGGTTGAATCCGCGCCGCCCGCACGTCTGGCCGGACCGCGTGCCGATTCTTTCAAGCCACAGCTTTACCGCAATGCCGGCAAGCGTGTACTGGATGTGATCTTGTGTATTTTGGGCGCACCTTTTGCCCTGTTGCTGATCGGTGTAATGGCCCTTCTGGTGGCCCGCGACGGCGGCGCACCATTCTACAGTCAGGATCGTGTGGGCCGGGGCGGACGTATCTACCGGATGTGGAAGCTGCGCACTATGGTGCCCGACGCCGACGCAAAACTCAAAGCGCATCTGGCTGAAAACACCGCTGCCCGCACGGAATGGGACAGGGATCAAAAGCTGAAATCTGACCCCCGCGTCACCCGATTGGGTGCCTTGCTGCGCCGCGCGTCGATGGATGAACTGCCGCAACTGTGGAATGTGTTCAAAGGCGATATGAGCCTCGTGGGGCCCCGCCCGATGATGCCCGAACAGAAAACCCTGTATCCGGGCAGTGAATATTACACCCTGCGCCCCGGCATCACCGGCAGCTGGCAGATATCGGACCGCAACGAAAGCAGCTTTGCCGAGCGGGCCATTTTCGACACCTCCTATAGCCGCAACGTGTCGCTGGGCGAGGACATACGCATCCTTGTTGCCACTGTGCGGGTGGTGCTGAAAGCAACCGGGTATTAAGTGGTGCTGAAAGCAGGCCGATACTGATTCCTCTGTCCTGACGCGTTTTGCGCCCTGCCGTCGGATTTCGACATGGGGCTTTGGAATGGCATGGGTGGGTTTCGTGTTCCAACCCACCGCCCCCTGTCCTGATGAGGCTTCCATGACCCGTTTCCGACTATATCTGATCATACTCTTGTCGTTCAGTGCGCTGACACTGGCGGGGTGCGAAAGCGAGGACGAGAAGGCCGAGCGGTATTATCAGTCCGGTTTGACCCTGCTGGAACAAGGCGACAAGGAACGCGCCATAATCGAGCTGCGCAATGTGTTTGACCATGACGGGTTTCATAAAGAAGCCCGCCTGCTTTATGCCGGTCTGGCGCTGGAACTGGGCCGCACGCAAGAGGCCTATGGGCAGTACCTGCGACTGATCGAACAGTATCCCGATACAATTGAGGCCCGCGTCGCCTTGACCGAGATGGCCATTGTGAGCAACAGCTGGGATGAAGTCAAACGGCACGGCGAGGCCGCCGTCGCACTTGCACCAGACCGGCCCGACGTGCAGGCGATCAGCATATCGATGCAATACCGCCAGGCAGCACTGGCCCAGGATGCCGTCAGCCGCCGCGATATCGCCGCTGCCGCCGCCAGCGTGCTGGAAAAAACCCGCCGTGCCAACATGCCCGACAATGCGGCACTGGTGCGCGTGGTGATCGATAATTTCATGCAAAGCGAAGAGCCCGGGCAGGCGCTCACGGCTGTTGACAGTGCCCTTGAACGCGCACCGCTGGCCGAGGATCTCAACCTGCTCAAGGTGCACCTTCTGGCCGAAACCGAAGACATCGAAGGCACCGGGACCCATCTCCAGAATATGGTTGAGATGTTTCCCGAAAACGCCCAGGTCAAACAGGCGCTGATCGGGTGGTACCTCAGCCAGGGTGATGTCGCCGGGGCCGAAGCGTTCCTGCGCGCACAGGCCGGCGACGATACCGCACCCACCGAAGGCCATGTGCCAGTGATCCAGCTGTTGCAGGCGACCCAAGGCCCCGAGGCCGCGCGTGCCGAACTGGAGCGGTTGCGCGCCGCCAACGAAGGCACCGAAAACGGCCGTTTCTATGCGGGCATGATCGCGTCTATGGATTTTCAGACCGGGGACCGTGACAAGGCCATCGCCGACATGCGCGCCGCCGTGGATGCATCCGATCAGAGCCCGGAGAAAATCCGCCTGCAGGTCATGCTGGCGCAGATGCTGCTTGGCACTGGTGCCCAAGAAGACGCCAATGCGCTGATTGATACCGTGCTTGAAAATGACGCCAGCAACGTACCCGCCTTGCGAATGCGTGCCGCAAGACTGATCGACGAAGACAAGCCCGGCGAGGCGATTGGCGCGTTGCGTGCAGCGCTCGATCAGAACCCGCGCGATGCGGACACGCTAACGCTGATGGCCCAGGCCCATGAACGCGATGGCGACACCGATCTGGTGGGCGAACGTCTGGCCCTGGCCATGGATGCGTCAGACAATGCCGTACCAGAAGTGCTGCGCTATGCGAAGTTCCTGATTGGCCAGAACCGCCAGCAGGTCGCCGTGACCGTGCTGGAAGACGCGCGGCGCCGCACGCCCGGCAACATCCAGCTGATCGGGGCGCTTGCCAATCTGCATTTGCAGACCGGCGACTGGCAGCAGGCCCGGCTCGTGGTACAGGAGCTGAGCCGCATGAACACACCGCAGGCCCTGCAGGCCGCGACAGAGCTTGAGGCGCGAATCCTGCAAGGGGAGAACCGGACCGAAGAAAGCCTGACGCTGCTGCAAGAACAGCTTGGCGATCAGACCGACACCAGCGCCACCCAGAAAATACGCGCCATCGGCCTGATCGTGCAAACCCAGATCCGGGGCGGCAAGACCGACGCTGCCCGCACCACGCTGGACGAGGCCCTTGCCGACAGCCCCGACAGCCCCGACCTGCGCATGCTCAGCGCGACACTGCATGCCATTTTACAGGAATTCGATCAGGCCGAAGCGATCTATCGCGCGCTGATGGAAGAATTCCCACAAAGCGAATTGCCCGTGCGCCTACTGGTCAACCTGCTCAGCGGCTCCGGCAGGCCAGAAGATGCCCGCGCGACGCTGGACAAAGCGCTCGAAATCCGACCTGACCAGCCGAATTTGATGTGGATGCAGGCCAGTTTCCTCGAACGCGCGGGCGATATCGACGGTGCCATCGCAGTCTATGAAAAGCTCTATGACGCCAACAGCAACAGTCTGGTGGCCGCCAACAACCTTGCCAGCCTGATCACCACCCATCGCGATGATCCCGATAGCCTGACCCGTGCGGCCAACATCGTGCGCCGCATGCGCGGCACCAGGGTACCTGCGTTCCAGGACACCTATGGCTGGATCGCCTACCGGCGCGACAATTTCGACGAGGCGCTGGAATATCTTGAACCCGCCGCCAAGGCCATGACAGAGGATGTGCTGGTGCAATATCATCTGGGCATGACCTATGCCGCTTTGGGGCGCAACGCGGAGGCAAAGGCGCAGCTGGAAAAAACACTGGAAATGGCCGGCGACAGCCCCCTGCCCCAGCTTGACCGCGCTCGCGAAACCCTAGCTGGTCTGGACTAGGGCGTTTCGGGAAACACTTGAGACGCACAGTATCGCCAATGTCCCGAGAGCGCGAAGCGTGGCAGGGTATTGGCGATACAACATTTTCCCGAAACGCTATAGGGCGCGCGACGACGGGGGCCTGCCCCCCTGTTATTGTTGCATGTCTGGCACGCGCGCCCGCTATTTTCCCGGATCAAAGGGGCCGGGGCGCGTTTTCCTTTGAAACATTTGTGTGATTACCCTTAAACCAGTGGTAATCACACAAGGGGCAATTCACCTTGAAAGGAACTCTGATGAAACGTCGTACATCTATCCTGACTCGCCTTACAGGCTTGTGGAGCATGCTTTGCCTGGCACTGGCGTTAAGTGTTGTCGCGCAGGGGGCACAGGCACAGGGCTATCAGGTCAAGGCCGGGGACACGCTGCGCATCGAAGTGCTCGAAGACAGCAGCCTCAACCGCACCGTTCTGGTGGCCCCCGACGGGCGCATTTCTATACCGCAGGCCGGTACGCTAAGCGTGCGGGGCCAGAGCGTTGAAGCCATCCAGAACAACCTGACACAGCGACTGGCAAGCAATTTTGCCAGCACGCCGAACGTGTTTGTCTCTATCGAACAGCTGGCCGAACGGCGCGAACGTGCGGCCCCGGCACCCGATCCGGTGATCGCAATCTATGTGATGGGCGAGATCGGCAACCCCGGCAAACTGGACGTCAAACCCGGCACCAACGTATTGCAAATGTTCGCCATCATGGGCGGGTTCACCAACTTCGCCGCGACCAAACGCATCCAGTTGCGCCGCGACACCACTGTCTACCGGCTGAACTATGACCAGATCGAGGCTGGTGGCCAAGGTGGCCAAACCGTGCTGCACGATGGTGACGTGATTGTAGTACCCCAGCGCAGGCTGTTCGAATAACGCGTTTTTCCCCGATTTTCCCGGGCAGACCGTGACAAGAAAGGCCACCCTTTTGACCCTCCCCCGCTTTAAGACCTTTGCACTGTCTGCCTTGATGTTGGGAGCCGTGGGAACGGCAACAGCGCCGCTTTGGGCACAGCAGACTTCGGAAACCAGGGGCATCCAGTTGAACCTTGGTGTGACGCTGGGGCTTGAGACGCAAAGCAACCGCGCACTGGATCCCGCAGACCCCGGACGCAGCTCTGCGGCAACGATGGGTTTGTCGCTGGGCGTGCTCAGCGAAACCCGCACGCAGCGGCTTTCCTTTGATCTGGGCGGCGACCTGCGCAATCTCAACGGGCCGGGCAATGTGATCAACGGGTTTGTAAACCCGTCGATCGCGCTTGGCTATGACCGCACCTCTGCTGCGGCACGGCTCAGCCTGTCGGCCTCCTTGCGCGAGATCAACAGGGCCAGCGAAGGGCTGATTTTTGACGAAGACGCCCAGACATTCACCCTTGTTGACGGCACCGCCACCCGGCGCCGCACCAACCTGTCGGCGCAGCTGAACTGGCGCGACGATGCACCGTTGGGCTTTGGTGTGCTGGCCCGGCTGGACGACAACAGCTACAGCGACGGGGTCGCGACCGGTATTGACGGTGCGGTACTGAACGGCACCCAGCGTCTGACGCTGGGTGCCACCGCGCGGCTGGACCTGAGCGAGGCAAGTCGGCTGAACATCGGCCTGGATTACAGCGAATTCAAACAAGACGGCGTCGCGGGCAGCCGTGACACCTGGACCCTGACCAACGC